>ERZ772879.2667-NODE-2667-length-10413-cov-3.804595_pt1 | contig 10413 bp, 6 predicted proteins | sample MGYA00580582_ERZ772879 | MGnify/ENA primary metagenome ERZ772879 (study PRJEB29015, sample SAMEA2737682) | human gut metagenome | biome: human gut; feature: human-associated habitat; material: faeces | place: China | collected 2012 ... | reverse complement strand
GGCTCATTATGTTTAAGATTGTTAAAAAAGAGTATCTTGCCAACAATATCTGGCTCATGGATATTGAGGCACCCAGAGTGGCAAAACACTGCCAGCCCGGACAGTTTGTCATCGTAAAAATGGATGAGGAAGGAGAGCGTATTCCACTGACTGTCTGCGATTATGACAGAGAGAAAGGGACAGTTACCATCGTTTTTCAGACGGTAGGAGCTTCTACAATGGAAATGGCAGAGTATGAGGTCGGAGAGAGCTTTGAGGACTTTGTTGGACCTTTGGGATGTCCTTCCGAGCTGATCGAGATGCCGATCGAAGAGTTAAAGAAGGAGAAGATCCTTTTCGTATGTGGCGGTGTTGGTACCGCACCTGTTTATCCACAGGTTAAGTGGATGGAGGAGCATGGTGTTGACGTTGATGTTATCATTGGTGCAAGAACAAAGGATATCCTGATTCTTGAGGATGAGATGCGCAAAGTGGCAGCAAACCTTTATATTGCAACAGATGATGGCTCTTATGAGTTCAAGGGAAATGGTTGTGACAAGATCAAGGATCTTTATGCACAGGGCAAGAGTTATACAAGAGTGGTTGCGATCGGACCAATGATCATGATGAAATTTGTCTGCAAACTGACAAAAGAATTAGGAATTCCAACGGTTGTTTCCATGAATCCGATCATGGTAGACGGAACCGGAATGTGTGGTGCATGTCGTCTGGTTGTCGGCGATGAAGTGAAATTTGCATGTGTAGACGGACCGGAGTTCGACGGACATCTGGTTGATTTTGATCAGGCGATGAGAAGACAGGCTCAGTACAAGACCGAAGAGGGAAGAGCAATGTTGAAATTACAGGAAGGTGCAACACATCACGGCGGATGTGGCAATTGTAACAGTTAAAAATCAGAAATTTGTCAGATCAGAGAGAATGCTGTCTGGTCAGTTACATAGAATCAGGAGGAAAAAATGGACGTATTAACTAGAGTTCCGGTTCGTGAGCAGGAGCCAGCCGTTCGTGCAGCGAACTTTGAAGAAGTATGTTTGGGATATAATGAAGAAGAAGCAATGGCAGAAGCTGCCCGTTGCTTAAACTGTAAAAATGCACAGTGTATGAAAGGATGTCCGGTATCTATCAATATTCCGGGATTTATCGCAGAAGTAAAAGAAGGTAATTTTGAGGCTGCTTATCATGTGATCAGTGAGTCTTCCGCACTTCCGGCAGTCTGTGGCCGTGTATGTCCACAGGAGACACAGTGTGAGGGAAAATGTATCCGTGGAATCAAAGGAGAGCCTGTAGCGATCGGTAAATTAGAGCGTTTTGTTGCGGACTGGGCAAGAGAACATGGCATTAAACCGAAAAAGGCAGAAAAGTTAAATGGACATAAAGTAGCAGTGATCGGCTCAGGCCCGGCAGGTCTTACCTGTGCAGGAGATCTTGCAAAGCTTGGTTATGATGTGACGATTTTCGAAGCATTACATCAGGCAGGTGGTGTGTTAGTTTATGGTATCCCTGAATTCCGTCTTCCAAAGCAGAAGGTTGTTGCCGCTGAAGTGGAAAACGTGAAAGCATTAGGGGTTAAGATTGAGACCAACGTTGTCATCGGTAAATCCGTTACAATTGATGAGTTGATGGACAACGAGGGCTTTGAGGCAGTTTTCATTGGTTCCGGTGCAGGACTTCCAAGATTTATGGGTATTCCTGGTGAGCAGGCAATGGGTGTATTCTCAGCCAATGAGTTCTTAACAAGAAATAACCTTATGAAAGCGTTCTTAGACAATTACGATACACCGATCAAAGCTGGTAAGAAAGTTATTGTAGTCGGCGGTGGTAACGTGGCAATGGACGCTGCAAGAACAGCAAGAAGACTTGGCGCAGAGGTACATATCGTATATCGTCGTGGTGAGGAAGAACTTCCGGCACGTAAAGAGGAAGTACACCACGCAAAAGAGGAGGGTATCATCTTTGATCTTCTCCAGAATCCAACCGAATTATTAGTGGATGAAAACGGTTGTGTAAAGGGTGCAAAAGTGATCAAAATGGAACTTGGCGAACCGGATGCTTCCGGAAGAAGAAGTCCGGTTGAGATTCCGGGCTCTGAATATGAGATCGAGGCAGATACTGTAATCATGTCACTTGGTACTTCTCCAAACCCTCTGATCTCATCCACTACAAAAGGTCTTGATATCAACCGCAGAAAATGCATTATTGCGGAAGAAGAGACCGGTGCAACTTCCAAAGAAGGTGTTTATGCCGGTGGTGACGCTGTGACAGGTGCAGCAACTGTTATCCTTGCGATGGGTGCCGGTAAAGCAGCAGCTAAGGGTATTCACGAATATCTCAGCAACAAATAAAAACAGACAGGACAGGGCAGGTGCTGAATGGATCATACATTTGGCACCTGTTTTTTTCTGTAAGTATTCCAAAGAAAACCCAAAGTTTTATTAATATTTTATGAAGAGGGTAGCAAAATTGCAGGGTTTATGTATATAATAGAACACGCTACGCAAGAAAGAAATACGAGAGAGGTTACCGATAGATGAAGGAGCAGAATCAGCGCCAGATACAGAATCAGACAGAATTAGACGAAAGAAGACTGAGACAGAAAAAGCTTGTACGGAAAAGAAAAATCGTTTTGAGTGTAATGCTTTTGACATCTTTTTTACTGGGATGTGTCTGTGGAAGATATTTTCCTGAGATCAAACTTGGAAAAACAGAAGAAGTGCTGGCATCAGCGCAGGATAACTCCGATGAAGAGAAAAAAGAAAATCAAATTACAAATGACGTAGATAATGGAACAACAGCAGATGGAACTGAAAAACTGGAACAGTCTGCTACAGAAACTGTCGAAGAACCGGCAGACAGCGAAGAAACGAATGATCCGTTCGCGGAGATTCCACAGGTTGTGTTATCAAAACCGGTAGATTATTCCTTGAATCAGGCAATCAGACAGTTAGAACAGATGGAAGCGTCAGATGAACGCTACGCACAGATCGTGGAAAATGCAGAGAAATATCCGGAAAAATTACTGATCAATCTGGCAAATAATCCGGAAATGATCGCATTTGTAGCTGATTACAAAGGGAATACAAGGGATTATGATAAAGCAGAACTGACAGAGAAAGAGTTACAGGAAGAATATCCGCTCTTTTTACAGTGGGATAAACGCTGGGGCTGCCTTGCATATGGGGATGACAGCAATGTTGCGATCAGCGGATGCGGTCCGACAACACTGGCGATGGCAGTAGTTGCGCTGACTGGAAACGAGGAGGCAACTCCGGCTGCAATCGCAAAATTTGCCATGCAGGAAGGGTTTTATATGTCCGGCACAGGAACGATGTGGTCGCTTATGACAGAGGGGGCGGCAGCTTACGGTGTCCGCTCCGAGCAGATCAATATCAGCCAGACTGAGATCAAGCAGCACTTAGATCAGGGAGACATCGTGATCTGCTCCGTGCGGCAGGGAGATTTCACTACAGGGGGACATTTTATCCTGCTCTATGATTATGATGATGAAGGATTTTCCATTAACGATCCGTTTTCTTTATACCGCAGTGGCCAGAAATGGGACTATGGAAAAATCAGAAGCCAGATCAAAGCTGTCTGGGCACTAAAAGCAAAATAAAGAACAGTTAGCGATTGTTCAAATAGTTTAACAAAAAACAGGGCATACTAAAGCATCATAAAGTGAGATGGAGAGATGCAGAATGTGCCAGAATATGAGTGGACTGTCCACTGCTGAAGTGGAATTTCGGAAAAAGGCAGGGTTGTCGAATGAAAGCGTAGATTCTTCCACAAAGACAGTGGCACAGATCATCCGCTCAAATGTTGTAACTTATTATAATCTTATTTTTTTGATCATTACGATCCTTCTGATCGTAGTGGGATCTCTTCGGGATCTTACTTTTTTACCTATTATTATTGCAAATATGTTGATCGGGATCATCCAGGAGCTGCGTTCCAAAAAAATCCTGGATGATCTTACAATATTAAACACACCGAAAATTACGGTCCGGCGGGATGGAAGTGAGCAGGAGGTTTTGGCGGATGAATTGGTGCAGGATGATGTGATAACGCTTTCGGCGGGTGGACAGATCCCGGCGGACGCACTGGTGTTATCCGGCAATATCACGGTCAATGAGGCTTTGATCACAGGGGAGGCCGATGAGATTATAAAAAAAGAGGGAGATCCGCTTTTCTCGGGGAGTTTTGTGATATCGGGAGAGTGCATGGCAAAACTGGAAAAAGTGGGAAAAGATTCTTATATTTCAGGACTGATGTTACAGGCGACGCAGACAAAAGAGGGCGAGCAGTCGGAGATGATCCGGGCGTTGAACCGCCTTGTGCAGACCGTGGGCGTGATCATCTTGCCGATCGGGGCGATCCTGTTTTTACAGCAATACTTTTTTTCCGGGGCGACGATGAAAGATAGTGTGACAGGCATGGTGGCGGCCATTCTCGGAATGATCCCGGAAGGCCTGTACCTTCTTGCAAGTGTGGCGATGGTGGTGTCGGTGATGAGGCTTGGAAAACAAAAGGTACTGATCCATGACATGAAATGTATCGAGACACTGGCGCGGGTAAATGTGCTGTGCGTGGATAAGACCGGAACCATTACCGTGCCGGAAATGGAAGTGGCACAGTTTATCCTTGCAAAAGACCAGAACCTTGCAGCGAAAGAACAGGAAGCAGACCAGCAATCGGAAGACAAAAATAAAATTGCAAAGCTGCTCTCTGACTGTGTGCGTGCCCTGCCGTGCGACAATGCAACGATGGAGGCATTGCAGCAGTATTTTACGGAGCCGATGGAAAACAGTGCAGAAAAAATCGTCCCGTTTTCGTCTGCCACAAAATACAGCGGAGTGGTTCTGGCAGGAAAAGCTTATGTGGTCGGCGCACCGGAATTTGTGCTGCGGCAGGATTATGCGGCTGTTCAGGGAACAATCGAAGTATTTCTGGAAAAGGGATATCGTGTGCTTGTATTTGCAGAGTATGGGGGGAATCTGGATGGAAAAGAACTGACAGAAAATGCAACTCCCATTGCATTTATCCTGCTCAACAATGCAATTCGTGAGGGGGCAATGGATACATTCCGTTACTTTTCCAAGCGGGGAGTGGAAGTGAAAGTGATCTCCGGGGACAATCCGGTCACGGTATCGGAGATCGCAAAGAAAGCGGGAATCCGCCATGCGGAAAAACAGGTGGACGCAGCAACGTTGAAAACAGCGGAGGCAGTGCGGAAGGCAGCAAAAAAATACACGGTGTTCGGCAGGGTGACACCGGAGCAGAAACGTCTTCTGGTGCAGGCATTAAAAGAGCAGGGAAAGACCGTGGCAATGACCGGAGACGGCGTGAACGATATTCTTGCGTTAAAAGATGCAGACTGCAGCATTGCGATGGCATCAGGCAGTGAGGCGGCTTCGCATGTGGCACAGCTTGTGCTGCTCGATAACGATTTCAATAAAATGCCGGCGGTTGTCATGGAAGGGCGGCGGGTGGTGAACAACATCGGGCGCACTGCCAGCCTTTATCTGGTCAAGAACATTTTCTCCATGCTCTTAGCCGTATTTTCCATGCTGTTTCTGATTGATTATCCGCTGGAGCCATCGCAGGTGTCGCTCATCAGTGTTTTTACGATCGGGATTCCGTCATTTTTTCTGGCGCTGGAGCAGAACCGGAATCAGATCCATGGGCATTTTCTTACCAATGTCCTGATCCAGGCGCTTCCGGCTGGGATTACAGATTTTATCGTGGTGAGCGGTCTGGTGATTTTCTGCAGGGAGTTCGGAGTGGAAAAAGAGTGCGTTTCCACGTCGTGCACGATCCTGATCGCAGTTGTCGGCTTCATGATCCTTTATCATATAGCAAAACCGATGACAACACCGCATGCGATCCTGATCGCAGCGATGGTCATCGGCTGGTTATTTTGTATGCTGTTTTTCAGTGAACTGTTTGCGATCACGGCGGTCACAGGAAAATGTGCAATGCTCATGATCGTGTTCGCAGTCATCACGGAGCCAGTGTTCCGGTATCTGATACAGCTTGTGGAGACTGTTCAGAAGTGGGGTGGAAAACTAAAATTTTAGTCTGATGAACCGGAATGTTTTTTCCGGCTCTGTTTTTCCCAGATAAAATACGTTACGATCAGAAGGATTCCGGTGAACAGCCATGTGATCGGGCTTGCCAGACGGACTGCCCAGTAACCGAACGGATTTAAGGTGACGGCGATCACGATAATACGGCACACCATTTCCACAACACCGCTTAACATTGGAACAAGTCCGCGGTTTAAGCCCTGCAGGGCGTTCCGGTAAAGGAAAATCCATGCGAGCGGCAGCATGAAGAAACTGATGGTGTTCAGATACTGCATGGCATAGTCGAAAATTTCTTCAGAAGGATTGCTCACAAACCAGCTCACAATAAAACGTCCGCCGAATACGCAGATGGCAGAGGCAGCAAGCGAGATAAAAATGCAGATGAAAAATCCTTTGCGCATTCCCTCGTAGATACGTTTGTATTTTCCTGCGCCGAGGTTCTGACCGCAGTAGGTGGCAATCGCAGTGCCGAGTGTCGGCATGGTCTGGGTGGAGAGGTTTTCCACTTTGGAGGCGGCAGTGAAGGCAGCCACAACACTGGAACCGAAAATATTGACTGCACCCTGCAGGATCATGGTTCCGATAGCGGTGATGGAATAGTTGAGCGCCATCGGAATACCGATGGAAAGCATATTGAACACACCGTATCCGTCGAGATAGTAATCTTCCCGGCTGGTTTTTAAAATGTCGAATTTGCGGAACATATAAATAAAGCAAAGCAGTGCGGAGACACCCTGCGCAATGATCGTTGCATAGGCAGCGCCTGCGGTTCCAAGTTTTACGACGACGATCAAAAACAGGTCGAGCACAATATTTAAAAAGGAAGAGAGAATCAGGAAATACAGCGGTGTTTTGCTGTCGCCGATCCCTCTTAAAATACCGGCGGCAACGTTGTAGGACATCGTGAGCAGGATACCTGCGAAAATGACTTTAATATAAGAGTCTGCGAGTCCTAAGATATTGTCCGGTGTTTTCATTAAAATAAGAAACTGTCTGGAAGCTGCCACCGTAGGGATAGTCAGAAGTAACGATACAATGGCAGTCAGTATCAGGGAGAGTGCGACATAATGCTTTAACAGCTTGAAATCTTTTGCACCGAAGGCGTGGGAGACCATAACGCCAAATCCCTGCGCAATACCATTTGCAAATCCTAATACAAGGAACATCAGACATCCGGTAGAGCCTACCGCAGCCAGAGCATCCTCACCAAGATACTGCCCGACAATGATTGTATCCACCATGTTATAAAACTGCTGAAAAATATTTCCCAGTAAAACCGGAACGGAAAAAAGTAAGATCATTCTGAGCGGGCTTCCCATTGTCATGTCTTTTGTCATAATCTGTACTCCTTGATTTATAAAATAGTTAAAAATCTGTCCGTGTTTTTTAGCCTCAACACGCATATTCTTTACGTTTCAGCAACTTAGTATAAGGCATGGACCGCAAAAAGACAATGTTTATTTTTGCGAAAAAATATAAATTTTTTGTTTTCGCAAAAGAAAAGATTTTTTCGTGGGAAACTGTTATAATAAGAAAGCAATTATTTGCAAGTCACAGTAAAATCACGGAGTAAAATAATGCAGACAAACCTCGAATACTACAAAATTTTTTATTATGTATCCAAATACAACAGTATCTCCCTCGCAGCAGAGGCACTTTCCATCTCACAGCCGGCAGTCAGCCAGGCAGTCAAGCATTTAGAAAGTGATCTTTCCTGCGCTCTCTTTGTGCGGACATCCAAAGGCGTGCGCTTGACAAAAGAAGGCGGACTGCTTGCAGAATATGTGAGAAAAGGATATGAGACAATCCTCACCGGGGAGAAAAAACTCTCGGAGATGTTAAACTTAGATGCCGGAGAAATCTGTGTGGGTGCCAGTGACATGACATTGCAGTTTTATCTGCTTCCTTATCTGGAGACGTTCCATGATGCATTTCCGCAGATCAAAGTGACTGTGACGAATGCCCCGACACCGGAGACGTTGAAACATTTGCAGGACGGAAAAATTGATTTTGGGATCATCAGTACCCCGGTGAACAACAAATACGATTTTAAAATGACGCCTGTGCGCAAAATCCAGGATGTCTTTGTGGCGGGAAAAAAGTTTGAGTACTTAAAGGGTGGAAAATTAAGCTATAAAGAGCTTGAAAATCTTCCGGTGATGTGCTTAGAGGGCAGCACTTCCACAAGAAAATATGTGGAGGATTATCTGGCAGAGCGCGGCACATTTGTCCGGCCGGAATTTGAACTTGCGACAAGTGATATGCTCATCCAGTTTGCAGTGCGCAACCTCGGTGTTGCCAGTGTTGTGTCGGATTTCGCAGAAAAATACATTGAAAATGGGGAATTATTCGTATTGAAATTTGACAGGGCGATACCGGAACGCGAGTTTTGCATTGTCTCAAACGAGCGTGCGCCGATGTCGGCAGCAGCGGAAAAACTATACGATTTTCTGCTTGTTCCGTAGTGAAAATGTCAGAAAAAGTTCATCAAATCTTCATCAATCTTAATGGAATATCAATGGGATTGCGGGCAGGAATATGATAAATTTATATGCAAGATCAGGATATTTAGGGGGAAACGTAAATGATGCGTTTATTATCCATCGGGATAGATTGTGTCTCAGCTGCTATTTTTGTGATTCCTGCTTTGGCTATTTTGCAGTGTACAATCTACAGGAAATGGGAATTTAAACCATTTTGTGTAAAACTGATATTTGCATTTTATGCGATTGCTCTGTTTTCGGTTGTGGGTGTCCCTGCGGTTGGAACATTTCAGATGGATTTTGGCCTGAATCTGATACCGTTTGCAGACATTGTAAATAGTCCGTTTGCATATATGAAAAATACGATTTTGAATATCATTTTATTTATACCGATGGGATTTTTTGTACCTGCGGTCTGGAAGAATTTCCGGTCTTTCAAAACCATGTTTTTCATGGGACTCGCGGTATCACTGGGGATTGAACTATTACAGATATTTACATTCCGGCTTACGGATATTGATGATCTGATCACCAATACGGCAGGAACTGTGATAGGATATGAAATAAGCAGAAAATTCTCTTTTCCGTTCTCTTTAAAAACAGAGGAATCGAAAGAAAGTTTAGTACGATATGAACCTGTCCTGATTCTTGCGGTTATGCTTTTGATTTCAATGTTTCTGAAACCAATCGTGTCTGATAGCATATGGAATATCATGATATAATGAGCGCAAGTGAGAAGAATGCATTTATGCATTCGGCGAACGGCGAATGTCGATCATGAAGCTTTGCTTCATGATATAATAAACAATTATATCAAATATAATGAATATTAATTTTACTTATGGCTTATATTCGTGTATAATCATAAAGTAAAAACAGGAAAGCGTGATGGTTTTTACAGACCATCACTTTTTTTATGCAGGAGGAAAATCAAATGGTTACAGCAGTAGTAGGCGCTAACTGGGGCGACGAGGGAAAAGGAAAAATCACAGATATGCTTGCAGATGAAGCGGACATCGTTATCCGTTTTCAGGGTGGAGCAAATGCAGGTCACACCATCGTAAACAACTATGGTAAATTTGCATTACATACATTGCCATCCGGTGTATTCCACAGCCACATCACCAACATTATCGGAAACGGTGTCGCACTGGATATCCCGAAAGTAATGAGTGAGATCAAATCAATCACAGACCGCAATGTGCCTGCACCAAAAATCATGATTTCAGATAGAGCACAGATGGTTATGCCTTACCACGTTCTTTTCGATCAGTATGAAGAGGAACGTCTTGGAAAGAATTCTTTCGGTTCTACCAAGTCCGGTATCGCACCATTTTATTCAGACAAATATGCAAAGATCGGTTTTCAGGTAAGTGAGTTATTCGATGAGGAATTATTGCAGGCAAAAGTAAAACGTACCTGCGAGACAAAGAACATTATGCTTGAGCATATGTATCACAAACCATTATTAAAAGAAGAGGAATTATTAGCTACTTTACATGAGTACAGAGACATGGTAGCTCCATATGTCGGAGATGTTTCTTTATTCTTGGACAAAGCAATCAAGGAAGGCAAGAAGATCTTATTAGAAGGCCAGCTTGGTACTTTAAAAGATCCAGATCACGGAATTTATCCAATGGTAACCTCTTCTTCCACCTTGGCAGCATACGGTGCGATCGGAGCAGGTATCCCACCATATGAGATCAAGAAGATCGTAACAGTAAGTAAAGCATACTCTTCCGCAGTAGGAGCAGGTGCATTTGTCAGCGAGATCTTCGGTGATGAGGCAGATGAACTCAGAAGACGCGGTGGTGACGGCGGTGAGTTCGGTGCAACCACAGGACGCC
>ERZ772879.2646-NODE-2646-length-10472-cov-6.179802_pt1 | contig 10472 bp, 5 predicted proteins | sample MGYA00580582_ERZ772879 | MGnify/ENA primary metagenome ERZ772879 (study PRJEB29015, sample SAMEA2737682) | human gut metagenome | biome: human gut; feature: human-associated habitat; material: faeces | place: China | collected 2012 ... | reverse complement strand
GCGAATGGCTGACCGATGGCTTCGAGAGCGCCGCGCCGACCGACACCAAGTATGACCCCTACGAAATGCAGGATGAATGGACGGCGGCAAACGGCAGCTTTCCCGGTTATAACTGCCGTATCACGGCCTTTGGCCTGTTCAGCGAGTTTATTACAGCAGGGGCCGACCAGCCGGAAACGCAGGGCGAGGATTCCCTCTTTACAGATCTTGAAACCATTTCCGCCGATCCTGACGCACTCTGCGGGGGCAGCACCGCCAAATTCTGCGCGCTGTTCGCACCGGTGAATGCCGCAGACAGCACAGAGGTCGAAGCGCAGGTCAAAGCGCTTCAGGAGGGCTGGGCAGCCCGTGGTATCGCGTTTGCAGACAGCAGGGCAAGCATGATCTCTGTTGTCTTCCACGATAAATTCTCGGATGAGGACAACACGCTCTTCATTGGTCATGTCGGCGTGCTATTGCCTGCGGAGGACGGTTCGCTGTACTTCATCGAAAAGGTGGCATTCCAGGAGCCGTATCGTTTAGTGAAACTTCAAAACCGCGCAGAATTGAGCAACTATCTGATGGAAAAATACGATACTTCCTGGGGCCAGGATACGACGCGGCCCTTTATCATGGAGAACGATACTCTGATGGACGGATACCGACCGAATCCTCTGGAAGAAGCAAATCCTTAAAATTGAAACAGCAGCGGGATGGCATTGCCATTCCGCTGCTTCTACTTTACAGAACAGGCACACAACGCCAGAAAGGAGAAAGCCCATGAATATCCGCAAGCCTACAGATTACAGCATCCTATTTTCCGAACTGGACAGACTTATGGCTGAGCAGCTTTCACAGATGAATTTGTACTGCGAGATTGGTCGGCTGGTCAGCAGCGAAGCAGAGAAAGGCGCGGCTGTTGTAGCCTCTGAACATCTGCGAGCGGCCTATCCTGCGGCTGATGGCTTTTCTCTCCGCAATTTGCGTATGCGGGCGTTTTACGCGACCTATGAAGAATCCCCTGAAATCACACGGCTGGCGATGAACCTCGGCTGGACGCAGAATGTGGCGATTTAAGAGTGGGGCAGCAGCAACGAGGAGCGGGCGTGGTACATCCGAGCTGTGCTGCGCTTCGGCTAGAAGAAAGCAAAACTGCTGGAAGCCATAGAATCTCAGGCATGGCTGCATTCTTCTCTCGACGAGCAAGCGGTTTCCTGCTATACTGGTGGAAAAGAAGCAACGCAGGAGAGCGAGAGCGATGAAAAAGATACTCTTTGTGTGTCACGGCATTATTTACAGAAATCTCTAAAATCCCCTGTAATATCAAGGCTTTTCAGGCTTGAAGGTAGTGCTACTACACCACTACTACACCAGTGAGTCTCGATGTGACAAAAATTTTGAAATCGAGGTCAAGCTTATGGAAAGCAAAAAGAATATCAATGGAATGGATTATGTGCTGGCAGGAGATTACTACATTCCGGATCTGAAGCTTCCCAATGAGGAACGCCCTATCGGAAAATATGGGCGGATGTACCTGGAGTATTTGAAAGAGCATAGCCCTATGAGATTTAACGATCTGGTTCTGGAAGGACAGCTCTGGACTTACCTTGCCGATTTGAACGAGCAGACACAGGAGCGTTTGTCCCTGATTGTTGAGCAGATGAAGGTATCTGAGGGCGTGACTGAGGAATTGAAAGCAGCAGACCAGATGGCCTGGATTCGAGCCATGAACAGTATCCACAATCGGGCAGAGGAAATTGTGTTGGAAGAAATCGTATATAGATAATATCTTGCCGGACTTCATTTTCGATGGAGTCCGGCTTTCTATATCCAGAAGCAGTATTTTCTGCGTCGGCAAAAAGTGCAACAACTTCGCCTTGAATGCTATTGATATTTTTGCCGATGGAATGGTATACTATATAATAGATTAATGTAGTTTTTTGGATATATGAGATTGGAGTGTATGGCTCTTTTGCAGCAAAAACCCTTGCTAACAGATTAAATGCAAAGGAATTTCGTTGTGCTGTAGACAATTTTGTGCAACAAGCAGAAATGGAATTGGGACAATATTACAAGACTAAGGATGTGAAGGGTAATGAAGGTGTTGTGCGTCATATTATTTTGAGTGAGGTGTTAATTTGTCCTGAATGTGATAAGGAACTGTCATATTTTGAAAATGGCACCAAGCGCAACCCTGTGCAGTTCACAAAGACAATAACCTGCCCTCATTGCGGAAAAACTCATGATACGGATACTTTCAAGCCTGCACTTGAAAATATTTATGATTCACTGTTGAAAAAGGAAATTGTCCGGAAAAAGCGTGAGCCTGTGTGGGTATATGGCACAACAAATGGAAAAAACTGGGATCGCAAGGTGAATGACGAAGATAGAGTTCTTATTAAAATGTTGGAAGAACAAGAGTTTGAAGAATCTGATATACCGAGGGAAATTTGCTGGGGCGAACTTCATAGAACTGGTTATCATTTAGGCATTACTCATTTGCATCAGTTCTACACTAAAAGAAACTATACTGTTATGTTCAAACTCTGGAAACTAACGGAGCGGTATCCCAACAACGTTCGAGAAGCATTACAGCTTCTTTTGCTCAGTTATAATTCGACGCATTGTACTTTGATGACTCGTGTAGTTGCAAAACGAAATGCTAAAGATTTTGTTTTAACGGGTGCTCAAAGTGGTGTTTTATACATTAGTAAATTACCTGTCGAAAAAAATATTCTTTTGGGATTGAAGCGTAAGTCGATTCCATTTGAGGAAGCATATGGTTTATTAGAAAAATGTACTGGAGAACTTATAATCCACAATTCTTCGAGTGAGAAAATGTTGGAGAAAACAGGATCGATTGATTTTGTGTTTACAGATCCTCCTTTCGGAGATTTTATACCTTATGCTGAAGTCAACCAGATTAACGAATTATGGTTGAATCATACAACGGATCGAGAAAAAGAGATTATTAGTCCTTCTCAGGAAAAAAGTGTAGCTGATTACCAATGTATGTTGACAAGAGTGTTTACAGAAATATCTCGTGTGCTTAAACCAGACCATTATGCTGCAGTAGTATTTCATGCAGCTAAAGCTAAAATATGGGAAGCTTTTGAACATGCTATCTTAGATTCTGGTTTAGCTGTTTGTATGACAAGCATACAGGGAATGAGAGGCTTACCAATCATACCTTGGCAATCTTCGGTACACAAAGATCTCACGCAGCGCCTTATAAGGAAACAACGATTATTTCCTAAGCAGACATTATCTGTTCGACTTCGGTTTGGCGTTTATAAAAACTGTATGTTTTCAAAAAACAAAATAATTCAATGTAATTGATAGGAAGCATCCAACTTCAACGGTTGGGTGCTTTTCTTTTGCCCTAAAAATTGTTATTCATTATAGATTGAGCATTTTATCGAGTGCGCACCGCAGTGGAAGATCCTCTGTACAAGGTCATAAAATCCTGGAAAAGGCACTGTAAAAATGAACTTACTCTACCTACTAGGCAATAAAATGATGCTTCAAAATCCATTATACTTTTCTCAAAGCTAAAGCAAGCCACCTTCCCTTAGGAACTAAGGGCGCATTTCTATACCGGTTATTCCATTCCGATATGTGCGTTCTCCGAAGGTAAATGCAAAGACCCATGCTGCGTTAAAGCCGATTTTGGATGAAATGAAGAAAGAAAAATAGCCTTCATTGATTCCAGCGGTGCAAAAGCAGCAGTTCACGCCAAACAGCCCCGGTCCCCTATGAAAGGGACCGGGGCTGTTTTTTTGCGTCACTTCATGGAGCGTGCCAGGAACGCGGCGATCTGCGCGCGGGTGCAGGTACCGGTGGGGTCGAAATGACCGTTACCCACGCCGGTGGTAATGCCGTTCTCCACGGCCCAAGCCACGGCCTGCGCGTAATAGCTGTCAGTGGGAACATCGGTGAAGTTCGCCGTACCACCCGCCGTGGGCTGGCCCACGGCCCGCCACAGCATCGTCACCATCTGGGCGCGGTTGATGGCGGCGTTGTGGTTCGCGCCGTCGGAAACGCCCTTGTCCTTGGCCCAGTTCTGTGCCTTTTCGTACCAGGTGTTACCGCCGTTCAAGTCCGCGCCGTTCTGCCGCGCAAGGATCGTCCAAAGCTGGGCGCGGGTGGTGGAGGCGTTGGGCGCGTAGATCGTGGCGCTCATGCCGTTCACCAGTCCGCGGGCGCTCACGAAGTCGATCTCGTCCTTGGCCCAGTGGTCTTGCGTATCGATGAAGCCCTTGGAGTTGTCAACGATCTTCACCGTCGCGCTGCCGTCCACGGTCAACTGGATACCGTCCTCGGTGGGAATGGAATCCTTCAAAATTTCCTCCGTGCCGTCGGGGTGGACGAGCACCGCCACCGTACCGGGGGTCACGTTGGAAACAGGAATTTCCACCTTGGTCTCGCCCGCGCCCTTGGGAAGCTCGATGCTCACCGTGGGGGCGGTGCTGCTGTTCTGGGTGGCCTCGACCTCCACAGGAACCTTGACCGCCTCGCCGTTCTTCTTCGCGTCCTCAACAGCCTTGCCGCTGACCTTGGCCGCCGCCTCGGTCTGGCCGTTTTTGTCGATTTTCACCGTGCCGGTGGAGCCGTCAGCGGCCTTGTTCTCGGTGACGGAACTGCCGTCCTTCTTCGTCTCGGCCTTGGTCACGGAGCCGTCCTTGCCGGTGGTGGTTTGGGTCACAGAGCCGTCTCTCCGGGTCTCGGTCTTGGTGGTAGAGCCGTCGGTATTGTTCTTCGTCTCCGTTTTAATGACCGGATTGCTGTCATGGCTGTCCCGGTCGGAGGAAGATCCGCCGGAACTGCCGCCCGTAGAGCTGCCGGGCTGAGAGGGCGTAGTGCCGCCGGTCACGGTGACCGTGCAGGTGGCGGATTTGCCCGAACCGTCCGCCGCGGTGGCGGTGATCGTCGCGGCACCTGCCTTGACCGCCGTCACGGTGCCGTCAGGGGCTACCGTGGCAACATCCTCGTCAGAGGATGCCCAAGTCAAAGCCTTGTTGGCGGCGTTCTCAGGCGCGACCGTGGCGGTCAGCGTTTCGCTGTTTCCAACAGAAATCGAAGTTTCCGCCTTGTTAAGCGTGATTTGGGAAACAGGGACGATCTCGGGCGTCACGGTGCGGACGTAGCCGCAGATGTTGCAGGTGGTGTCCGCGTCATCGTCGTAGATGTGCGCCGCTTTGTCCTTGATGCTTTCGGACTGATTCGGGCACGCCGCGTCGGTGCATTCGTGCCAGTGATTCGTACCGTCCTTGCTCCAATCGCCGTAGCGGTGCTCGTGCGCGGGCGGCGTCACGGTGAGCGTCGCGGGCTCGGAGTATACGGGAGGCGTGCTCACGCGGTCACTGCCCGTATGGTTGTTCGTGTTCCAGAGCACACAGCGGAACAGCTGGCCGCTCTGTGCCGCCGTGACGGACGGGATCGTATAGCTGGGCGTGTAGTTCCAGAAGTCCGCCGTACTTTTGCCGCCGGCGCCTTCGATGTCCGTCCAGTTTTGGCCGCCGTCGGTGCTGCTCTGCCACTGATACTCCAGCGTGTTGAGATATTGATCGATCAGCTTGGCGGAGAATGTCACCGAATCACCCGCAGCCGCGGACACGCTCTGCGGCTGCTCCGTGACCACGGGCGTGACGCACACATTGAGCCGCCAGTAACCGGTCACGGTCTTGACCGTATTGCCGGGATAGGTCAGCGTGACATGGAAGCAAACACTCTGATAGTCCATCTCATCCGTGATGGTGATGGGATAGGATTCGCCCGCGGGTGGGATCGCAGCCCACTCCTCTTCCGTTGGCATAACGTTTCTGCAGTACTTCCAGCGGTATTTTGCTGTGACGCCCGTCAGAGAGCTTACGGGATACCAGGTACTATTGTCGTATAAACCGGCGATAATCGTTGCGATCTCGCCCTGAATGAAGTCGCCGTTTCCCCGCATGGGCGAGGCCGCGCCGCGCAGATATGCGGGACAGTAGTACGAGGTAAATGTATGGGAATATGTCGTGCCATCCTTATTCGTCGCCGCGCAGCGGAACTTTGCACCGTGCAGGGACAGGGGCAGGATCGCCTGATAGGTGGCTTCGGTCGCGCCCTCGATGTTCTCCCAGGTCTCGCCGCCGTCCCGGCTGACCTGCCATTGCAGCGCGGGCGCGGGCGTGCCGGTGACATCAACGGTCAGGGTCATGTATTCATTGCTTTCGACCACGCGGCTGACATCCTCCTCCGGGCTGGTGAACTCCGGCAGGTCGCCGGTGGTCATGCTGCCGTCCGACTTGGGATAGTATTTGTTCCCGCCGACGGTCACAGTCTCCACCTCTGCATCCTTGGGGATCCAGAGGTAGAGCTTTCCGCTGCCGTCGGTGGTGACATGGCTGTCGTTGAATGCCGTACCTTCCGGAAGCCCGGAAAGGGTGACGTCCTCCACGGCGGTGTTCTTTTGCGAAAGGGTCAGGGTGACCTTTTTCAGCTCATTGCCGCCGGAATCTTTCACGACTGTGTTCACCGGAACATCCAGATCGACACTGCCGCCGTTGATGACAACGTTGGCGCAGTTGACCGTGCCGAGACCGAGGACGGTGCTGTTTGAGATGGTAAGTTTCCCAAGCGTCGTCTCCGGCTTGTTCGTGCAGTTGTTGATGAGCGTGATACCATTGAATGTCAGGGAGGCACCGGTGCTGCCGTCCATGGCGTGGTCGCCGCGGAGCGTCAGCTTTTCACCGCCGGACTGCCCCTTGATGGTCAGACCGCCCGAACCCTTGAGCGTCCAGACCGCATCGGTGCTGCCTTCGTTGGACCTCATGACACTCTCAGTGTTTTCCATCAGCACGATTGAAAGCTTCGAGCGGTCATCCAGCTCCACGCGCTTGTTCGGACCGCTCAGGTCCAGTCCGTTGAGCTTGACCTCCGCCTCGCCGCCTGTAAGCATACGGATGCCGAAGTCTGTGATAAACTTCCAATCCGCCTGGAGCTTGACGTCTTTTTCCGGGTGATAGCCGATCCAGGTGTCCTTTGCAGAGTCCCCCAGATAGCCCGCACAGAGCGCGGTGTTGTCTCCGCCGGGGGTGCCGCGGAAGGCAAGCACGCCCGAGGCGAGGAGCAGGTTGAGCAGGATCATCTTGCCGCTGGCGCTGTTGTCGGCGGTGGTGATGATGGGCGCGTCTTTCTGCGGATCATGGATGAAGCCGACCGGCGAGCTGCCGTCGTCCTGAAAGCCCTCCACACTCATGATCCTTGTACCGTTCGGAAGCCAGAGGTAGACAGTGTTGCTGCCGACGAGCATGCTGAGATCCTTAATAATGTCATCGTTGACAGTGTTGGGGATATTCACGCGCAGTTGTGTGACCAACGGGTAAAAAGTCGACTGCATGGTGCCGCTGGTAGCGTCGGTGCGGTAGGCGATCATCATGAGGTTCCGGCTCTGGTTCATGTCCTCCAGCTCGACCTTTGTCCGGTAAACAGGATTGCCGCTGTGATCCGTGACACCGGTGATCGCCTTGCCGGAGGTATCCGTCAGGTTGGCGTTGCTCCTACGGTCGATCTTCACCGTGCCGCCGGAGTGCTCCCCCTCCAGGGTGCTGCGCGTGACGCGCAGATTTCCGGCAAAGCCGGCGCTGATCCAGCAGTTTTCAACGGATACGTTGGCTCCCGTTCCGCCGATGGTCTTACCTGCGGCGTAAACGGCGCAGTCCTTGAAATTCACAGTTGCGCCGCTTGCCGCCGAAAGACCGCCCATGAGCGCCAGTGAGGACTGCGCCATGCCCCCGCCGATGAGGTTCAGCGTGCCGCCCTGTTCCACATAGATGGTGGGTGCGCTGCCGCTTTTCAGATAGCTCTTGCCTGTGAGCTTCAGGTTCAGCGTCGCGCCGCTGCGCACGGTAAGAAAGGTGTGATCGCGCACGATTGCAAGACCATCGAGCACGACGGTATGCTCACCCTCCCGCACATCGATGCCGTAGTAATTATTGTAGTCCGATGCAAGGACCCTGCTGAAGCCCTCTTTGAGGTTCAGCTCCTGCTGCGTGCTGCCGGAGCTGTAAACATTCTGCTTGACGGAATCTGTATCCCCGGGGCGGTCGGCGTTGCGATAGTACCAGGTTTTTCCCTTGTTGTTTTGGTCCTCATTGTAGCTGAGCACCAGCACGGCATTTCGGATGCCGCTGATCTCCACCTCTTTTTCAGGGCTTACGGTTGTTTCGAGGATCACATTCTTGTAGATGCTGCCGTTCACCGGCTTTGTTATGACGGCCTTTGTGTATGCCGTGTCTCCATTGGTCCCGGAAAGATCCCAGCTGCCGTTGACCTTCAGCGCGCCGTTTTCATTCTCGTTTGAAAGAATCGGGTTCTGTGTTTTCGCGTACAGATAGCCGCCGAGGTCGACCGTCAGGTTCGAGGAAACGTAAATAGCTTCCTTGCCGTCGTATCGGTTGGTCTTCGTACTGTAGCCGTTGGAATAGGCACGGACGCTTCCCCCGCCGCCGATTTCCAGTGCATTGGCCTTGATGCCGTAGCCCTGACAGCCGTCATTGCCGTTCCGACCGTCGCTCGTGGCGGTCACCTGACCGCCGACGACGCGCAGTGTTCCGCCCACAAGCAGGGCGACGGGATAGTCATTTTGGTATACACAACCCTTGGTGGTCGCATTAAGCGTGCCGTTCACTGTCAGATTGTTCTTAACATTGAGCGCGTAGAAGTCCAGATTGTTTCCCTTTGTCTCCGCAGTGACGCTCGTCCCGGCGCCGACGGCCATGCTCCGCGTCACGGTTCCATTCATGTAGCTGCGCAGTGTCAGATCCACGCTCCCGCTTGTCTCAATGCCGCCGGACTGAATGGGGAAGGTCTGGGCTTCAACGGTCAGGCTCCCGCTGCCGGAGAAGCGGACGGTATTGCCCCAGATGCCGAGATAGCGCGGCGTATTCACATCGGAAGCGGCGGGCATATACTTCAAGCTACTGGAATCACCAATGTAATTTCTGCCCTCAAGCACGATGTTCAGCGTCCCGACATTACGGCTGTCGAGAAAGACGTTATAGTATTTGAATATGCCGGACAATTGCTCGGACGAGACCTTTGTATAAGTGTCGATCGTGCAGTTTCGCAGCGTCAGCGTCTTTGTGTCAGCGTCATACTTGAAGCCGCCGGTCGTATCGTAAGTGCTGCTTATAGAGCTTTGTGTGATGTCGAGAACGGTGCTGCCGAGGGTAATCGTGCCATTCGCCGCCCGCGCACTGATGCCATTGGCCGCCCGCATTGCGGCAGGGCTTTTTTTGGCGGCAACGGCGTCACTGCCAAGTTCATCATCCGCTGGCGCGGATGATCCCTCGTCCTCCGCGATGGCGTTCGGCTGCTCCTTACCGAGCTTCGACTCTTCCGTGCAGGCTGTTTCGCAGATGCTTGGGGAAGCATCTTCTCCCCTTTTCTCGTCATCTGCGAATGCTGTTGTGGGGATCAGGGTCAAGCACAGAGCAAACGCGGTAAGCAAGCTAAGAAATCTTCTTTTCATCGTGATTCCTCCATGATAAAAGAATTTTGGCTTCTCCAAGGGGATACCCCTTGCCTAAATTTGTTTTTCCGTCAGGGCTTCAAAGCCCTTTTCCGCCTGCCGGACGGTCTTTTGGATGATGCCCAAAGCCATTGTGTGAAGGTCCATCTGCAAGACTGCCGCCGTGATTGCCGCGCGTTTCTCCTTCGGCACGTCATAGAGCTTGAGCGAGCAGTCCAGAAAGCGGGATATCTTGGCGTCCATCGTGAAATACACGTCGCAGGGAACCGACATGAAGCCCCGCATGATACTGGCGGACGCGATCTCCATCTCGTAGAAGTCCTTGGGCTGCGCCTCCGGCAGATAAGGCCCGAAGATGGTTTGCAGACGCTTGGCCGTGCTATGGTAAATGTACGCCGATGTGGTCGGCAGCGAGTAGCCGGTCACATACAGCTCCCGCAGCGGCTCGGTCAGTTCGGCGATGTGGAGCTGGAGGGCCGTTTCCACGGCGTACAGGAGCACAGGGTCTTGTTCCCCGCTGTGCTGTCCCGCCAGCGCGAATTGCCCGCTGAACATCCGCTTTACCAGCTCCAGCAGCAGCGCCTCCTTACTGGGAAAAACATGGAAGAACGAGCTCTGCCCAATGCCTGCCGCCTTTGCGATCTCTCCGGTAGTCGTTTTGGTGTAGCCCTTTTCCAGGAACAACGCCACCGCCGCTCGTAATACCTTCTGCTGCGTCACCAGACCGTTTAACAGTTTTCCTCTTGGCAAGTCAGCGCCCCCTTTATAACTTTTCTTGCGATTGCACTTTTATAATACCATGAGCCATTCCATCACGCAAGAAAAATTTGGGGCGCCATGCCAGAAAAATTGGAGTCCCCTGTTCCTGACCCAGTTTTGACCCAGAATGGAATTTAAACTGTACCCAAGAAAATGGACACGAGATTTTTAAACTGTACCCAAGAAAATGGACACGAGATTTTGACCCATGGCCCCGTTC
>ERZ772879.2639-NODE-2639-length-10493-cov-19.909465_pt1 | contig 10493 bp, 9 predicted proteins | sample MGYA00580582_ERZ772879 | MGnify/ENA primary metagenome ERZ772879 (study PRJEB29015, sample SAMEA2737682) | human gut metagenome | biome: human gut; feature: human-associated habitat; material: faeces | place: China | collected 2012 ... | reverse complement strand
GCCAGAGCGAGAACCCCTCCAACTTCCTGCTGATGCACGCCATGGGCCCCAACGTCGCTGGCGTGATCGGTTCCGCCGTTGCTGCTGGTATTCTGATCAACATCTTCGGCTAAGCCCTGTTTTGGCAAATTGAGGATCCCAAACCGCCCATCTGTCGGCACTGCGCCGCAGATGGGCGGTTTTTTGTGCGGGAAACTCTGTGCAATAGGGATGAAATGTGATATACTATACCTTAGTGATTCATGGAAAATAGCTTAAAGAACAGGTGAAACAATGGCAATTGATCTCAGGCAGGAATTTTGCGCGCTGCGCGATACCTACATTGAAAAACAGTTCGGCCGCCTGAACGCGATGCAGCGGGAGGCTGTGTTTACCACCAACGGCCCGCTGCTGATCCTGGCAGGCGCCGGAAGCGGCAAGACGACCGTGCTGGTCAACCGCATCGCGAACCTCATCCGCTTTGGTGCGGCGCACGGCTCCCAGTGGGTGCCCCGCGAAGTGACCGAGGACGACGTCAAGGCGCTACGGATGGCCATCATGACGAACACCGATGCCCCTTCCTGGCTGGACGGGATGCTCCGCAAGGATGCGGTGCGCAGCTGGAACGTGATGGCGATCACCTTTACGAACAAGGCGGCAGGGGAGCTGAAGGAGCGCCTGCGGAACATGCTGGGCGGCGAAGAGGGCGACGAGGTGTTCGCCTCCACCTTCCACTCGGCCTGTGTGCGCATCCTGCGCCGCTGGGCCGAGGAGATCGGCTACCCCCGCAGCTTTACCATCTACGACACCGACGACACCCAGCGCGTGATGAAGAGCGTGTACAAAGAACTGAGCATCGACGACAAATTCTTCCCGGTCAAGAGCGCCATCAACCAGATGAGCCGCTGGAAGGACCAGCTCGTCAGCCCCGAAGAGGCCCTGCGCACCCCGGCGCGGGATACGAAAGGGGCGCTGGCGGCCAAAGTCTATGCGGCCTACGAAAAGAAGCTGAAGGATGCCGGTGCGTTCGATTTCGATGACCTCATCTACCAGACCGTCCAGCTGCTGGCCGGGAACGAGGAGGTGCGGCAGTTCTACCAGAACAAATACCGCTATCTGCTCGTGGACGAATACCAGGACACCAGCGTGGCACAGTTCCGCCTGGTCAGCCTGCTCACCGGGCCGGAAAAGAACATCTGCGTCGTCGGCGACGATGACCAGAGCATCTACCGGTTCCGCGGTGCCACCATCGAGAACATCCTCAACTTCGAGCGCATCTATCCCGGCACAAAGACCATTCGTCTGGAGCAGAATTACCGCTCGACCTCCAATATCCTGAACGCCGCCAACTGCGTCATCCAGCACAACACCGAACGCAAGGGCAAGACCCTCTGGACGAAGAACGGTGAGGGCGACAAGGTGCAGGTCTACACGGCGGAGAACGAGCAGGATGAGGCCATGCACATCGCAGATGTCATCGGCCAGCACCTCAAAGAGGGCGGGCATCTGGCAGACCACGCGGTGCTCTACCGGATGAACGCGCAGTCGGCCCCCATCGAAAGCTACTTCACCCGCGCCGGCATCCCGCATAAGATCGTGGGCGGCCAGCGCTTCAACGACCGCAAAGAGGTCAAGGACATCCACTCCTATATGTCCATCGTGGCCAATGCCCGCGACGACGTCCGCCTGCGCCGCATCATCAACGAACCGGCGCGGAAGATCGGCAACACGACCATCGAGGTCATCGCAGACCTTGCCGCGCAGGAGAACACGAGTATGCTGGAGATCATCAGCCACGCCGACCAGTACGCGCGGCTGGCCCGCTCCATCATGCCGATCCTGAAATTCTGGCAGATCTACGAGAAATTGCAGGAGTCGCTGGAAACACGGACGCTGGATGAATTTGCGTCCGACGTCATTGAGCTGAGCGGGTACAAGGCCATGCTCGAACAGGAGATCGCCAAGGGCCACGAGGACGCCGCCGACCGGCTGCAGAACCTGGGCCAGCTGGTCAATAACGTGAAAAACTACTGCGACCAGCACGGCGAGGAAGCCACGCTGGAAGGCTACCTCGAAGACATCGCCCTCATCAGCGACATCGACAGCTACAACGAAAGCAGCGATCAGGTGGTCCTGATGACCATCCACTCGGCCAAGGGGTTGGAATTTCCGTATGTGTTCCTCATCGGCATGGAGGAGGGCGTCTTCCCCAGCGAGATGAGCAAATACTCCGAGGCAGACCTCGAAGAGGAACGCCGCCTGGCCTATGTCGGCATCACCCGCGCCAAAAAGGAACTTTACATCTCCAACAGCGTGACCCGGATGCTTTACGGCCGCACCCAGCGCAACGAGCCCAGCCGCTTTTTGCGCGAGATCGAGCCGGAGTACATCGAGGAGACCCGCAGCCCGGCGCTGGAGCGCCGCTCTCAGCTGGGCGGCTGGGGCTCGGCCTACAGCGATACCGTGCCGGGCGGCGCATCGGGTTACTCCGGTGCCTCCGGCTGGGGCCGCAGCCGTTCCGGTTTCGGTTCCGGTTCCAGTTCCGGCAGCCGCTCCGGCTACCTGAATGCTGAATACAACGGCGGCAGCCGGGGCTTCGGGGCCGACTACGCCGGGCGGGGCGCATCCGGGTCCGCCAGCGTGGACAGCCACAGTCGTTCGGGCGGTTTTGGCTCTGGTTATGGCCGCGCCGCAGCCCCCAAGGCTCCGGCGAAACCGGTGCAGTTCACCGGGGCACCGGCGCCAAAGCCTGCCGCCAGCACCCCGAAACACTACGAGCCGGGGGATATCGTGGAGCATAAAGTGTTTGGCCGCGGCAAGGTGCTCAAGGTCAAGCCTGCCGCAGGCGACCAGATCGTAGAGATCAACTTTGAAAAGGTCGGCGTGAAGAAGACCATGGCGAACTTTGCGCCGCTGACAAAAATAACGGAGGAATGACAGATGATGACAGTCCGATTGATCGCGCATACGCCGGAGCCGGAAAAGGTGGTGGCTGCGGCGGCGAAGCTCTGCTATTCCGACGCCCACATCACCGACCTGCTGGACGGCCTGACCGAGGAGAAGACGGCCAGTTTCCTGACCATGCTCAGCGACCTTGGCCACGCCAGCCCCATAGAACATGCCAGCTTCACCTTTGGCATCGAGGGCGTCAGCCGCACCCTGTTGGCCCAGATCACCCGCCACCGCATCGCATCGTTCAGTGTGCAGAGCCAGCGCTATGTCCGGCTGGACGACTTCCGTTATGTCATCCCGCCGGAGATCGAGGCCATCCCCGAAGCGAAGGAAGCCTTCATCGCCAGCATGAACGAGGACGCGGCGCGCTACCTTGACCTCGTGAAAAAGCTGGAGGAGGGCCACACTGCCCGTCTGATGGCAGAGGGAATGCCCGAAAAACAGGCCCGCGCCAAGGCTTCCAAGCAGGCCAACGAGGACGCCCGCTTCGTGCTGCCCAATGCCTGCGAGACCAAGATGGTCGTCACCATGAACGCCCGTAGCCTGCAGAACTTCTTCCATCTGCGGTGCTGCAGCCGCGCCCAGTGGGAGATCCGGGCGCTGGCCGAAGAGATGCTGCGGCTGGTCTACCCGGTGGCACCCCATCTCTTCCGCACGGCCGGCCCGGCGTGTGTTTCCGGCCCCTGCCCGGAGGGCAGGATGTGCTGCGGCAAGACCACCGAGGTGCGGGCGCAGTATGCCGCTTTGAAGGGGGAACCCGTATGAGCCACGGAAAACTCATCGTGCTGGAAGGGCTGGACGGCAGCGGCAAGGCCACCCAGGCCAAGCGTCTGGCCGCAGCACTGGCCGCCGAGGGCAGGCTGGTGCGGGAGATCACCTTCCCGAATTATGCCAGCGATTCGAGCGCGCTGGTCCGGATGTATCTGGCCGGACAGTTCGGCGCGAGACCCGATGACGTGAATGCATACGCAGCATCGAGCTTTTATGCGGTGGATCGCTATGCGGGCTACAAAGCCGACTGGGGGAGATTCTACGAAGAGGGCGGCATCCTCATCGCAGACCGGTACACCACCTCCAATGCGGTGCACCAGTGCTCGAAGCTGCCGCCGGAAGAATGGGAGCAGTTTCTGCACTGGCTGTTCGATTACGAGTTCCATCTGCTGGGGCTGCCCGCACCGGACTGCGTGATCTATTTACAGGTGGACCCTGCCGTGAGCCAGAAGCTGATGACCCAGCGCTACCACGGCGACGAGAGCAAAAAGGACGTCCACGAAAAGGATGTGGAGTATCTGGCCCGCAGCCGCAGAGCGGCTGAGTTCTGCGCCGCGCATCTGGGCTGGCAGACCGTGCCCTGCACCTGCGGGGACGGGATGCGCAGCATTGAAGAGATCGGGCAGGAGGTCCGCCGACGGGTGGACGCGGCCCTTGCGGAATAACGCACAATCGACCTGTGCCGGGCAGGCGCAGGGATACCTATGCGTAGGAGGTAGGTGTTTTTATGTACCGTTTGATGCAGCCGTCCGACCGGGCGGAGATCCTGGCGCTGTGGCAGCGCGAACATGGGGAGGACGAAACCTTCCTCGCTAACGCCATCGAGCGCTTTGCCGGGGAGCAGAATGTCTATGTAGCGGAGGAAAATGACCACATCGAGGCCGTGGCCATGGCGGTGCCGGTCTCGCTGCAGGGGCGGCCCGGCTGCTGCCTGTACGGCCTGACCGGGCAGGGCAGCCTGATCCTGGCGGGCCTGGTAGACCATCTGTGCACCCAGCAGAAACTGAAAGGGGCCGGGTTCGTGGTCGTTGTGCCCAGCGGGAACGAGCAGGCGGCGCTATTGCAGGATAAGGGCTTCCAGTGGGCCTTCCCGCTGCGGTGCCTGCCCCGCGAGGTAGACCGCAACCTGTGGAGCCAGGCCGAGTTCGATACCGTCACGGCCAAAAAGCTCTGTGAGCTGCGGGCGAGATTCTGGCCCGACACCGTGCAGCTGCCGCCGGAACAGATGGCCGTGGTGCTGGGGGATCTGTACTCCCGCGGGGCCACCCTCGTCTCGAACGACAACGGCTACGGAATATATTTCCGCAAGGAGGACACCCTTTATTTTGTGGAGATGATGGCCACCGGCGACCGCGCCGCAGAGATTTTGATGGAAGCGGCCCGCGAAAAAGAGGTCATTGTGGAAAAGGCCGTCATCACCGTGGGTGCCGCGCAGAACCTCTTCCTTGGCGAGGGCACCCGGCAGGATTATGGAATGATCCGCTTCGAGGGCGAAGCCTTTGATGTGAGCGAGAGCTATATGCGGCTGATGTTGGACTGAAAGGAACATGCAGATGGCAAGTAACCATACAAGACCCCGCAAAAAAGGCGGTGCGCTGAAGATCCTGCTCGTGCTGCTGGTGCTCATGCTGGCGGCGGCGGGCGGCGCATTCCTGCTGGCAAAGCGCGAGATCGACGGCGGCACCCGGCAGGATGCCGTGACCGTGGAGATCGCGCAGGGCAGCGGTGTGAGCACCATTGCCCGGCAGCTGAAGGAAGCGGGCGTCATCCGGTTCCCGCAGCTGTTCCGGTGGTACGTCAGCCGCAAAGACGCGGCGGCGAAGCTTCAGTACGGCGAATTTTCGCTGGAACCCGGCAGCTCCTACGATGCGCTCATCGAGGCGCTTTCCGAGTATGCCAAAGCAGATTCCGTCCGCCTGACCTTCCCGGAGGGCACGACGGCCATCGCCATCGCGCAGAAGATGGAACAGGCCGGGCTGTGCACCGCAAAGGAGTTTCTCGAAGAGGCCAACACCGGCGATTTCAGCGAATACACGTTCTGGCAGTATGTCCCCGATGACACGGATGCCCCAGACCGTTTCCTGAAATGTGAGGGCTATCTCTTCCCGGATACCTACGAATTCCTCGCGGATGATACGGTGCACAACTACGTTGCAACGTTCTATTCGCATTTTGACCGGCAGTTCACCGACGCGATGTACAAGGAGCTGGATCAGCAGGGCCTGAGCCTTTCGGAGGTCATCACGCTGGCTTCCTTCGTGCAGGAGGAGGCCGGCAACGACCAGGACAACAATGTGGCCCAGGTCTTCCGCAACCGTCTGGCAGAAGGCTCGCCCTACCCCAAGCTGCAGAGCAACACGTCCAGCTATGTTCAGAGCGATGCAGACAACAACTATCTCTGGAACTGGGTGGCCCCCTGGTACGGCGGCTGGGAGAAGATCCCCGAAAACATCCGCAATGCCTACGACACCTACACCTGCACTGGCCTGCCCGCCGGGCCGATCTCGAACCCCGGTCTGGCTGCCATCCGGGCTGCGCTGGCCCCCCAGCCCGATGCGGAGGTCCAGGACTGCTATTTCTTCGTGACCGACCTCAGCGGCCAGTATTACTACGCCCGCACCTATGCGGAGCATCAGACCAACTGCCAGAAGGCAGCGGATGTGAACAGCTCGCTTGCGGCAAAAAAATGAGAGCGAAGCCCTTGTGCTGACGGAAAACGCAATGGTTGACCGGTTGGCCAGGGGCTCTCCCTTTGGGAGAGGGTAAGCTCGTTTAGGAGAATGATTATGTTACAGATCCCGGAACTTCTGTCCCCCGCGGGCGATTTGGAGCGCCTGCGCTACGCCATCAACTACGGTGCAGATGCCGTTTATTGCAGCCTGCCCGAATTCGGGATGCGCTCGGCCCCGGCCAACTTCACGCCGGAACAGCTGACCGAGGGCGTCATCTATGCCCATGCCCGCGGCCGCAAGGTCTATCTGACCATGAACACCCTGCCCACCAATGAAGAGGCCGACCGTCTGCCGGACGCCATCCGGAGCGCGGCCGCAGCGGGCGTGGATGCCTTCATCGTGGCAGACCTGGGTGTGCTGGAAGCCTGCAAGCAGTTCGCGCCGGATATTGATGTCCACATGTCCACCCAGACCGGCATCACCAACTGGGCCGCTGCCCGTGCGGCCTACAACCTGGGAGCCAGACGGGTGGTGCTGGCCCGTGAGCTGACGCTGCAGGACATTGCCACCATCCGGGATAAGACCCCGCCGGAACTGGAGATCGAGGCCTTTGTCCACGGTGCCATGTGCATGAGCGTGTCGGGCCGGTGCCTGCTGTCCAACTACCTGACGGGCCGCGACTCCAACCGGGGCCAGTGCGCCCAGCCCTGCCGCTGGAAATACTACCTGAGCGAGGAGACCCGCCCCGGCCAGCTGTATGAGATCGGCGAGAACGAGGATGGGAGCTACATCCTGAACGCCAACGACATGTGCACGGCACCGTTCCTGGACCTCATCTGCAAGGCGGGCGTGGACAGCCTGAAGATCGAGGGCCGCGCCAAGACGTTCTACTACGTTGCCAGCGTGACGGCCGCCTACCGCCGCGCACTGGACCAGTATCTGGCTGACCCGATGAACGACAACTTTGAGCTGCCGGACGAGGTGCTGGCCGAGCTGACCCGCACCAGCCACCGCCACTATTCGCCGGGCTTCTACTTTGGCCGCGAGCAGGCCAAACAGGCCACCGACAGCGCCACCTACATCCGCGAGTGGGAGTTCGTGGGCACTGTGGACAGCTGGGAGAACGGCATCGCCAGCTGCCAGCAGCGGGGCAAGTGGAGCCTGGGCGACACGCTGGAAGTGCTCTGCCCGGACGGCCGCAGCATCCCGCTGCACCCGGAGTGGATCCGGAACGAGGCAGGGGAGAAGGTGGAGTCCACACCCCATGCGATGGAAAAATACACCATCCCCACCCCGGAACTGCCCCCCATGAGCCTGCTGCGGCGCAAGGTCTGAGGTTTCCGTTCCATACAGCAAAAAAATCCCGCCATTTGGCGGGATTTTTTTCGTCAGAGCGTATCCAGAACGTTGCGCGCCTTCCGGATGGTCTCTTCGCTCGTCTGCCACAGCTCGAACTCGGAGAAGCCAGGCAGGCCCATGGGGACGCCCTCCCGGCGGAAGGTCATCCGGCTGTCCAGCACCTGCTTGCCGGAAAGGTGGAAGCTGTGCGCACCGGTCTGTTTGGCCAGTGCAGGGAGGTTGGCCGGGGAGACGCCTGCGCCCACCAGAATCTCGATGGGTTTCCCTAAAGCGTTGTCCTCATAGAGCTTGCGGAACAAGATATTCAGCTCGCTAATCCGGCTCTGCGCCTTGTCAAGCTCTTTCCGTTGCTGCGTCAGCGTCTTTTGTACTGCCTTTGCGCTGCACTCGTTGGCGGTTTCGATAAACTCCTGTTCATGCTCTTTCACATAGGACAATACCCTTTGTAAATCGGCAAGGACAAGTTCTTTAAGGACGCTCTTTCGGATATAATGGGTAGTGCAAAGCTCGCCAGTCCTTATCCTGTTTCGATACTTGCCGCAAGTGTAGGCGTGTTTGCGTTCCAGTGTCCCGGCTCCCTGTTGCAGATACATTTTATAGCCGCAGTCCCCGCAAAAGAGAAGCCCCGAAAAAATGTCAATTTCATCAACCTTTGTAGGGCGGTGTTTGGTGGCAATCCGTTTCTGTGCAAGCTCAAAGGTTTCTTCATCAATCAAGGGTTCGTGTGTGTTGGGGAAGAAGTAACGCTTTTCCTCCGGGTTCTTCTTCGTCTTTTTCGATTTGTAAGATACCTTATAGCTCTTGCCTGTAATGGTATGCCCCAAATACTCTTTACGCGCCAGAATGTCATAGAGCGTCTTATCCGGCCAGTTGTAAATACAATTCGGGTGTGGGCGGGGGTGCCTGTGGCTTCCTGTGCGCCTGTACTGCAATTCTGCAACAGTCAATACCTCATGTTCCCGTAGCCAGTTCTGGATTTCGCAGATACGGTCGCCGCGCACATACATAGCGAAAATCTGTTTTACAATGTGCGCCGTTTCCGGGTCGGGCAATAGATGATTGCGGTCGTTGGGGTCAGCTATGTACCCATAAGGCACTTGCCCGTTGACGCGCTCGCCTTTCTGCGCCTTTGCCTGTTTGACAGCCCGGATTTTCTTTGAAGTGTCGCGGGCGTAAAACTCGTTGAACCAGTTCCGCAGAGGGGTAAACTCGTTATCTTCCCTTGCTGTGTCTACACCGTCGTTAATGGCAATGTAGCGCACTTCATATTCGGGAAAAACAATCTCTATCAGCTCCCCGGTTTTCAGATAATTACGTCCCAGACGGGAGAGGTCTTTTGTTATGACGGTCGCCACGTTCCCGGCTTCAACTTCGTGCAGCATGGCTTGAAGCCCCTCACGCTCAAAGCTCACGCCGGAAAATCCGTCGTCTACGAAAAAGCGCGTGTTGAAAAAGTGGTGTTCGTCAGCATACTTTTGTAAAATCATCTTTTGGTTCTGTATGCTCTCGCTTTCCCCGGCCTGCATATCTTCCTGGCTCAATCTGCAATATAAAGCGGTAATCTTGTCTGTCTGTAACATTTTGTCCTCCTTTCCGACGACAGACAAGCATGGCATTTGTACTGTCTATATTATACCACATACCGCTGCCTGTGTCATGTATAAAATGTGAAGAAACGCCCTATTTCCGGGCGTTTGCGGGGTTCAGTTCCATGTCTTTGCGAATGAGTTTTTTTATCTTTTTATCCAGTGTGTCCGTTGCGCGTTCACTTGCGGACGAACATACAAGGTAAGTAACTTTTCCTATTTTATGCTCCGTTGTGGTAACGGGCGTTTGGTTTTGCGTCAAAGAAAATCCCCCTTTCTTTCGCAAACATATAATACAGTCTATGAATAGCAGCAAGTCCACTATTCAATAAAACAAAGGCTTTAATCGGACGGTTATTAGCATAACCTCATGGGAATTTCACCCCGGCATGGTTCTCATGCAGCCCTACCCATTGCCTGCGACGCTCTTAACGCTCGGACTGTGGCTGTAAGGAAGTATCATTGTATATTCTGCGTGTCGTCGCCCGCAAGCCGCTACACTTGCTTTCCGGCGCGGTGTTGGTCGCTCGGCTGTCCGGGCGGGGATAACCTCACCCGGATAGCGTCATGGCGCACCCGCCGTATGGCTCGGCGCAAAAGGAACGTATCCGATTTGCCCTATGCTGCGCCGCCGTTATCTTGCGCCGCTTTCTTTGTCAAGGTTCAGAATGGCTTTGCTGCCGCGTCAGCAGCGGAACGGAAAAGGGGGAGAGAGAAAGCGTCCCGCCGCCGCTGCGGTTTATTCCTCTGCCTTAAAGGTGAGGACAGCCATCATCAGTTTTGCTTGCAGCCGTTCCCGAATGTCGTGGTCTACGCCAAAATAGACGTTCCCGCGCTCGTCGTACAGCTTCCGCATGGAGAGGCGGGCTATGTAGCCGCTGAAATGCTGCAAGACAATCTTCATAGCGTCCGGGTCGCCCTTTGTCGCTGCCAAAATGACAGGATAGGGAACAAGGGCTTTTTCCGGGTAGCCGGGTTCGTTACCATTCGTCCCATTCATCAGCATTTTCCTCCAGATATTTTCTTAATCTCTCAAAAGAGCTTGTCCGCCTGTACTGTATCGTGCTTCTCGACGTATTGAACAGTTCCGCAATCTCGGTATCGTTCATTCCCTCGAAGTAATACAGCAATATGGCTTTGCGCTTTTCTTCCGGCAAAGTACGGATTGCTTCAA
>ERZ772879.2634-NODE-2634-length-10501-cov-2.860042_pt1 | contig 10501 bp, 10 predicted proteins | sample MGYA00580582_ERZ772879 | MGnify/ENA primary metagenome ERZ772879 (study PRJEB29015, sample SAMEA2737682) | human gut metagenome | biome: human gut; feature: human-associated habitat; material: faeces | place: China | collected 2012 ... | reverse complement strand
TGAACCCGGAATCGAACGTACAGTTCGGAGAGGGCGGCGCCGGTACGTTTTCGGATGGAAAATTAAACACTTCGGTGAAGGATCCATCCGGCAGAAACCGTGAGGTACTCCGGACCTTCACGGAATGCGGGGCACCGGAAGAAATTCTGTATGATCAGAAACCGCACCTTGGCACAGATCAGCTCATCGGAATTGTGACAACGATGCGGAAAAAGATCGAGGCATGGGGCGGAGAAGTCCGTTTCGGAGCAAAAGTGACGGACTTTGGGATTGAAAACGGCAGACTCACTTCTGTAACCGTCAATGAAACCGAGAAGATTGCCGCGGAGACGGCAGTCCTTGCGATCGGCCACTCTGCACGCGATACCTTCTTTAAACTCTGCGAAAATAAGATCTCCATGGAAGCAAAATCCTTCGCTGTCGGCGTCCGCATTGAGCATCCGCAGAAGATGATCACGGAGGATCAGTACGGACCGGAGGCACCGGATTTTCTTGGGGCAGCACCGTATAAGCTCACCAATCAGTGTGAAAACGGAAGAGGTGTGTACTCATTCTGCATGTGTCCCGGCGGCTATGTTGTCAACGCATCCTCGGAAGCGGAACGCACCTGCGTCAACGGTATGAGTTATTCTGACCGGGAAGGTAAAAATGCGAACAGCGCTATGATTGTCACCGTAACACCGGAAGACTACCGCCCTTACCATGTAGAGGGAACGCCGGACGTACTCGATGGTGTGGCATTCCAGAGAGCACTTGAACACGCTGCGTGGGAAGCCGGAAAAGGCAAAGTTCCGGTGCAGCTTTTTGGTGATTTCTGTGAAAACAGAGTTTCTACAGCACTTGGAGAGGTAACCCCTTCCATCTGCGGAGAATGGACTTTCGCCAATCTGCGGGAAGTTCTTCCGACGTTTATCGGAGACTCCCTTGTGGAAGGCATTCGTGCATCTGAGCGGAAAATCCACGGCTTTTCCCGTCCGGACGCCGTTCTTTCCGGCGTGGAAGCGCGTACCTCGTCACCGGTCCGCATTGTAAGAAATGAAACGCTCGAAAGTTCGTCGCTTACCGGTCTTTACCCGTGCGGAGAGGGCGCAGGCTATGCGGGAGGCATCACTTCCGCAGCCATGGACGGATTAAAAACGGCAGAGGAAATTGCAAAAAAATATATGAATTTTTCATAATTCCTATACATCTGCGGAAAGTTGTGCTAGAATGATGGGTGATTCAAACCAATGTATTCCATGAAAATTCCCGGAAGAGTGGTGGGAGGAATACATGAGAAAAAATGGATTACGAAACCTGCCGACGATGGAACAGCCATATGAAAAATGCCTGGAAAACGGCCCGGAAAGCCTTTCCGACGCGGAGCTTCTGGCTGTCATTTTACGATGTGGGGCAAGGGGAAAAACATCCCTGGAGCTCGCAAGAGAAATTCTTTCCCTTCCCGGAAAAGAGGAGGGCCTGTTAGGACTCTATCACTGTACAAGACAGGAACTTCTGCAGATCCGCGGAGTCGGGGAAGTAAAAGCGATCCAGCTCCAGTGCATCGGTGAGCTTTCCAAACGAATGGCCGCGGCCGGAGCAAGAAAAGGTCTCTGCTTTCATGATCCGGCTTCCATTGCGGATTATTACATGGAACGTCTCCGCCACGAGGATCAGGAGGTTCTTCTCTGCATGATGCTGGACACAAAAAATCAGCTTCTCGGAGAAAAGGAAATCACAAGAGGAACGGTCAATGCGACGATGATTTCGCCGCGGGAGCTTTTTCTTGCGGCACTGCAGTTCCGTGCGGTTCATATTCTGCTGGTTCACAACCATCCAAGCGGAATCCCGGAACCAAGCGGTGACGACATTACCGTGACACGGCAGATCCGGCGGGCGGGCGAAATGCTCGGCATTACCCTGCTGGATCACATTATTATCGGGGATCACTGTTATACCAGTATGCTGGAACAGGGAATCTGATCCCGAAAATCCGAGGCAGAAATGCCCAAAGGAAGGGAACAAGTTAAAGGAGCACGATGCAGATTCGAAATGTATACGGCATAGACCTTGGCACCAGTACCGTCAAAATCTATGACCTGAAGAAAGACACAATCACAAAAGAAAAAAATATGATTGCCATACGCAACCGCGAACAGGTGATTGCCGTTGGAAATTACGCATATGAAATGCACGAGAGAACGCCTTCCAATATCGAGGTAATTACCCCCATGAGCAACGGACGCATTGCGAATGTATTGATGGTAGAAGCCGTTTTGCACACGCTTCTCCACCGCTGTACGCGCCACATGGGATACCGCCCGGAGCTGTACTTTTCAGTTCCCTGCGATATGACAGAGATTGAACGGCGTTCTTATTATACGATTGCACATAAGGGAGCCTTAAAAAACTGCCGCATGTATCTTGTGGATAAACCAATCGCGGATGCGCTGGCACTTGGCATTCCGATCAACCGCACGAAGGGTTCCATGATTGTCAACATCGGAGCGCAGAGCACAGAGATTTCTGTTATCGCCAACGCGAGGGTTATTTTTTCCAGAATCATCCAGGTAGGCGGAAAACAGTTCAATGAATCGATATGCAATCTGAACCGCCGCAAAAACAATTTCCAGATTGGCTCCAAAACAGCCAAACGTGTCAAGATTGCGCTGGCTGATCTTGGAACAGACAAAAAAGAGGCGCGGAAGGTGCGCGGCGTAGATGGTGCATCCGGTCTTCCAATGGAAGGGATCATTACTTCTTCCCTCGTAAACGAAGCACTCCTTTCCGGTGTTAATGAGATCGGCGAGGAAATCAAGCATGCGCTGGAGCGTACACCGCCGCAGATCCACGATCATATCCAGAAAGAGGGTATTTACATCACCGGCGGAAGCACAAGGATTCCGAACATTGACCGCTATCTTTCAAGACAGCTCGGCTGTCCGGTGCAGCTTTCCCAGTATTATGACCTCTGTACCATCTGTGGGCTCAAGGAACTGATCACGCACGATGCGCTGCATCGCTGGGCTTACACGGTAAATAAAAAGAAGTAAATCTATCAAAAAGGACCCGCTATGAATAAGAAGAAAAAATTTCAGCTAAAAAGCAAACATTTACTTTTCATCATGACGTTCCTGTGTCTCTCCGGCATTTTAGGCAGTGCAGCAGACAAAATGCCGGTCACGCCGATCCGGGAAGCCGCAGGCTTTGTGATCATCCCGTTTCAGAACGGAATTAACCAGATCGGTGCGTATTTGACAGACTGTCTGACCGGTTTCCAGAACGTCAAAAAACTGTCTGCCGAGAAAGAGGAGCTTGAACAGAAGGTCACGGATCTGACTGAGGAAAACAATCAGCTTGTACAGGATCAGCAGGAGCTGCAGCGTCTTCAGGAGCTGTATCAGCTGGACCAGTCCTACTCGGAATATGAAAAAGTAGCAGCACAGGTCATCTCAAAGGATCCGGGCAACTGGTATGATACCTTTGTCATCAACAAAGGATCAAATGACGGGATTCAGAAAGATATGAACGTTATTGCAGACGGCGGCCTTGTTGGACTTGTTGAGGAGGTAAGTTCCAATTCCGCTACTGTCCGCTCTATCATTGATGACTCCAGTTCCGTGAGCGCCATGACAGCATCTACCTCGGATACGTGTATTGTATCGGGTGATCTGCGCCTGATCAGCGACGGAAAGCTTGCCTTTTCCCAGCTGAATACAACCGACACGGTAGCTGAGGGCGAAAAGATTGTGACATCGAACATCAGTGATAAATACCTCCGCGGTATTCTGATCGGCTATGTCAGTGAAATCACCGAGGACTCCAATCACCTGACGAAAAAGGGATACATCATTCCTGTTGTGGATTTTCAACATATTCAGGAAGTTCTCGTGATCAAAGAATTAAAACAGCAGGGAGGAGAGTAAATGCGCAGAAAAATCACGCTTGCCTTTCTGATTCTGGCAGCTTTCCTGTTACAGACAACTGTATTTCAGTATTTTCAGATCGCGTCCGTAACGCCGAACCTTCTTCTGATTTTGACGTCCGCCTTTGGGCTGATGCGCGGAAAAAAAGAGGGACTGATGGTCGGATTTTTCAGCGGTCTGATGATTGATCTGTTCTACGGCAGCCTGTTTGGATTTTACGCACTGCTCTACATGTATATCGGTTATCTGAACGGCTTTTTCTGCAAAGTCTTCTATGACGATGATATTAAGGTACACATTGTACTGGTCGCTGCCAGCGATCTTGTCTACAGTCTGCTGATGTATGTGCTGCAGTTCCTGCTGCGCGTGCGCCTGCACTTTTTCGATTATCTGGCGCATATTATTCTGCCGGAAATGGTATACACGGTAGTGCTCTCCATTCTGCTTTACCGGCTTTTATTTATCATCAACCGTAAACTGACCGAAAATGAAATGGAAGGACAACAGTCGCCATGGCTAAGAAGATAAGAAAATTTTTCCGCAGACTCGGTGAAAACCGCACCCTATTGCTTGGTGTGGTTTTCCTTGCTATGTTTGCCGTCCTGATCGGAAGACTTTTTATCCTGCAGGTAGTGCATGGAGAAGAGTATGCGGATAATTTTGAACTGCAAATCACAAAAACCAGAACCCTTGAGAGTACAAGAGGAAATATTTATGACAGGAACGGAAAACTGATCGCTGGAAATAAGGTTTCCTACTCTGTAACCATCGAGGATAACGGAACGTACAACACGACAAAAGAACGTATTCTCTCTCTGAACGCAGAACTCTATCGTCTCTGTAAGCTGATTCGTGCAAACGGAGACTCGATTGACACCAGCACCTTCCCGATTGAAGTGGATGAGAACGGTGCGTTTGTTTTTACAGGTGAAGAGGGAACGACCCGCGACCGTTTCCGTGCAGACATTTATGGACAGAAGAAAATCGACGATATGACGGCAGAACAGAAGAGTTCCAGTGCCGAAACGCTGATGACATTTCTTGCCGGACCGGACGGCTTTGGCCTGGATGCCTATTCTGACGATGAAAAATACGCATATGCTGCCAAAGATTTTGAAGAGTATGGTCTTCCATACCAGACAGACGAATCCGGAAATGCTGTCCTTTCTCTTTCCAATCAGGAGCGTCTGGAAATTCTGGTGATCCGCTATAAGATGAAACAGACGAATTATCAGAAGTATGTCCGCGTGACAGTTGCTTCCGGCGTCAGCAGCAATACAACTGCATCGATTGCAGAGAATGAAGATGTTCTGCAGGGTGTCAGCATTTCGGAAGATTCCGAGCGTGTATATTATGACGGAAAGTATTTTTCCTCTCTGATCGGTTATACGGGCCAGGCGTCCTCAGACGAGCTGACAGAACTGAATGAAGAGCTGAAGAGCCAGGGAAAAGAAGAAACGTATTCCACGGAATCCATCGTCGGAAAATCTGGTCTGGAACAGTATATGGAGACAATCCTTCAGGGAACCGACGGATCAGAAGAGATTATCGTTAATAACGTCGGAAAAGAGCTGGAAACGGTAGAGGGATCCCTGGTTGAGCCAAAACAGGGAAATAACGTCTATCTTTCGATTGATTATGACCTGCAGATTGCGGTATATAAAATTCTGGAACAGAGAATTGCCGGCATTCTGAAACAGTATCTGAGTGATGTAAAATCCGTTGATACCTCAACACTTGCCAATACGGATGCCGTTCCGATTCCAATTTACGATGTATACAATGCACTGATCGAAAACAGCACGATTGATATTTCCCATTTCTCGGCGGCGGATGCCACGGAGCGTGAGCAGCGGATCTATGCACTGTTCCAGCAGAAACTCCAGCAGGTGCTTGCCGAGATTACGCAGGAACTGACCGTTGAAACAGCAACCGTTTACAACGACCTCAGCGATGAAATGCAGGAATATGAGACCTTCATCGTGGATAAGCTGCTTTCCAGTACGATGGGTATTCTTTCTTCAACAGCAATTGATGAGAAAGACGCCACCTATCAGGCATGGAATGACGGAACGATTTCTCTTCGTGATTACCTGACGTATGCGGCAAGCCAGAACTGGATTGATGTCTCAGCACTGACGCAGGATGATGCCTACCTGGATTCTCAGGAGGTTTATCAGAAGCTGACGGAGGTTATTCTGGACCGTCTGGCAAACAATACAACATTTGCAAAAAAGATGTATCACTATATGCTGCTGCAGGATATGCTCGATGGCTATGATATCTGCAATCTGATGTATGATCAGAACCTTCTGACGAAAGAGGATGACGATTATGCCGCTTATGTTGCAGGAAATATGACACCGTTCCAGCTTCTGTCCGATAAAATCGCCAAACTGGAAATCACCCCGGCACAGCTTGCACTCGATCCGTGTTCCGGTTCTGCTGTCATTACGGACCCGAATACCGGTGCTATTTTAGCCTGTGTTTCCTATCCTGGCTATGACAACAACCGCCTGGCAAACCAGATGGATACCGCATACTGGGCAAAATTGAATACCGATGAATCCAGCCCGCTGTACAACAAAGCAACCCAGCAGAAGACGGCTCCTGGTTCCACCTTTAAACCACTGATAGCGGTTGCCGGATTAAGCGAAGGCATAATTACTCCGACCAGTATCATCAACTGCAACGGTCTGTTCGGGGAAGGACTTGTCAACGAATCTGACTATGTCCACTGCCATCAGTTGAGCGGCCACGGAGATCTGAACATTGTCGGTGCCATCCAGAACTCCTGCAACGTGTTCTTCTGTACGCTTGGATATCGTCTGGGACTCGATGAGAACGGCACCTTTAAACAGAAGCGCTCTCTGGAAATGATCCAGAAATATGCCGATATGTTTAAGCTGGATGAAAAGACCGGAATCGAAATTTCGGAAACCGATCCGAATGTAACCGATTCCCTTCCGATCCCTTCCTCGATTGGTCAGGGTACCAACAACTATACGACGACACAGCTTGCACGCTATGTCACAACGATTGCAAATTCCGGTACGGTTTATAATCTTTCCCTTCTGCAGAAAGCAACGGATTCGGATGGCAATGACATCGATATGGGCGCAGATTTCGGCCCGACGGTAAATTCAGAAATGGATGTTGATTCCAGCATCTGGGATCTGGTACACGAAGGCATGCGAAAAGTAATCAGCGTATCCAATGCGACCATTTTCCCGGAATCCTGGCCGGTAGAGCTTTCCGGAAAAACCGGTACCGCGGAGGAAGACCATACACGTGCAAACCATGGACTGTTTATGGGCTTCTCTCACTATGAGAGCAGAGACGATATTGCTCTTGCCGTCCGCATTCCGTTTGGATATTCTTCTATGAACGCAGAGTTGGTAGCTAAGGATATCTTAGATTATTACTATGGCCTCTCAGACGATATTCTGTCCGGTCAGGCAAATTCCAACGGTGTTGCAAGCGTGAGAGCAGACTAAGGAATTTTTCCGGCGGAAACGAAGCCTGGGAAGAAAGCTGCAAAAGAGAAAGGATGTGTTTTTAAACAAAGGTTTGGACGCATCCTGCGGCATGAAAATGCAGAACAGTTTTCAACAAGGAGGTTCCAGATGAGTGAAGTCATTGTAATTACATCAGGAAAAGGCGGCGTCGGAAAGACGACAACCGCAGCAAATATCGGAATCGGGCTGGCACAGCTTGGAAAGAAAGTTGTGATGGTAGATACCGACATCGGTCTTCGAAACCTGGATGTCGTGCTCGGCCTTGAAAACCGGATTGTCTACAATCTTGTGGATGTTGTGGAGGGCAACTGCCGGATGAAGCAGGCGCTAATCCGCGACAAACGGTACGAGCAGCTCTACCTTCTCCCGTCTGCCCAGACGAGGGACAAGACAAGCGTAACGCCCGAGCAGATGAAAAAACTCTGCGATGAATTAAAACAGAGCTTTGATTTTGTTCTTCTTGACTGTCCGGCAGGAATTGAGCAGGGCTTTAAGAATGCGATTGCAGGTGCAGACAGAGCAATCATTGTAACGACTCCGGAAGTTTCAGCAATTCGTGATGCAGACAGGATTATTGGACTTTTAGAGGCAGAAGAGCTGAAAAAGATTGAATTAGTTATCAATAGAATCCGCATGGATATGGTGAAACGTGGAGACATGATGTCTGTAGAAGATGTCGTTGATATTCTTGCTATTGATCTGATTGGTGTAGTTCCGGATGATGAGAGTATTGTCATTGCAACAAATGAAGGAGAACCACTTGTTGGTTCTGATACACAGGCTGGAAGAGCGTTTGCTAATATTTGTCACAGGGTGCTTGGAGAAGAAGTTCCGATCATGGAGTTTGAGACAGAAGGTATACTGAAAAAAATAGCAAATTTATTTAAACGTGGTTACTAAAGGGGGAGAATCTAATGGGGTTCATGGATAGCTTTCTTAGAAAAAAAACATCGGGCAGTACGGCGAAAGACCGTTTGAAACTTGTTCTGGTATCTGACAGAGCAAACTGTTCACCGGAAACGATGGAATTAATAAAAAACGACATAATAAAAGTAATTTCAAAATACATGGAGATTGATACAGAAGGACTGGATATTCAGATAACCCAGACAGAGTCGGATGGAGGACATGGAAATGTTCCGGCAATTTATGCCAATATACCGATCAAAGAACTAAGATCTCCTAGATAGCGAACGCAGGAGGAGAAACATGTTAAAACAGAAATACCAATTTAAAAATTATAATTGGGTATTGATAAGCGCAGTTCTTATTTTAAGCGGGATGGGAGTGATGTTTATCAATAGTGCGGACAGCAGCTATACGAGCAAGCAGCTAGTTGGACTTATATTTTGTACAGGAGTAATGTTGTTTTTGTCTGTTGTAAATTTTAATTTTGTATGTGGTTTCAACAGAGTTTTATATATGATTAATATTGTACTCCTTGTTCTCGTAAAGCTTGTCGGTGTTAGTGTAAATGGTGCACAAAGATGGATTAATCTTGGATTTACCAGACTGCAGCCATCAGAGCTGACTAAGATTATTATGATTATATTTGTGGCGGTATACATACAGGAGCATGAGGAAGATCTCATGGAGTGGAAAGTACTGCTTAAACTTGCTCTTTTATGTGCCCTTCCTCTTTTTCTGGTAGTAATAGAACCGAACCTGTCTACAACATTAGACATTACGTTTATTTTACTGTCTGTCATTTTTGTAGGTGGATTTTCAATGGCTTTAATTAAGAAATGGTTGAAGATCATTATACCAGTAATGATACCACTTGGATTTTTATTCATATGGTATATTCAGACACCGAATCAGATCTTACTGCATGATTATCAGGTTACCCGAATTATGACTTTCTTAGAACCGTCAAAATACTCATCCACATCAGCATATCAGCAGGATAATTCTGTTATGGCAATCGGTTCAGGAAAGCTGTACGGAAAGGGATTAAATAATAATACCATAGCCGATGTTACTGTAGCAGATACCGGTTTTGTATCGGAACAGCAGACGGACTTTATTTTCTCGGTAGTAGGAGAGGAAACCGGTTTTGTTGGAAGTGTTATTGTTATTGCATTATTGGCTATAATAGTGATAGAATGTTTAAAGACGGCATATGTGGCAAAGAATATGAGCGGGCGGCTCATTGCCTCGGGAATGGCGGCGCTTATAGGCTTTCAATCATTTATAAACATTGGAGTGGCAACGGAATTTCTTCCGAATACAGGATTGCCGTTGCCATTTGTAAGTTATGGATTAACATCATTGTTAAGTTATATGGCAGGTATAGGGATTGTGCTAAATATAGGATTACAAAGACATTACTAGGAGGGGGAAACATATGAATATTGGATTAATCGCACATGATGGAAAGAAGAAATTAATGCAGAATTTTTGTATTGCTTATCGAGGAATTCTTAATAAGCATGAATTGTTTGCAACCGCAACAACAGGAAGACTTATTGAGGAAGTAACGAACCTCACGATACACAAATATCTGGCAGGACCACTTGGTGGAGAACAGCAGATGGCTTCTCAGATTGAACATAATCTCATCGATATGGTTATTTTCCTGAGAGACCCACAGAATCAGCAGCTTCATGAGCCGGATATATTTAATGTAATGCATTTATGTGATGTACACAATATTCCACTTGCAACGAATCTTGCAACTGCCGAATTATTAGTTAAGGCACTTGAAAGAGGAGATCTTGAGTGGCGTGAGATGTACAGATAGGACAAAAAGAAAAGAGTGACTATGAAAAAGAAATTAATATGCACAATAAGCATTTTGGTTTTGGCAGCAGCATTATGTAGTGGATGCAGTACAGCGCCTTTTAAGACTACAGATTCTTTTGCCTCTTATTATGCAAAAAATAAAGAAGAGGTGGGGTCAGATCTTAAAGGCATGGCATCGGATCTGGCAGTGTTATCTGATTCAGAAGCGACCGATCCAAATTATCAGAGTAATGATTATGCAGATCTGCTCATCAATGACAGCACCAATGAAGTATTAGAATCTTATCATTGTTTTGATAGATTGTATCCAGCTTAGCCTTTTCATCTTCTGAA
>ERZ772879.2628-NODE-2628-length-10514-cov-3.028779_pt1 | contig 10514 bp, 6 predicted proteins | sample MGYA00580582_ERZ772879 | MGnify/ENA primary metagenome ERZ772879 (study PRJEB29015, sample SAMEA2737682) | human gut metagenome | biome: human gut; feature: human-associated habitat; material: faeces | place: China | collected 2012 ... | reverse complement strand
TATAAATAATATACAAGGAGCAATATTTATGGGGTATATGGTAGATAAAATGAGAAATATGAGCTTCCGTCAGTACAGCTTTGAGAAAAAGCTGCGCGACATTGAAGCTGAGATGAGCGGCAGGAACAGATCGTTTTTGCCGGAGATTACGGATGTTAATGGTGTAGTCAGCGAGGAACGTATAGATAGCTTCATAGCGGCGAATGTAGATCGTATAGAAGAGTATGGAACAGCCAACAACATGTGGAGAGAAAACGGTTTCAGGTCGGTCACTTCTGAGCACATGCCGGATGTGCTCCGGGAGTATTTGAGCGATTTTATGTATCTTGCAATAAAGGTAATATTGACGGAGGATTATCTGGGTGATGAAGAGCTGGTTGAACTGCCGGTGGCGACATTTGAACAGATATACATGATGGCAGAGGAGCTTGGATCAGGTGAGATGAGATATGACGATGTGTTTACCGAGTTCTACTGCGGTGGTGTACAGCGTGCCAATCTTCTGGCATATTGTGATTCTTTATACGAGCTGCTTTCAGGTGAGAGGATAAAAAGCCTGATAACAGATGAGATGCTTGACAGGGCAAATAAGCTCTATGAGAAAGATGTGGAGCGTATCAACGGTTCATATCAGGAAATAGAAGATCTTCCTGAGGAGATAAGAGAGGAAATGGAAGATTGGAGCGAATCGGTAACTGGGGAAGAGATGCCAGAGCTCATTGGGATTTGTGATGTCCAGAATCCTGACGTGTTCTGCACAAAATACAGACGCTTCAGGGAAATATATTTTTCCGATGAACTTCCGCAGGATATCGATCTTGCAAATGTAGTAAAGAGGATGCTCAATATCTATCTGTGCAGCATAAATGCATCGTCATATGGATTTGAGGATACATTTTCTGACTCATACATTTACATGAAAAGGGCACAGCGCATGGTGAGCTATGCGGCAAAGAAGCACGCAGAAGGCGGGGCGGATGACTGATGAAGGATTTTAAGAGGGAATACTACAAAAATCTCAAAAAAGACTTTGATGAGAAAATAGAGAAGTCCGCAATATTCACATATATAAGGGATGAATACGAGAAAGACATCGATACCCGGGAAGCTGGGGATGATAAAAGAAATTACATAAAACTCCGGAGACTCCAGTTGAGATACGACCGCGGAGAGATCGATATTCCTGAGTTCATGGAGGGATATATCAGAATAAAGCTCAATATGCCGAAGATCAACATGGAAAAAGACAAAGCCGGTGTAGTGTATGGCAACAGGAAGACCATGGCCAGAGTGAAAAACAGACAGCTCATCAGAAGAGGTTTTGACAGGCTGGAAGATGAGCTTGCGGCTGGAAAACGTAAGACAAATGACAAATTCAAAGCTTTGCTCAAGGCTGCCGGTGAAGACAAGGAGTTATTTGACAGAACAGTAAGAGAGTGTTTTCGAGATGACGATGTGGTTCCTGTTTCTCTGGATGAGTCCGATATAGACCTTCCGTGCGAAGATTGCCAGAGCCCCGGCATTGTACAGATGATAACATACGAGATGCTGTACGCCATAATAATGTATGATATAGCCGCCAAATTCTACGACATGGGATTCAGACAGATCAGAAGCGGTGAGGATGCAGGTCGTATGGATAACGTCTCAGAGGTGGAGAACCTTATTCCAAGAAAGAAGGATAAAAGTCTTGATCTTGTTGAACATTTATTTCAGACTAAGAGGCTGAATAATCCTTTTTTAGGCAGTTCAGTTGTTGAGCCACAGAGAGATGAGAACAGGCTGGAGGAGGAGAGCACAAAGCTTCTGGACATCTTGAACGCAGAGCAGAGAACAGATATATGTATTCCGCTCAAGGTAGATCCCGCCACCGGATGTGGTGTGTATATACTGGGAAGGGATTATTATACGGACAGAAGCCTCAAGGTCATGGAGAACAGAGCCCAGTATTGTAGATTTGGAATTATAGAGATGGATCCCGGTCTGGCGCCGGACACGATATTTGATATAAGGACCATCGATGATACCGATCCGGATGAATATCAGTCAGTTGTGGACATCTGGAAGACACAGGTGGTAAGTGACGCACATGAGGAACTCAGGGAGCGGAATGGCGTTATACCTGAGGGCTGCTCGGATTACTTTGCGGGATGGTTTTCTGATGACAACGACAACTGGTTTGACAGCCGGATAACCGGTGATGAGAGGATCGCATGTGCAGAACAGTTAAGCAAAGATAAGCAGCGGTTCATGAAAAGATATAATTAAACCTAGGTAATTCATAACGTGAAAAAGGCACATCACATGCAGAAATATTCTGTATGTGATGTGCCTTTACCGTTATATAACTATCTTTTATTTATTCATATTCTTGTTCGCAGCGGCAAGCATGAGCTTGATTCTGTTTACCTGATTGACCTCAGATGCACCAGGATCATAGTCGACTGCCACGATGTTTGCCTCAGGATATGCCTCACGCAGATGCTTGATAACACCCTTGCCCACGATGTGGTTTGGAAGACATGCAAATGGCTGTGCGCACACGATGTTCGGAGCACCGCTCTTTATGAGCTCTATCATCTCACCTGTAAGGAACCATCCCTCGCCGTTCTGGTTTCCTATGGATACGATTGGTCTTGCATAGGCGGCAAGCTTTTCGATATGGGCAGGAGCCTCGAATCGCTTACTCTTTTCAAGAGCATCCCTTGCAGGTTTTCTGAAGGATTCCAGAACCTTTATAACAGTGTTGCTGACTATGGCTCCCTTCTTGGTCTTGCCAAGGAACTCATAGTTGTAATTGTTGTTGTAGAAGCAGTACATGAAGAAGTCCAGGAGATCTGGCATAACAGCCTCTGCTCCCTCTGCTTCCAGCAGGTCAACTAAGTGGTTGTTGGCTGATGGCAGGAACTTTACAAGTATCTCTCCAACAATTCCGACTCTAGGCTTCTTGATGTCAAGGAGTGGGAGAGTGTCGAAGTCGTGGACGATTCCCTGTATATTCTTCTTGAATACTGCGTTGCTTCCGGTCTTTGTAAGGCTCTCCAGACAAACCTTCTTCCATTTCTCATGGAGTGCATTTGCCGAACCCTTTTCCTTCTCGTAAGGTCTTGTCCTGTACAGACATCTCATGAATACATCACCGTATATCAGAGCCTGCATTGCACGTTTTACTACCTTGTAGTTTATCTTGAAGCCTGAGTTCTTCTCAAAGCCCTGGGCAGACAGTGCTATTACAGGTATCTGACCGTAGCCTGCCTTGGAAAGGGCTCGTCTGATAAATCCTACATAGTTTGTTGCACGGCATCCGCCTCCTGTCTGGCTCATGATGACAGCCAGCTTGTTCACATCGTACTTTCCTGAAGTGATGGCGCTCATCATCTGTCCGACAACGATCAGAGATGGATAACATGCGTCGTTGTTTACATATTTCAGACCAACATCTATCGTCTCCTTGGTTGCATCCGGCAGGATCTCAATGTTGATTCCCATGCACTTGAATGCAGGTGCAAGAAGATCGAAATGGATAGGAGACATCTGAGGTGCAAGAACTGTATAGTCCTTCTTCATCTCCTTGGTAAATTCTATTCTGTTGATGGCACTGCTTGACGGACATGTCTTGTAGTGCTGTTCATGTCTTGAGTTGACCGCGCTTATGAGGGATCTGATTCTGATCCTTGCTGCACCTAAGTTGCTGACCTCATCGATCTTGAGGACAGTGTATATCTTGCCTGACTTGGTAAGTATATCGTTGACACAGTCAGTTGTTACAGCGTCCAGACCACAGCCGAATGAGTTGAGCTGTATGAGCTCTAAGTTGTCACAGGTCTTGACGTAGTTGGCTGCCTTGTACAGTCTTGAGTGGTACATCCACTGGTCGGAGACAATAAGAGGTCTCTCGACCTTGCCAAGGTGTGCGACTGAATCCTCGGTAAATACAGCAATCTTGTATGAGTTGATGAGCTCTGGGAGACCATGGTTGATCTCAGGGTCCAGATGATATGGACGACCAGCCAGAACTATGCCGAGCATATCGTGTTCATCAATGTATCTGAGAGTTTCTTCGCCCTTAGCACGCACATCCTCCTTGACCTTCTCTGCCTCTGCGTACGCCGCATGTATGGCGCTTCCAATCTCGTCCATTGTCACATCATAGTACTTGGACATCTCACGGTACATACGTTTTACGAGAGCTTCCTCGTTGTCCAGGGCCACAAATGGTCTGATGAATGTTATGTCGTCAGCCTTGAGTTCCTCCATGTTGTTCTTGATGTTCTCTGCATAAGAAGCAACGATAGGACAGTTGTAGTGATTGTTTGCCTCAGGAGTCTCGTTCATTTCATATGGTACACATGGGTAGAAGATGGACTTGATTCCATTTTTCAGCAGCCACATAACGTGTCCGTGTGAGATCTTGGCAGGGTAACACTCTGACTCACTAGGTATGGATTCGATACCCAGGCTGTATATGTTTCTCGATGACTTTGGAGACAGTACAACTGAGAATCCAAGCTTTGTGAGGAATGTGTGCCAGAAAGGATAGTTCTCGTACATGTTGAGTACACGAGGAACACCTATCACGCCACGCTTTGCCTCCTCAGGCTTAAGTGACTCATAGCCAAATATTCTTCCAAGCTTATATTCAAAGAGGTTAGGAATGTTGTCTGCGTTCTTCTTCAGACCGACACCCTTCTCACATCTGTTTCCGGTGATGAACCTCTTGCCGTTTGAGAATTTGTTTATTGTAAGGAGACAGTTGTTTGTACATCCTTTACATCTTGTCATGGAGCTCTCATATGTGAGCTTTCTTATCTCCTCGATAGGGAGCATAGTCGTGACAAATCCCTCTTTGTATTTGTTTCTTGCTATGAGGGCAGCACCAAAAGCACCCATGATACCTGAGATGTCAGGTCTTATCGCTGTTCTTCCTGATATGACTTCAAAACTCTTTAAAACTGCATCGTTGTAGAAGGTACCACCCTGTACCACGATGTTTTTTCCGAGATCCTTTGGATCCGTGAGCTTTATAACCTTGAGCAGGGCATTTTTGATGACGGAGTAGGCAAGGCCGGCGGATATATCAGCCACGGATGCGCCTTCCTTCTGAGCCTGCTTAACCTTTGAGTTCATGAAGACTGTACATCTTGAACCGAGATCTATAGGTGTTCTTGCTGTTATGGCGATGTGCGCAAAGTCTGCGATATCGTAGTTCAGTGACTTTGCAAATGTCTCTATGAATGATCCACATCCAGATGAGCATGCCTCGTTCAGCATAACGTTATCTACTACGCCGTTCTTGATCTTGATACACTTCATATCCTGACCGCCGATATCAAGTATACAATCTACCTCAGGGTCAAAGAATGCAGCGGCTGTATAGTGGGCTATGGTCTCAACCTCACCGAAATCCAGTGAGAGAGCCTGTTTGATAAGAGCCTCACCGTAGCCTGTGGAGCATGATCCTGCGATCACTGCACCTTCAGGAAGCTTACTGTATATATCTTTTATAGCTCTGATGGTAGTGTTCAGCGGACTTCCGTTGTTGCTGCTGTAGAAGTCGTAGAGAAGTTCGCCGTCAGCTCCGACGAGGGCAACCTTGGTTGTGGTTGAACCTGCGTCGACACCGATGAAACAGTTTCCTTTATATGTAGCGAGATCACCGCGCTTTACAGCGTATTTGTTGTGATCTGCCTTGAATTTCTCGTAATCCTCATCACTTTCAAAAAGAGGTGCAAGTCTCTCCACACCAGAGGAGAGATTGAGCTCCTGGGAGAGAGCGTGGATGAGCTCTGAAAGCGTCATGGACACCTCAGGTTTGGAGTTCATGGCAGCACCTACTGCGGCGAACAGATGTGAGTGTCCTGGATCTATGATGGCGTCGCCTGTAAGATTGAGTGTTCGGATAAATGCATTCTTCAGTTCCGGAAGGAAATGAAGAGGACCACCAAGAAATGCAACATTTCCCTTGATTGGTTTACCACATGCAAGACCTGATATAGTCTGATTGACAACGGCCTGGAATATGGATGCGGCCAGGTTTGGCTTTGTAGCTCCTTCGTTGATGAGTGGCTGGATATCTGTCTTAGCGAATACACCACATCTTGCAGCGATAGGATAGATGGTATCATAGTCCTTTGCATAGTCGTTAAGACCTGATGCGTCAGTCTGAAGAAGAGTAGCCATCTGGTCGATGAAAGAACCGGTACCTCCGGCACATACGCCGTTCATACGCTGTTCGATTCCGTTTGTAAAATATATGATCTTGGCATCCTCACCGCCGAGCTCTATTGCCACGTCGGTCTGTGGTGCATAGTCCTGCAGTGCCTCTGATACACAGACTACCTCCTGGGTAAATGGCACACCGATGAGCTGGGCGAGTGCCAGTCCACCAGAACCGGTGATACATGGATTGACCTCGTTCTCGCCGAGGGCATCCTTTGCTTCCTGTACAAGATCTTTAAGTGTTTCTTTGATATTTGCAAAATGTCTTTTGTAATCGGAGAAAAGTATCTTGTTGTCCTTGTCAAGGACAGCAACCTTAACTGTTGTTGATCCAATATCAATTCCTAATGTGTACATAAAACAACCCTTCCAATTTCTTTTGTGTGTTGAATGTGTTTGATTTCGACATTTCTGCCGATAAAGCTACTTTATTATAGTGTAGGGTTTAAAAAAATACAATGACTTTATAAAAACTTAACCATTACCAGAAAATGTAAAAATAAAAGTTTTTTGCAGGTAACTATATCATCGGAGGTGAATATATTATAAAAAAGCCTTTCAGGGGTAAGCTATGAATTTTGATACCTGTAACGGAGTTATCCATGTAGTGAAGAGAGGGGACACACTGTATAAGCTGTCCAGGATATACAAGGTAAAGCTCAGCGACATCATATCAGCAAACCCGTACATCAACGTATACAATATGCAGCCGGGGGATGAAGTGTGTATTCCCGTGATCATGGAGGAAGATTTTCTTATATATACAGTGCAGGATGGAGATACATTTGAGGATGTCCTTAAGAATACCGGAGTATCTCCGGATGATCTGTTCAAATTCAATCCGGATCTCTACAAGATGGCCCTTGCCGCGGACATGGAGATAAAGTATGTGGACTTTCAGAAGTAGATGGATGCACATGGCTGTATGATATCTGTCCTGGCTGCCGGTTTATAGCTGGCAGCTATTTTGCTGTTATCCGCCAGGTTAGAAAAACTTAATTATTCTACTGTTGTAAACTCATTTTTTATATTATATAATTCAAAAGGTGTAGTTTAAAAAAGTATGACAGGAGTTTTTTTATGAATATAATAAGTAAGATCGAGAAGAAGTTTGGCAGATACTCCATTCGAAACCTCACATTATACCTCATCATAGGCTACGGTATAGGATATCTGTTGTTCATGTTCCAGCCAAAGATACTGTTCATGTTGACACTTGATCCGGCGGCGGTAATGCATGGACAGGTGTGGAGACTTTTCACATGGATAATCACACCACCGGTATTCGGTGTCGATATATTCACGATAATCATGCTGATATTTTACTACAGTCTGGGATCTCTGCTGGAACGTACTATCGGAACATTCCTTTATAATCTGTACATGTTCAGCTCCATGCTGTTTACCATGATCGGTATAATGCTTGCACACATATTCTGTACCTATATCATAAGGTATGATTACGCGAGCTCGACTGGTTATTTCGCATATGCATCGACATATTATATATTGATGTCCATATTCCTTGCCATAGCGGTATGCTATCCTGACATGAGCGTGTTATACGCCATGATCATACCGATCAAGATGAAGTATCTCTCGATACTGTATATCGTCATTATAGCGTATTACTTCATCAATGAGACATTTATGGGAAGAGTGAACATAGCCATGTCACTTGTGAGCTTTGTGATATTCTATCTGAGCACGAAGAACTTCAGAAAGTTTTCGCCAAAGCAGATGAAGAGGCGGCGGAATTATAACAGGCAGGTGCGGACAGCAAAACAGGAGAATATCGGACACAGATGCGTTGTGTGTGGAAGAACGGACAAAGATTATCCTGATCTGCAGTTCAGGTACTGCTCAAAGTGTACAGGTAACAAGGAGTATTGTCAGGATCATCTGTTTACCCATACACACAACTAGGATATATGATCAAAGATTTATAAAGAAGATAAAAGAGGAAGTTTATTATGTATAATGAAGAGAAGAAGCTTATAACCGATATACAGAGAAAGAAGGATCTGGACAGGAATCTTGCACTGTTTGCAGGTGTGGCATCGAAAGCAAATTATGAATATGCATGCCACAAATTCACCTTGAATTACCTGACACTCAAGGACATGCATATGGATGGGGATGTCCCTGATGATCCATATATCGCTCAGTGCCAGGCTGTGATCGACAAGCTGATAGGCGACTTTGTTGTGGGAGATAAGACGGTGTGCGAGGATGCTGACATGAAGCTTATCTCGGATGTCAGGAACACCATAACAGCCAAGATGAAGGTGCTCACATCATACACGGATGCATTTGAGATGTATGAGTATATTTTAAACAGGAAAGAATACAGTTATCCGGAGAATGTTGACGAGGAGATACAGAAGGAGCTTAAGGAGCTCGATGAGGCGGGCGTCAGTGACTTTGCAGAAGAGATATACAGATTTGTGTTCGCAGATCAGGACAAGGTTGCCATCAACTCCAAACTGCAGTCCATCATAGGACAGCTCCCGATACGTATGACAAAGAACAGATTCTATGACATTCTGGGAGAAACGCTAGATATATATAATGGAGTGGAGAAGGAGTCTCTTGACCAGTTTATTGAGATGATCGAGAAGATCCTGCTAGTTGGAGATGATTTATTTGTAACAAATGTTGCACGGCTAAGAGAAGGAATTAAGGAAAATATTGCAAACAGTATTTTGATCAAGCCAAATCAGATTGGAACATTGACAGAGACATTAGATGCCATTGAGACAGCTGCAAAATCAGACTACAAAACAATCATTTCTCATAGATCAGGGGAAAGCGAAGATACGACGATCGCAGATATTGCAGTTGCAACGAATGCAGGACTGATCAAAACAGGAGCACCTTGCAGATCTGATCGTACTGCAAAATACAATCGTTTATTACGTATTGAAGAAGAGCTTGGAAGCTTATCAAAATATGGCTGGTAAAAGGATAAAAATGTAAAAATTATGCAAAGTATTGTTGTTTTCCTTGCAAGTTTGATATGTATATGTTAGAATGAACCACAGTGAATGGAAATATATTAGGAGGCATATCGTGAAAACAGCATTAACTGTAATTTTTATTATAGCATCAATTTTATTAATCATATTAGTATTAATGCAAGAAGGAAAAGAGGCGGGATTAGGTTCTTTAACCGGTGCAGCAGATAGCGGAACATACTGGAGCAAGAACAAAGGTCGTTCTAAGGAAGGAACACTGATCAAAGTGACAACATTCTTTACGATCGTATTTTTCGTAACAGCAGCAATCCTTTGCTCAAGATTTATTTAGAGAAAAGATAAGCACTTCTTAAACTTGTTTTAAGAGGTGCTTTTTATGTCGAAGAGAATTTCCATAAAAAGATTAAGAAGATTTAAATATACAGGAGAACGTAATGACAGATAAACGATTTAACAGAAAGAAGAAAATTAAAGCGTTGATCAACGATCCGTATTATCAGCCAATGAAACAAAGAGAGATCGGATACCTGATGCAGGTAGCTCCAGAAGATCGTGACGAGTTTGTTGAGATTTTGAATGAACTGGTAGAAGAAGGATCGATTGAAGTAAGTAAACGTGGAAAATACATGCCGCCAAGTGTGAAGACGGTCAAAGGAACATTCAGTTGTACAAGCAAAGGTTTTGGGTTTGTGACTGTGGAAGGGGAAGATGACGATTATTACATTCATGAGAAGAACATGAATGGAGCTTTCCATGAAGATACGGTCTTAATGCAGGTATTGGACGATCATCCAACTTCTGGAAGAAGAAAAGAAGGAAAGATCATCAAGATTTTAGAGAGAGGAATCAAGACAGTGGTCGGAACTCTTCAGAAAAACCAGAACTTTGGGTTCGTGATTCCAGATAATTTAAGATTTGACAGTGATATTTTTGTATCCAAATCTCAGTGCAAGAATCTTACCAGCGGATTTAAAGTGATGGTAGAGATCACAGATTATGGAGATGCCAGAAGAAGTCCAGAAGGAAAGATCATTGAAGTTTTAGGACATAAAGATGATCCAAGAGTTGATATTTTATCAATTGTCAAAGCTTATGGAATCCCAACCCAGTTTGAAGATGATGTCAAACAGCAGGTTGATACGATTCCATCTGAGATCAAAGCATCTGACTACAAAGACCGTATGGATATCAGAGACTGGCCAATGGTAACGATCGATGGAGAAGATGCGAAGGACTTAGATGATGCGATCACATTATCAAGAAAAGGAAAGAATTATTTACTTGGAGTACATATCGCGGATGTATCCGAATATGTAA
>ERZ772879.2627-NODE-2627-length-10520-cov-5.351553_pt1 | contig 10520 bp, 23 predicted proteins | sample MGYA00580582_ERZ772879 | MGnify/ENA primary metagenome ERZ772879 (study PRJEB29015, sample SAMEA2737682) | human gut metagenome | biome: human gut; feature: human-associated habitat; material: faeces | place: China | collected 2012 ... | reverse complement strand
ACTAATTTAATAAGCTTATGGATATTGCAGATTTATTGAAAGATAAAAAAGAAGTATTGAAATACATACTTCAGACAATAGAGTCCAGCACGAAAAATGCAAAAGGTCTTCTTTCCATGAAAGAAAGAGGATTCTCGGATGCTGGTATGCTGGAAAAAGTCATTGAAGTAACAGCCATTCAGTCAAGCCAGATACAGGCACTCGCCATGATAGCACTGGTAAGCCTGCAAAGCAGCGATTTCGACAAGCAGGTGGGCGAAATGATGAATAAGATGGGACGCGGCGATGAAGCACTGCAGATCATGCTGGATAAGAAGTTGAGAGGAGAATGACAAATGCTAATAAAAAAGAACTTTTCCGTGGCTTTTGAAGCCGGTACACCTCCGGTTAGATTCCGTGAAGAATACCTTCTTCCGGTCCGAACAGAAGAAGAGCAGACGGAACATTCAACGCTTTACCAGGCGGCAAAAGGAGCCATCGCAAAAGATTTAGGGATTATGAGGTGCGAAGTTCGGATTCTGAAAATTATGGAAATTCATAACCACCTGATAGTTGAATAAAACCATAAAAGTGAGAGATAAATCAATACCAATAAAAATGAAGAAGTATGAGAGTAATTAGACACATGAGCTGGAGTCTGAAAGGAATCTTAAAATTCTATGAAGGCAAAAGCATGGATGGACTTTTAACTGTAGAAGGGAAAGAACTGAATGATGCTGAAGCCAGACAATTCATAAACGATTGCATTGAGAAAGGTTATAAGTGTATGCCTTTAGGGAATAGTGACGACTGTCCGGATTTTGATTATTACGGAGGAGGATGTCCTGGGCACAAAATGGAAGAAGAAGATGACCATGAATAAACTGATTCAAATTCCAAAGATAACTGATCCGCTAGGGAGGAACTGGGAACAGCCTGACGAAAGCGAGATTTTGGTGGATGAAGAATGTGCCGTTATGTATAGAAAGTCTTTTGATAAGCTGAAAGATTACAGCGGATCTCAGCCATCGGCCCTATATAATGGGAAAATGTGGAAAACTTGCGCATTCGTAAAAGGAGGTCCAATGTGGATTTTGAAATTTTGCTGTGATGAAGACATCGAGCGTAATGTTATAAGCATTGTGTCCCGTCCGATTTTAATTCTGGAATAAATAAGAAAGGAGAAGAAAAATGTTTGAACTAATTAGAGTCTTTCCCAACCATGCTTCTCCATACGTAGGAGGATATGTGGATTTTGACAGGCGATATACCGTCGGAGAGTTCATCGAAGAAACCCTGAAAAAGTACCCTGTTATTAGCGGTTCCTTTGTCATAGATGCGACTTCACTCGTCGCATACTACCGGAAAGGAGAACTGTTGAATAAAGAGTTCCCGGAAAGAATTTTAAGAGCCAGGATTGCGGCTGTCTCCTTTTATACAGGACGGAACAAAGCAGATTATGTAATCACTAAATTTGATGGAGAATGAAAGAAGAAGAAAAAGAACTTTTGCTGGAAGATATTTCAGCCAGATTACCGTTCCGATTGGCGTTTATCACTAAACAAGGAATGATTGAAATGGACGTTATAAACTTAGCCGACCAATATAAGGTATGGGCTTATAAGAAAAAAGACAAGAATGGTAACGAAATTGGCCTGAATGCCGAAACATTAAAAGGCGAAAGATGTCGCGGGAAAGGGTTTAGATTGGGAGATATAAAACCGATACTCTATCCTCTGTCTTCAATCACAGAAGAAATCTTTGTGAACGGCTCGGAAATATGCCCGATGAAGTACCTGGCAGAAGCATTCGATTTCGACGGATATATGGGCCTTTATACCACCTGGAAATTCGACGAAGAAAGAGAATGCGTGGAGTTCTTCGCCTGGGGATGTAAGGTGTGCGAAATGAACTTGCAGAGCTTCTTTATTACTCCGGAAGAAGGGAAGCATAACAGCACTCAATTGGGCCTTCGTCATTTCCAGCAAGTCTTTCACGTGCTGCATCAGTGTCACATAGACTACCGCAACCTGATCGCACAAGGACTGGCCGTTTCAGCTTTAGTTTTGGATAATAACCCTTATAAATGGAAATAGCCATGTTTAGACCGGAAGATTATGTAACACACGATGTGGGATTGCTTTTTAAAGAAATAGGATTTAATGAAAACTGCAAATATTCATATTTAGAGAACGGGCTTAGGTGTTGTCCATCTGAATATGAGCAAAATTTCAATCTTTCAGAAAAAAGATGTTCATGCCCAACCTTATACGAGGCTCAAAAGTATCTTCGGCAGAAACAGAATATATCTGTCGAAATATACAGAAACGCTTGCGGTTACTGTTGGTCTATGTCAAAAGCTGACAATGGAACATTCATTACAGATTATGACCTTAAAGGGCCTAATGATGGTGGTTGCTGGGATGATTTTGAAGAAGCTTTGAATGACGGAATCTATAACGCATGTAAACGAATAAAAATGAAAAAATAAGACTTAATATGATTATGAAGAAAATACCATTTATAGCAATTGTGACTGTTGTATTAATGTTATTGGCCGGCATTGTTACATTTTCCAACCAGCGTGAAGTAATGGCCACTGTGAACCGGATTGAGAAAATAGAAAATGTAACCTCAAGTGAAGGTAATACGACTACCGAGGTTTATTATCTACTTTTCACTTCCGGAGGAACCATGAGAATAAGCATAGACGGTTTCTTATCCCATCCTGAACTACTCGGTAGGATTAAGGTCGACAGCACTTATACGTTCCGAACCATGGGATTGGAATTGCCTTTTGCGGGATTTTATCCGAATGTGGTATCTGTAAAATGAAACAGTCATGACAGCAGAAGAGTTTTTGAAAAATCAATCAATGTATGAATTTATACACGGTGTTAGCCATCCACCTGTAGAAATAGTCACATTTAATATAGCTTTAGCTGCATTGCAATTAAAAGAGTATGAATGTATTACCAACAGGGAGCAAAAAGGATGGGTATGCCCGGTATGTGGAAAAGTATATGCTCCGAGCGTATCCGAATGTAGAGAGTGTAATAACAATAAAAAATCTGAAAGGAATGGATAAGAAAGAAGAAAAAGCAAAGGAAAGCATACAAGCCTTTTTTCTTTGTAAAACGAAGAAATACGGATGTCGTTTTGTAGAGAAATGTATGTATTGCGATGGGAATAGTGGAGCCTCTGAATGTGATGAAAACTGCAATGCAGATGAATATTTTGCAGGTTTCTGCTCTGGATGGGATACTATGTTCGGAAGTCTTCTGACAAACGTAAAAGAACGTCAACCCGACCCGAACGAGGAAGTTATCTGCCGTATGGTATCAAACGGAGCATTCGTAAGCGGATATATCTACCAGGAAGACGGGAAGTATAAAGTGGCCACATCTTCCGATTTCCACTTTGAAGATTACGGAGATTACGAATGTGACTACTGGTTCCCGAAGCCTAAACTAAATGAATAAGCCATGGATAAGGAAGAATATATACACCAATACGTCACAAACCTGTTTAACGACCGGATTAAGGATTCAGGAAGCGATGAAAATATACACTTCTCCATTGACGACATAATAAAAGCAATGTGGACTTCATGGGATGCGTCGTCTTTCTACCAATGGAAAAGCGTACAAGCGTCACTCCCTCCGAAAGGACAATGCGTGAACGTCATGCTGGAAGGCGGAAGATACACCAATTCCTTCATCATGTCAGACGGGACATGGGCCTACAATGTAAGGCCAATCGCATGGAGCGAGATAAAACGACCGATATTCCACCATAAACCAATGATTGAACTAAAATACCCAGGTATGAAAACGAAAAACATTATCTACACCGGCCCGATAGCCGATTATTACGGAATAGAGTTGCCATCTATTCTTTGCGTAAACCACATACGCCGCCTAAACAATAGGGTACAAGGGAAAGATGATTCCTGCGACAGACCGATGATCATTATCAACCTGGAGACAAAAACTGCATGGATAGAGTACGTGGACGAAGAATGTTCCCAGTACGATAGCTTGGAGAACAAATTCACCTGCGACCTTCAGGAAGTGGAACGTATGATTGAAGAAAGTCAGGAAAGTAAAGAATAATCTAAAACCAGGAGCTATGTATATCGACGATAAAAAAGCAGTTGTATTCGTTCCGAAAGACGAGTACGAAAAGATGAAAGAGCTGGCCAACGCCAACGCAGAAGAGATAGAAAAACGTGCCCTCGAAATGTGGGAGACCAAAGCAATTCCATGGCTTAAAGTTTCCATGGAAATACGAAGCAGCGGAGGACGTGATATTCTGGATAGCGAGCAGTTCCAGTTCAGAACTGATTCATTGCTTCTTGATCCGGCAGGGAAATTCACTATCAAACAAGAGGCAAGAGAAAGATTTGGGAAATTGGTGAAGGACTGGACACGTCACATGATGGAGCTTCAGTTTGGCGAGCACATGACGAAAATCAATTATATCAACGAACGATGCCACAAGGCAGATATGTTGTGGAAGAAAATGCTGATTCCGGTTATTTGTGCAGGGATTGTCGCCTTCATTATGTTTGTCTGCTTAATATGGGTTTTACTGTCTAAAATCAATTAAACTCAGTTATAGCAATGCCTGAGATACGAATCCACAAAAGCCGAAAGTCAGAACTCAAATGGAAGAATGTTCCTAAATTTAAGGACAGTTACCGTTGGCCGGTAGTTCAGGTACAGGAGCATGAAGGAAGCCTTCACTTTAAGTTTTCCGGTGGTTCCAAATACTCTCCAAACACTTTCTTCACCATTGAAGATTACCAGAAATATACGGCTCTGGAAATAATCAATTCCCTTGACGATATAGGTTTCTATACCCGGCACAGTTACGATGCAGTATTGAAGTTCTACCACGAAAGAGGATTAGATTTAGGCTTTACAAAAAACATATTGAAACCATTTAAACAATAATGCCATGTCAATAGAAAGAACCATAAAAGATGAAGAATTTGTCACTTTTGAAGTATCCAAGCTTCTTCAGGACAAAGGATATAGAGAAGACTGTCATGCCAGTTACATAACGGATGAAACAGGACGATCGGTGCTAAGCGTATTATGGTCTCACGTGAGGAAGTTCCGTAATCTGTTAAGATATACAAGATACCAGGGTGAATACTTGGCTCCCACACTGTATGATGCGCAGAAATGGGTACGCATAAAGGGGAAAATCCACATCGTTGTCGAGATCAACAAACACGGATGGTACTACCGTCTGTACGACATGGAGGATCAGCCTCTCATATCGCAGATGGACGGATATGCCGACACATTCGAGAAAGCTTTGAACGATGGAATAAAAGAATCATTAACCTACTTATAAGAATCAGCTTATGTTTACACAACCTTGTTTTATCCGGAAGAACACACCGGAACTGCGGAAGAAGCTTAAAGAGCTTGGGCAAAGAGCCAATACTCTTGACGATTTTAAGGGAGAATGGTTGGCGGCCAATTACGGAATGTATATTTCCGTGCAAGATGGATTTCAGCATCTTCATCCGAACGACATTGACTGCGGTACTAACGAAGACATGTTTCTGGCAATAGCATCATTACGTGACGACACAGATTATGGCCAATGGTTTATTTTTGATGCAGAGTCCTTTTTAACCTTAAAGAGAGGTGATTGGATGAAATTTATAGGTTACGATGAATGCGTCATAAATAGCCCTATGTGGTCTCACAAAGCCACCGTTCAGGAACTAATCGAACATTTCAGCAAAAAGGAGGAAAAGCCATGATACTCATACAAGAAGATTTCAAATTCAACCACATTAAAAAGACCAACATCGTGGCAAAACGCCTGCTGGAAGCAGCCATAGAGGAGATAAAGAAATCCCCAATAGAAGATGGGATTATATTACTACGACAGTGCGCACTATGTGGACCGGATGACTATGATATAGAATACAAGGAAATGTCAGCTGGATTCAAGATATTCAAAAGATACCTGAAGATAAAAGGATTCCAGGATGTAAAATACGCCGAGCATATAGAACATTCGGAATGGACCGTATTCTTTTATCTCCGGTTTGAAATAGACAAAGACTTGATAGAATCATGCCAAATGCTAACGTCGAAAAGATAAAGGCCAGTCTGCTGAAAGAAATCAAAGGAGTGTTCTGCGAAGGATATTGTCTTTACTACAAAGACGATTATTACTGCGGAGCATGCCCGTTGAACGACACAAGCAACTGGCTCAACCGGAAGAAACCGATTGCGAGGGAGGAAAAGCTCCGCACCGTGAATTTCTGCGACGACTGCATCCATTTCCGTCCGTTGAAAGAAGGAGAGAAACAAAAGCCCAATAATCAGCTTTGCGAGTTTGTTCGCCCTCTCAGATTCAGGGTCGGGAATGGATACAATGGAGAGGATACAGGTTTCTTCTTGCCCGGATGCAAGGATTATGAGGAAGAAAAGAGAGAATGCGACACATGTCTTCATTTCATCCCGTCGGAGGATTCTGATAGAGGGAAATGTAGCTTGTTTTCCGATACACCAGAGAGTAATTATTTATGCAATGAGTGGAAATCTAAAAAGTAAAACTATGGAAGAAGATACGAAGAAAATAATCATCCCTCTATCGGAATATAGAAGGATGGAAAAACAGATTTCTGACCTTACCAAAACGACTAAGCGGAGGGAGGAAAACTCTTTAAATGAAAAAGAATGTAGGTGGGAGAAATTATATTGGAAACACATAGGGAATAATGAAAATGTAAATGTATTTCATATCCTGATAAGACACAATTCATTGACCGACTACATTTATTGTTTAGAAAAAAAATTGAAAGTTGTAGAGCAAGAAAATAAAGAATTGAAGGTTAATGAAGGAGTTCTTAAAGACATTTACCTTCAGCTGAAAAATCAAAGGCGTGATTTGCACTGGTGGCAGCTCTGCCAAAGAATAAAAATTAACCGAATGTTGGAACTTATAGAAAAAAGAGTAGAATGGACGCAATACAATTTTTAAAGAAGCGCATGAAAGTATGGTGCAAAAACAGGGTAAGATGGGAGAGAGAAAATCTTCGCCTTCTCCCCAGTGGAGATTTCACGGATGACCAAGGCCGGCTGCACAGGCGCGAAAACCATACAGCATACGTCACGCTGGAGGATGCTATTTCGGCCATCCGGATGTTAGAAGAAAAGTTTCTTTCCGATAAAGAAACGGAACTTCAACGGTTGGAATCAGAAAATCACACACTGAAAAAACTTCGTGAACTTATGACCCACGAACAGCGAATTAGAGAGGGATGTAAAGAAAAAGAGGACAACAAATAGAAGGTGAACATGAATAATACTCATTACAACAAGAAAGGAAACATAATAGATGGAAACGACTGAAACAATAGAACTGAACAAACTGCGAGATGAAGCCTACCAGAACGCAGTAGAACACGGTTGGCACGACGAGGATTTAAGTACCGAGCATTTCCTTTGTCTGGTCATTAGCGAGCTGATGGAAGCTGTGCAGGCCGAAAGAAAAGGGAAACACGCTGATCGGATTCAATTTGATAATTACATGAGTTTGCGAGAGAGATCCGACGAAGAGTTTAAATATGCTTTTACGCACGGCATAAAAGATAGTGTAGAGGATGAATTGGCCGATGTCTGCATCCGTATATTTGACCTGGCAGGATTAAGAGGAGTAGATTTTTCAAAAGTGTCACTTCCGTATGCGATAAATGAAAAGCATATAAAAGAATTAAGTAAAATAACCTTTACCGAACTTTGCTATGATGTGATAGTTTTGACTGGAAGATACAGTGCGTCTAATTTCCCGTTAGGCGTACTATTAGCAGATATTTTAAATGATATGTATTGCATTTCCAAAATCAAAGGATTCGACCTCCTCTGGCACATCGAACAAAAAATGAAGTACAACCGCACCCGTCCGCGCATGCACGGGAATAAAAAATACTAATTATGAATACCGCAGACTTAATCATCAGCATTGTTTTTATTTGCATAAACTCCACCGCACTCTTCCTTATTTACCGGGCCATATCGCGCTGGATGACACGAAACGAAAAGAAAATAGACGATTTAGAACACTGCATTCTAAAAATTGACGATTACATTCGTTATTCAAGCCATGTTATCGAATCAGTCTATATCGACGTGCAGAATCGCCTGATAGAGCAGTTTGTGAAAGATCAGGATTACGAGCGTGCGGACATGGTAAAGAGAAGTCGTCAGATCACAGAAGCAGCTGTTTTGAAGGAAATGAAAGAAAGAATGAAACAGACCGAAAATGAACTTTTGAAATTTTTTGTAGAAGAACAAATGAATAAGAAGAAAGGAGGCACAAAAGAAGATTGATTTTTCGTCCTTCATAAGCGAAAATTCGAGGAATAGATTTACAGTCGGGTGGAAACGTAACGAAGCGCATTCCATCCGGCTAACCTTTTAGAAAAACACATTATGGGACTTAACTACAAAGTTGTAAAGAAATCATTTGGATTCGACAAAGACACGGAGCGCTATGTGGCTTCTGCCGTGCGAGGCGGAACCGTGAGCTTCGAAAAAGTAATTGATCAGATTTCTCTCCGTTCCGGAATCAGCAAGGCGACCTGTCGCGCCGTGGTAGAAACCATGGTGGAATCAGCTTGCACCTGGATGCTCGAAGGACATGGAGTAAGCCTTGGCAACATGGGATACCTGAAGCCGGCCATCACCTGCAAGAGTTCAGAAGTGAGTGGGGGAGAAAAGATTGTCAGGAAAAGAGTCTTGTTCCAGCCGAGTAAAGAGTTCAAGGCGCAGATCGAGCAGATATCCCTCACGAGAATCTCAGAAGTGGAAGATTCAGAAGAGCCCCAGCAGCCAGGAGAGGAAGGAGGAGGACAGGGAGGCGGATTCAACTGATAAAGCAAAATTCTCATAAGAGTATAGGGGTGGAAAGAGCACAAAACGAGCCTTTTCACCCCTATTTTTATGACAAATCGGTCAAAGAGTTTATTAATAGATTTTTCAGTGGCCATTAATAAACACTTTTCTTGTTATTAATAGATTTTTTCGTGGTTATTAATAAACTCGGGCACTGCATTTCTCGAAAAATGAGATAAAACGGGCGATTTTTCATCTTTCTCAAACAGAAATACCCTCTGAACAGCCATTCATTGCCGGATTCATCATTTCATTGCCAAATACTTTGCAATCTGATAATCAGCAGTTTAAGTATATTCTTCGCCGATTTTTCCACGTTTCGCCAACAGCGCGCGAAATTTTTGCAATGAATAACTAATTGATAATCAATATTATACACATGATTTCAGAGCGTTTTGCCGATTTTTCACGAAAAATGAATTTACAAAACCTTTAAAATAATTTTTTCCTTGGCGTTAGGATAGGGTACACATCAGTCGAAACATTTCTTCTGGGTGCGTCCGAATGGGGAAGGAATCCGAAGGGAAACCTGAAAGAACGAAAGGAGGGAAAGGTCGGTCTGCGGAACGCGGGCCGACAAAGCGTGCCTTTCCCCTTTCGTTCTACTTCCTTTATATCCAACTTCATCGTATAACAAAGAAAGCTACGCAATAGACATAAGAGAAAAAGCCGGACTGTCTGAAATCTGTTCTCTACCGAAAAAATACGTTTTCTTCACTTCAAAATCAATCAACAATCGGCAATTGTTGTTTATCTGTTATTTATTATATATTGTAAATGATTGAAAATTAAATAAATAAGTATTTTGAGATGCTTCGCAAGAAAATTGCGCGTCATTGCAAAATGTTGAAAATCGCGCAAAATCATCCCTTAATCTGTTAACTTTTTTTTGTTGAATGAAATTCCGTTTGATGTTGCATCGTCCGTAACTTGCTGTTGATTAATTGATTTACATATATTTATGAAAAGTCACAACACAAGCAAGCAGGTATCTGCACCTCCGGTAATGTATGTGAAGCTAAGCATATATTTACGAAAATACATGGAAAGCAGATATGGTAAAAATGTATTGATTATTCCGTTCATGAGCCCTATTTATACATGTATGGAGCAGTATTTGGTCAACAATTACAGTATGGTCAAGATAAGTCCCAGGGCATGCTCACAGCGTATGTTCAACTATAACGGCACATCCGATTTATTTGAAAGAAGTAGCATGTGTGTAATGGACCCCTCTGAAAAGCAGGAATATATAGCCGTACAGATTCCAGAAAGAATATTCAAAGGCGGATTGATTATAAATACCTCCGATAATTGGCAGCTTAGCAATACCGGATTTGTAGAGTTCAACAAACTGGTAAAACGTGAGTTCTGGATGGAATGTATGAAGTTTGTCGATGAATGTTTTACCTCCGCACGAATCCAGGGATTGCGTACTACACGTGAGAATGCGATTTCCGATTTCATGGTGGCCATGGATATACCGATGCAGTATTATGAGAACATGATCCGATATTACAAGCGGATGGTAAACCGTATTCATTCTGACATTGAAAAAAAAAGGGAGTGGCTTGAAAGCTTAAATGATACCGCACTCACTTACACATAAGC
>ERZ772879.2618-NODE-2618-length-10549-cov-2.427387_pt1 | contig 10549 bp, 5 predicted proteins | sample MGYA00580582_ERZ772879 | MGnify/ENA primary metagenome ERZ772879 (study PRJEB29015, sample SAMEA2737682) | human gut metagenome | biome: human gut; feature: human-associated habitat; material: faeces | place: China | collected 2012 ... | reverse complement strand
GTCGTTGATGTACATGTAAAGGTTCATGCTGTGTTGCAGCAGCAGGGTCATGTCCTGCCCGGCCATGCCGAACGCAAGTTCGAATCCATTGAAACCGGTCAGCCACTGAAGGTCGTTCTTGTAATAGGTGGCATAGTGGGTGTAAATGGACGCCTCGATACCCTGAAGCACCTTGTCCGGGTCCTCCTTGGCCACCTCGTCACGGGTCTCCGAAGAGACTTTTCCCGAAGGGTCCACGTCGAAGATATCGTCGCTGCAGGATACCGCAACTGCCGCGCTCATTAAAAATATCAGTATTTTTTTCATATCAATGTCGCTGCTTAGAAGTTAATATTGAGACCTACCGAAGTGGTGCGGATCGGCGAATAATACGTACCGTCCACGCTGTTCAAAGCGACCGTCGCGCCCTGACCGCCCATGCTCGTACGGGGATCGTAGCCCTTGCGCTTCGATGCGAAGAAGACGTTGTCGCAGGCGAAGTACACGCGAACGCTCTTGATGCCGATCTTGCTCATCCAGTTCGCCGGGAAGGTGTAGCCCAGCGTGATGTTGCGCAGGTTGAAGTAGGTTTTGCTGATCAGGAAACGATCCGACGAAGCGTTGATGTTCGAGTCGTTCGTGTTCCAGATCGGCGCCGAACCTTTCCCGGTCTCCGGATTCCAGGCGTCGGCATAGTTCTTCAGACGGTTCATCGGGAAATTCGCACTGCTGAACGCCGAGAAGTCGTAATCGTAGCCGTAGCCGCCGAACTGGAAGTTGGTCATAATCGTCAGGTCGAGGCTCTTCCAACGCAGCGTGGTGTTCAGGCCGCCCGTGAAATCGGGAAGCGCGCTCTTCTCCAGCAGGTACTGCGTGGCCTCGGTAGCATCGCCGGTCGTGACTTTTTCCACGCCGACAACGTTGCCGGCGTCGTCCAGAATATCCTGATCCATGTACCAAAGCGAGTTGCCCTTCTCATCCAGACCTGCGAACTGCCGCATCTCCCAGCGGTAGATGTCCTTGCCTTCGTAAATGCGCTGGTTGCCGTTGGGCATGCCCGAGACTTTGTACTCGTCGGGCAGGTTGAGCATCTTGTTGGCATAGGTGTAACCGTTGACCGACATGTCCCAGTACCAGTCCTTTTTCTGGATGAGCTTGACGTTCAAGTCGAATTCGAAGCCCGAATTGCGCAGTTTGCCGACGTTGTACCAGTCGTAGGCGCGGCCCGTCGAAATATCCTTCGTACGCTTGAAGAGCAGACCGTCCGACACGCGGATGAAGTAGTCCATCGTCAGGTTGATGCGGTCGTTCAGCAGACCCACGTCCAGACCCAGATCGAACGTCTTCTGCTTCTCCCACGTCAGATCGGGATTGCCGTAGTAATAGATCTCCGTACCCAGCTTGCCTTCGGAAATGGTAACCGTATACTGGTCGGTATAGGGATAGTAGTTGGCCAGGTCCTCGTTACCCTGCGTACCGTACGTGGCGCGGAGTTTCAGCTCCGAAAGCCAGCTGTGCGTACTCTCCATGAACTTCTCGGCTCCGATGCGCCACGAAGCGCCGACGGACCAGAACGTGCCCCAGGGATTGTATTTGAAACGCGAGGTTCCGTCGCGGCGGATACCGCCCGAGAAATAATAACGGTTGTCGTAGTTGTACTCCAGTTTGCCGAAGAAACCCTGAATGCGCAGCACGTCCTGATAGCCGTTGATCGACCCCATCTCGCCGGCGTTGTTCAGCTGCGGATTCTTGGGATCGTAAATGTTCGTCTTCTCGACCTCGGCGTAATCGCGCACCCAGCTGTTGTACTCATGCCCGATCAGCGCATTGATATTGTGGCGTCCGACGGATTTTTTGTAATTGAGCATCTGGATCAGGTTCAGATCGTAAACGTCCGTAGACTTTTTGTTGATCCGGCCCTTGGAACCGCGTCCGTCGCCGATCGTGGGGTTATAGAACAGCAGTTCGTCGGAGGCGCGATAGCCCAGCGACATGCTCGAGGTGAAGGTGAAGTCGCGCAGGAAATAGATCTCCCCGTAAGCGCGGCCCTGCAAGTTGTTGCGTTTGATGTCGCGCGTGTCCATCTTCAGCGTGGCGATGATGTTCTGGCCCGAGGTTCCGGGACGGGTCGTCGTGCCGTCGGTCTGCCCCGTACCCAGGTCGTAGACCTTGTCGCCGTTTTCGTCATACTTGATTTTCCCCTCGGCATCGCGGGCGTAGACCGGAAAAACCGGCTCCCACGAACGCGCCGTGGCGAACGCCGACGAAGCGAGGCTGCTGCCCTCCAGAATGTTGTTCTGCACCGTGTGGGCATAGGAGAGGTTGGCGCCCACCTTGATCCACGTGCGGAGCTTGGTGTTGACGTTCACACGAGCGCTGTAACGCTCGAAATCCGATTCGATCACATAGGATTCGTCCTTGAGGTAACCCAGCGAGATGAAATAGTCGGACTTCTCGTTCCCGCCGCTGACCGAAACGTTCGTCTCGTTGCGGAATCCGGTCTTGAAGAGTTCGTCCTGCAGGCGCTCGCTGTACATGCGCCGGGCCGACGGGTCGAGTTTGCCGGTCGCAGGGTCGATCAGGTAGGTCGACAAATATTTGTAGGGGTTGTAATTTCCGTGTGCCCCCAGCACCTCCTGCGAGGCATAGAGCGCCGCGGCAGCCAGATCGCCGCCTCCCTCTTCGGGGCTTGACGCCCACTTCGTGTCGCGCATCGTGCGCCACTGCGCCTCGAGGTATTCGCCCGGATCGGTGATGATGTCATACTCGGGGACAGCGCGGGTGTTGATACCGAATCGCGTGTCGACGCTGATCGTGGGATTGTCCAGGCTGCCGCGCTTGGTCGTGATGAAAACCACGCCGTTCGCGGCGCGCGAACCGTAGAGCGAGTTGGCCGTGGCGTCCTTCGACACGGAGATCGACTCGATGTCGGCCGGGTTGATGTCGGACAGGCTGCCCTGATAGGGCGAGCCGTCGAGCACGATCAGCGCGCCGGTGCCCGCATTGAGCGAACCGACGCCGCGGACGTAGATCGCAGCGTCCGTACCGGGCTGGTTGGTGGCCGTAGTCAGCTGCACGCCGGGAACCGCTCCTTCGAGCATTTTCGAAACGGTCGAAACCTGACGCTTCGCAAGCTCCTCGCCGCGGATGGTGGCGATTGATCCCGTAAGGTCTTTTTTCGTCGTCGTGCCGAAAGCGGTCACCACGACATTCTCGATGGCCTGCGCATCTTCGTGCATCACGACTTCGACATGCGTCTTTCCGGCGACAGCCACTTTCCGGGTCTCGTAACCGATGAACGAAACCGCCAGCGTAGCGTCGGCGGGTGCGGCGATGGTGAATTTACCATCCGTGCCCGTGGTCGTACCGGTCGACGTGCCGTCGACCATAACGGTTGCGCCCGCGACAGGCTTACCCTCCGCATCGGCAACTTTACCGGAAACCTGCCGGTTTTGGGCGAATCCATATACACAAAGCCCCAAAACGGCAATTAACGATAGTAGAATTTTTCTTACCATAAGCGTTAATTTTAATAAAATTTTAAAAAAAAAAACAATCGCCCCGGATTCCGGATAATAAACTGCTGGATATAGGATAATTACAGCGTTCCGGAACGCATTTTCCGAGAAATGCCTAATAGTTTGGTATTAAGCGTGTAAGATATACAGACGACACCTCCGCGCGTCCGGGTTGTGTTACCAGATAGTTACCGGACAAGAAGGGTTAAACCGTGCCGTATAAGCTATTTGGTCCAATTGATATACCGTTTGGCAGTAACTTTATCATTACCTTTATCGCGGTTTGTTTATTGTTTAAAAAAGGTTAGGAAGGGAATGAGAAACACGTTCAAAGTACTGTTTTACATCAAGAAGAATGCGCCTTTACGCAATGGAAACACGCCGATCATGGGACGCATTACGATCAACGGACAGCGAACGCAGCTGTCCACGCAACTATCCGTGAATCCGAATCTCTGGGATGTGAGTATGGGACGGGCGGCAGGGCGCAGCGCGGTTGCCTCACATGTCAACGAACAACTCTCGCAGATTCGTTTCCACATCGAAAGATGTTACAACACGCTGTTTTACGAGCATGCCCTGGTCACTCCGAAAATGGTCAAGGAGATGTATTTCGGCAACGACCAGCGCAACGAAACGCTGCTGGCCTTCTTCAGGCATCACAACGAGGAGTTCAGCCGGATGGTGGGCATCAGCCGCAGCAAAACGACCTACTATAAATATAGGTGTGTTTACAAGCATCTCGAAAACTACGTCAACGACAAATTCAACCGCAAGGATTTGCTGTTCAAAGAACTCGACAAAGAGTTCCTGACGGGGTTTCACCACTACATCGCACAGGAGTGCGGACACAAGAAAAACACGACGTGGATCTACATGATCGCGTTCAAGCACATCCTCATGCTGGCCCGCAGCCGGGGCCACATGGCCAAGGACCTCTTCGCGAATTACAAACTGCGCAGCGAATTCGTCGCGCGAAACTACCTGTCCATGACCGAAATCCGCAAGCTGATCCGTCTGGACCTCGACGACATGACCTTACAGTTGGTACGCGATGCATTTTTGTTCAGTTGCTTCACGGGACTCTCCTACATCGACCTCTGCACGCTGACCCCGCAGCATATCCAGCAGGACGGCAAACAGCTGTGGATCAGCACCACCCGCCGCAAAACAGGATCTGCGGTCAACGTGCGCATCTTCGCGATCCCGTACACCATTCTGCTGAAATACAAACCGATGCAGCGGAATGCGCGGATATTCCGCCTGCCGAGCAACGGCTGGTGCAACATCTGCCTCGAGCGCATCATGTCTCTGGCGGGCATTCCCCGGCACATCACGTTCCATTCGGCCCGGCACACCTTCGCCACGACGATCACGCTTTCGCAGGGAATGGCGATCGAAACGATCAGCAAGCTGCTGGGACATAAGAACATACGGACTACGCAGATTTATGCGACCATCACCCACTCGAAACTCGACGGTGACATGGAGCGGCTCTCGAAACGCCTCGATACGCTGTACCGCGATACCGACCTGGAAAAAGTCCGGGAGCGCCTTTGAGGACCGATTCACATATACGCAGAAGTTCACGCAGCTAACACATTCGCTCAAAACACCCGAAAACACCCGAAAAGGGGATTACAATTTGTAATCCCCTTGAGATGATATTTTCAAAATCGTAACCGTTATCAACCAATCTTCTACACATATGTTATACTGGTAAATTATTTTAATAATTTATTTGTAAACGAGTTAGCAATTTCATACCTTTGCTTGTGAACTTTTTTTTTTAAAAAAAACTATTAGATTAACGCTTATGGTAAGAAAAATTCTACTATCGTTAATTGCTTTATTGGGGGGGGGAATATTACTCTCGCTGGCCCAGAGTAAGCAAATTTCCGGAACAGTCACCGGTCCCGACGGGAAACCGGTCGCCGGAGCAACGGTTATGGTCGACGGCTCGCATGTCGGCACGACCTCAAACGGAGACGGTAGCTTCACCATCACGGCTCCCGGAAACGGATCGCTGGTCGTATCCTTCATCGGCTATGAAACCCAGAAGGTGGCCATCGGAGGCAAGACCCGAATCAACATCTCGCTCAAAGAAGACGCACAGGCCATCGACGACGTGATCGTAGTGGCCTTCGGTACAGCCAAGAAAGACGCCTTCACCGGAGCGGCGAAGGTGATCAAATCCGACGATCTGATAAAAACGCAGTCTTCGAACGTCGGGGATGCCCTCGTCGGCAAAATCGCCGGCGTGCAGTTCTCCTCCGCCTCGGGCCGTCCGGGTTCCGGTCAGAAGATTTACGTGCGCGGCTACGGTTCGATGAATGCCAAAAACGACCCGCTCTGGGTTGTAGACGGCGTGCCCTACGAAGGCGACATCAACAACATCAACGCTGCCGACATCGAGTCGATCAGCGTCCTCAAGGACGCCGCGTCGAACGCCCTGTACGGCTCCCGCGGCGCGAACGGCGTAATCATGGTCACGACCAAGCGTGCGAAGGCCGGCGAGGCCACCGTGACTTTCGACGGCAAGTGGGGCATCAACACCCGTGCGTTGCAGACCTACGACATCGTGGAGGATGCGGGCGAATACTACGAGATGCACTACAAGTCGCTGTACAACTATTACACGCTCGACCAGAAGTACACTCCCCTGGCTGCCAACATCGCCGCCAACAAGCTGCTGACGTCGAACGATCCCGGCGGTCTGGGTTACAACGTCTTCACCGTGCCCGACGGCCAGAACCTCATCGGCGAAAACGGCCGTCTCAATCCGCGTGCGAAGCAGGGCCGCCTGGTAACCGACGCCAAGGGCCAGCAGTTCTACCTGCAACCCGACAACTGGCTCGACGAAATCTACAAATCGTCGTCGTTCCGTCAGGAGTACAACGTCAGCGTTTCCGGCGCGACGGACCGCGCCAATTTCTTCGCATCGCTCGGCTATCTGGACAACACGGGTATCGTCGACGGTTCGAGCAACGAGCGCTACACCGCCCGTCTGCGCGCGGACTACCAGGCCAAAAAGTGGCTGAAAGTCGGCGGTAACATGTCCTACACCCATTTCGTCTGGAACAACGGCAACCAAACCAACGACGACGGCGACGGTCAGGGCGAAGGCAACGCCGACGGCGGAAACGCATTCGCCACGGCGATCCGCATGGCGCCGATCTATCCGGTCTACATGCGCGACGGCAACGGCAACATTATGATCGACGAGTACGGATTCAAGATGTACGATACCGGCGACGGCCGCAACGGCGGCGCACTGCGCACCAACGGCGGCAAGAGCAACGACCTGCAGGACATTCAGCTCAACAAATACATCAACGAGGGCAATGCCTTCATGGCCAACGGTTTTGCCGATTTCTCCCTGTACAAGGGCCTGAAACTGACCCTCAACGGAAGCGTGTCGCTCGACGAAACCCGCGGTACGCAGGTGTCGAACCCCTACTACGGACAGTTCGCCGAATCGGGCGGCGCCGTTTTCAAGAGCCACAGTCGGGAGATCGCCTACAACATGCAGCAGTTCCTGACCTACACCAACACCTTCGCCGACGTCCACAACCTCGACCTGCTCTTCGGCCATGAAATGTACAACCGCAAATCCTACGGTCTGTACGGCTCGAAGACCATGATGTTCTCGCCGGACAACACCGAACTCAGCGGCGCCGTCGTCGACTCGTCGCGGTCGGGTTCGTCGGTTCTGGAGTACAACAACGAGGGCTACTTCTTCCGCGGACAGTACGACTACGACAACCGCATCTATTTCTCGGGATCGTACCGCCGCGACGCATCGTCGCGCTTCCACCCCGACCACCGCTGGGGCAACTTCTGGTCGCTCGGCGCAGCCTGGATCATCAACCGCGAGAGCTGGTTCAACGCTTCGTGGGTCAACATGCTGAAGGTCAAAGCATCGTACGGTTCGCAGGGTAACGACAACCTCGGATCGAAAGCGGAATCCTACTACCGCTATACCGACTACCGCGAGATCCTGAGCAGCGGCGGCGGCGTTACGAGCGTACTCTACCAGAAAGGCAACCCCGACATCACCTGGGAGACCAACGCCAACCTCAATGTCGGCGTAGAGTTCGGCCTCTGGGACAACCGTCTGTCGGGTAGCATCGATGTCTTCAACCGCAAGACCACCGACATGCTGTTCGAGCTGGCCACTCCGATCGAGTCGGGTTACACGACCATTTTCACCAACATCGGCGACATGGTCAACCGCGGTCTCGAAATCGAACTGAACGCAGACCTGATCCGGACCAAAAACCTCGTGTGGGACTTCTCGCTCAACATGACCCACTACAAGAACAAGGTGACCCACCTGCCGGAGCAGTTCAAAAACAACACGACGGCCGACGGCAAACACGTGGGCCGCTGGCAGGACACCAAATTCCTCACCGAAGGGGAATCCGTCTTCTCGTTCTACGTTCCGACCTACGCGGGAGTAGACCCCGAGACCGGAAAATCGCTGTGGTACACCTACAAGACCGATGATGCCGGCAACAAGGAGCGCATCAAGACCTCCGATTACTCGGTGGCCTCGCAGGAGGGCCGCGAAATGCACGGAGACGCCCTGCCGGACGTTTACGGCGGTTTCGGCACGTCGCTGCGCTTCTACGGCGTCGATTTCTCGATCGGCTTCACCTACCAGCTCGGCGGACAGGTTCTCGACCAGGGCTACAGGTTCTACATGAACTCCCCGGCAGGAACGTCGACCGGAAACAACTACCACCACGACCTGCTCAATTCGTGGACTCCCGAGAACTCCGGTTCGAACATTCCGCGTTTTGCTTACAACGACTCGAATCAGGCAGCCGTCTCGGACCGTTTCCTCACCAGCGCATCGTACCTGAACATCCAGAACATCACGCTCGGATATACGCTGCCCAAGCGTATCACGCGCAAGTTCCTCGTCGAGAATCTGCGTATCTACCTCGCCTGCGACAATGTATGGTACTGGTCCAAGCGTCAGGGTCTCGACCCGCGTCAGTCCATCAACGGAATCACGAACCCGTACTACTACGCCCCGATTCGCACCTTCTCGGGCGGTGTAACCGTAACGTTCTAATTTGTTAAACGACGAATATTATGAAAATGAACAACATACTGAAAACAACGGCGCTGCTTCTCGGTTCATCCGTGCTTCTTTCGGGCTGTATCAAGGAGACCTTCCCCGAAAGCGGATACGCCACCAGCGAGCAGACTGCCGAATCTCCGTTCGCAAAGGAGGGTCTTATCACTGCGATGCCGACGGTGCTCATCACCAACTATATAGACCTCGGCGAGCACATCGACTTCGGCTACCCGGGCATCTTCGGCGCCACCGACCGCATGGTCGGCGAGGTGTTCCCCGTCAGCGGCAACCTGCCGGGCGGCAACCAGTACTACGACCGCTGGCAGGCATGGCTCTATCCGGGCAACTCGACCGGATTGGCAGCGAACGGCACGATGTCCCCGTTCTTCTACACCAACTATTACAAGTTCATCTTCACGGCCAATGAGGCCATCGACATCGCAAACCAGAGCGAAGGCGCAGAGGATATGCAGCCGGAACGACGTCGCGGCGCGTTGCTTTCCGCGTGGTCTGCTACCTCGACCTGGCCCGTCTCTACGACGCGCTGCCGGCCAAGGCTCCCGAACGTCCCGCCTACGAGACCGAGCTGGAAGCCGTCAAGGGGCTGACCGTTCCCATCGTCCGGGAAGATACGAGCATGGAGGAACTGGAGAACAACCCGCGCGTATCGCGTGAGGAGATGTTCAAGTTCATCTTCGAGGACCTCAACACCGCCGAGACCCTGCTGGCCAACTATACGCCGGCGACGAAAAACCTGCCCTCGCTGGCCGTGATCTACGGACTCAAGGCCCGCGCCTACCTCTGGCTGGGCGGATTCACCGAATCGTATGCGGAAGTTCCGACCGGCGACGCCGCTTACCGTCTGGCCGCCGAATACGCCCGCAAGGCCATCGACGCTTCGGGCTGCACGATTATGACCGAAAGCCAGTGGCTCGACCCGAAGACCGGGTTCAACACGGTCAATTCGTCGTGGATGTGGGCCATGATCCAGACCACCGACACCGTGCTCAACAACCTGCTGTCGTGGTCGGCCCACATGGCGACCGAGGCTATCTGGGGTTACGGCTACGGAGCGCAGCCGGGTATCTCGGTATTCAGCTACAACCGCATTTCGTCGGGCGACTTCCGCAAAAAGAGCTTTGTCGGAGCCGACCGCTCGTTCGACGCCATCGCGCCCTATACGACCCTGACCGAGGAGGAGTTCGCAACGATAGCCCCCTACGCATCGTTTAAGTTCCACGCGGCCAACGGCGAAAAACGAAACTATTCCACGGGTAACGTGACGAGCATCCCGATGATGCGTGTCGAGGAGATGTACCTGATCGAGGCCGAGGCTACGGCGCACTACGACGCCACCACCGGCAAGTCGCTGTTGCAGTCGTTCATGGCCAACCGCGATCCGGCCTATACGGTTCCGGCGGCCAACGACCTGATCGACGAGATCATTTTCCAGAAGCGGATCGAGTTCTGGGGCGAGGGCGTCATCTTCTACGACCTGAAGCGTCTGAACATCGGCATGCACAACGGCGACACCGGCACGAACGCTCCCCCGATGGCCCAGCTTTCCACGGACGGACGCGCCCCCTGGTGGAACTGCGTGTTCCCGCTGAACGCCGTACAGCAGAATAAGGCGCTTGCGGGCAAGAACAACCCCAACCCGACCCAAACGGTCAAGTCTGTTAAATAAAAAACATCGCTATTTATGAAAAGTATAAAAATATTCTTTCTGGCGACTGTCGCCATCGTCGCGGGGCTGTTCACGGCCTGCAGCGACGATGACTTCAAAGCAGGTCCCGAGGTCGACGGCGCACAGGTCTACTTCCCCGAGAATGTGACCACCCAGCATAGCATCAGCGACGACGTCTCCTCCATCGCCATCCCGGTAAAACGCATCGCCAAGGACGAGGCGCTGACCGTAGCGGTTCTCGCCAGCGACGAGTCGGGTCTGTTCACCATTCCGTCG
>ERZ772879.2616-NODE-2616-length-10551-cov-2.430736_pt1 | contig 10551 bp, 9 predicted proteins | sample MGYA00580582_ERZ772879 | MGnify/ENA primary metagenome ERZ772879 (study PRJEB29015, sample SAMEA2737682) | human gut metagenome | biome: human gut; feature: human-associated habitat; material: faeces | place: China | collected 2012 ... | reverse complement strand
CTTTATAATAACAACTTTTCTATAATCTTTGCTTCTAATCTAACAAGTAACCTTAACTCCGCCTATCTTTCTAAATCTATTTTATACACCTAATTTTTATAGTTATCTCAATTTTTATACTATTGATCTTTATAAACAAATTTAATTACCTGGAGGTTTTATAATGTCTATTAGTAAAAATTATTTTGGAAATTTAGAATATAATAAAACTGTTTATATTTATACTTTAAAAAATTCAAACAATATGACTATAGATATACTTACTTATGGAGGAACTCTTATCTCTTGTAAAGTTCCTGATAAAAGTGGAAATTTAATAGATGTTTTACTTGGTTACGACAATCTGGACAGCTACTTAACTGGAGATAAATATTTCGGTGCATTAATAGGACGTTTTGGTAATAGAATTAAACACGGAAAGTTTAATCTCAATAATAAAGAATACTCACTTCCAATTAACGATGGTCCTAATCATCTTCATGGTGGACATGGCTATGATAAAGTAATCTGGAATGATGAAATAAAAAATGATAATTGTTTAAAATTATCATACTTCAGTAAGGATGGTGAAGAAGGTTATCCAGGAAATTTAAATATTTCAGTGGAATATACATTAACAAATGATAATTCTTTAGAAATTCATTATTTAGCGGTAAGCGATTCAGATACTATAATCAACCTTACAAACCATTCTTATTTTAATTTATCTGGACATGATTCTGGCGATATATTAAATCAAAAATTAATGATTAATGCAAAAAACTTTACAGTAAATGATAAATTTTCTATTCCTACTGGAGAAATAAGGTCTGTTAAAAATACGCCTATGGATTTTTTGTCGCTATCTATAATTGGCGAAAAGATAAATGATGATTATGAACAAATAGACTTTGGCAATGGATATGATCACAACTTTGTACTAGATACTGATGGAGATATAAATAAAATAGCTGCTCACGCACTTTCTGAAGATACAGGAATAGTTATGGACATGTATACTACACAGCCTGGAGTTCAATTTTATAGTGGCAATTTCCTTGATGGTACTGATATAGGTAAAAATAATATTCACTATATAAAAAGAAGTGGCTTTTGTCTTGAAACTCAACATTTTCCTAATTCAATAAATTGTGATAATTTTTCATCTCCAATATTAAAAGCAAACGAAAAATATGAACATACAACTATTTATAAATTTTCCAATTTATAAATTAATAAAAAAATTCTGAGGTTTAAAAAATAAATCTCAGAATTTTTATTAATTTATTTACATTTTTTATTATCCTCAACAGCTCTATTTATAGCTTTTGCTACACCTAGATTATCATTTGTATCTGTTATATATTTAGCTATTTTCTTTATTTCTGGGACTGCATTTTCCATAGCTACACTTTCCTCAAAGACTTCAAACATAGAGTAATCATTAAAGCTATCTCCAAGAACCATAACTTCACTTTTATCAATGCCCATTTTTTGTGCAACTTTTGCTAAAATTATACCTTTTTGTGCTGTCATATGAGTCACTTCAACATTATCAACAAATGATGATGAAACAGCAATTCCTGTAAGTTTTCCTATTTGACTCTTCATTTCATTTATCAATTCAATATCACTATGAAAAGCAACAAACTTTCTTATTTCTATTCCACTATTTAAAAACTCTTCAATGTTATCTATGTATTTAAGCTGAATAAAATATGGCTGTTTTTTAGCTTCCTCTGTTGCCTCATCTAATGTCATATTAGGATTAAAAGACATTGTTCTATATGTCATTTCTTTTAATGCTTCTTCTTTTGTATCACTGGTATAAACACCTTTATCTGTAAATATTCTAGCAGATACTTTATTTTTATTAAGTATCTCTATAATTTTAGATGCTATTTCTATGTCTATATTTATTACCTCAACAATATTTCCATCTTCATCTCTATACTCAGCTCCATTCATAAGTACACACTGACATCTTATATTATGTTTTTTTAGAAATGGCTCTACATTGTCATACTCTCTCCCAGTAGAAATTGCAAATATAATTCCCGAATCTTCCGCATTTCTTATAGCTTCTACACTCTCTTTTGCAATTTCATGCTTGCTATTTAATAATGTTCCGTCCATATCTGATGCAATAAGTTTAATCAAATGAAATAATTTTTTATTTGTTACGAACCTTTCATATGGCTATATTTAAAATCAATGTCCATAACACATCAAGTCATTGTAAATAGCTTAACTCTTTGACTTTCATAGTTTTTATTGTTTACAAGTTAACTTAATGTTATGTATTTAAAAACTCGAAAAATCATTAATAAGTTATACTTTTAATTGTATAAAACAAAAAATCTGTAATTGAATTATTTTCAAAATTACAGATTTTTATATTTTAGATTATATTTTTCTCCAACTATAACTATTTGAAATTTCATAGGGTATACTTTCAATAATCTTACCGTTTTCAATTTTATAGATATCAGTTCCACCTTGATTTGCAAGACAGTAAACATTATCTCCACTTACAAAATACCCTAACAAATCAATTTCTCTATCTTGTATCCAATACATATTTCCAACAATATCTGGAACATCCCAGTATTCATTACAAATTTCTTTTAAACTTACATTTTCATCAGTATAAAAGCTCCACTGAATATCTTTAAATGTATTATCTAAATAATCTTTATCATTTTTAATTATCTGTTCTATAGGATATGGTGCATTCTCTATCCAAACTCCATCACTGTTTATATAATATCCATCAATTATGGTATCATGTGCCATAAAGTTTGTATCCTTATAAAAATAATACCACTTTCCATCAGTATCTTTTAACCATCCAGTTTTCATGGAACCATCATTATTTAAGTAATACCATTTATTATTAATATATTTCCAACCTGTTGCCATGTATCCATTATTATCAAACCAATACCAGTTTCCATCAACAAGTTCCCACTGTAATTTTGGATAAGAATTATCAGCTCTTTTCAGCCACCATCCTATATTATCTTTAACCCATTCTGTTTTTTTATCTATAACTGAATCTACATTATTCTTTGTAAATCCCATAGCTTTTAATACTGGTATCATTTCATCATACCATCTATTATTCTGCCTGTCATAAAACTTTGTATCTGAATTTACTGCAAACGGTATATTAGCCTTGTCCAATTCATCTGATACAAACTTTGCAAATACAATCTGTTCTTGTACTGAATAATTATTTCCATCATTATAATCACCAGCCATCCATGCACCAACCCATGTAGGAATACCTGTTTTCTTTTGCCAATCTAGTGCTAGATTTATCTTATCTATTATTATCTGTTTTTCTTTATCAGTACCTGTTGTCCATAATTTTTCACTATTAGTTTTACTTGGACCAGAAGCATAAAAATGCCATTCAGCCATTAAGTATCCATTATGATTCGTTGGTATTTTTAAATCATTTAAATATTCTGGATTAGAACGAACTCTAGGTGATATCATTAAAATTCTTTTTGAATTTGTTTTTCTAACTTCAGTTACAATTTCTTCATATATTTCATTTAATCGTTCTGGCTCTTTTTTCAATTCATCTGTAACTTCAATTATTAAATCGAATGACAAAAGGTATGAGTAATCTTTATAATGCTCTGCAGTTTTTCCCCACCATTTAACTACTTTCTTTAAATTCTTATCTGATGGATCATTTTTTAACTCATCTGCCTGATATGCAATAATAGGTATTATGTTATTATCAAGACAATCCTTAATTTGCTTGTCCAAAAGTTTAAAAGATTCATCAGTCATATCATCTTTAATTCTTATTCTAACATGTTTTATTCCCATGTCACTAAAATCTTTAGCTGTTTGTGAGTTATACGCTTCTTTCCCTTCTTTTGTTTTTGACCAGTCAACATCTAACCCTTTTCCAAGCTTTTGTGCATAATCCCATGGTTTAATTGGAACATTTGCCGCAAAACTCTTCATTGGAAGTATTGAAAAGAACAAAAAAAGTAAAAGTAGTGCTGATATTTTTTTCTTCATTTGAAAAATTCTCCCTTTAAATCTAATATTATTTTTATAATCTTTTTATTTATATCATAACAGATCATACCATCTCAACGGATTTATTACATTATTAAGATTAATTTAAGGTATCAAGTAATATACCACATATTTATAAGTATGATTTCTTTAATAATTAAGCATAATCTTTTAATATATTAAACAATATTTGTGATAGCCTAAAAAGTCGGTGTCAAATGTAATTAATCATAAAATAATTGTATATACAATCACATAAAAATTTATATATCAAGGAGGCTAATTTAATGACTAATTGTGAAAAATCAACTGCTTCTTCACAGCAAAATTGCTTTTCAAATGATGTATCATCAAGAATAAGCAAAATAAATTGTGGCTGTATTCCTTGTGACACTCCCTCAATAATAATCCAAGGGGATCCATCTAACCAAATATCAGTTCCTATTTTGGCAAATGTAATTCAAAACTGTGTTTGTACAAATAAATATGAGGCTGCATATCCTAATTATTTAGTAATAGAAACTAACTTATTAAAATCGCCAGCATTAGGATCAACTGCCACAATACCTTATGGTAAGATATGCATTACCAATATTAGTTATTCATATTCATGTATTGGAGTTGGACCTTCACTAGTAGCGCCATATTCCACCAACACAATTACAGGAAGTATTGATGGTAAACAGTTTATACTTTCTCCAATATCACTAGAATGTAGCTGCGGTACCCCAGTAACAAATTTATATACTGATTTTTCAGGAAATGTAAAAACATCATCTTGTTGCTGTAATCAGGCATCACAACCTTATGCTCAAAATAAAATAGTTGAAAGAAATATATCATTTTATATTTGTAATTTGAGTATGAATGTATCTGGTACAATAGGCAATCAGCCATTCACTGGAGTAATAAAAGGAGCAACAACACCTGAATTAGTTGCAAATCCACCACTAGCTGTAACAGTTTTCCAAAATGCAACTCCAATATCAAATGGTTTAGGTTTCCCAAGTTCTTTCAATTTTGCAGAAGTAATGTGCTTACCTACAAATACCAAATTAAAACTAACTGAGAATTTCGATATATGTTTCTCTATTGATTGTGTAAAACCTATGAGTTCAAGCTATTCTGTTAAAGATGATCCAACTACTAGTCCAACATCATCTATACCAGATACATCGCTTTATGCAAACTTCCTAGCATCTGCTGATTTAGGATTAATTATAAATAAAACTATGTATGCTACAATCATTGAAAAATTAGCTGTATTAACAAACCAAGGTTCTTCAGTAGTATGTAATAACAACGATATAACTCCTCAGTGTCCTAGCCATTCCTCTTGTTTAAATGCTACACCATGCCCTTCTCCTTCAATTATAGATTGATAGTTATTATAACAAATTCTATTTACTGTAATTTATGATTGCAGTAAATAGAATTAAGATTTATAAATTGTCAGTATAAATAATAGTGATATAAAATCTCTGTATATTATTTTAATTTACATCTTTTCTTTCATATAAATGTGCAGTAATAAAATATGATGCTGTTGTTAAAATGACTCCTACAATTGCAACTATTGTTTCCATTATTCCCATTGATATATTAATATTAAAGAAATCAATTTTTGATAATGCAAAAACAATTGTACTTGAAAAACATATTGGCATTATAGCTAAAAATATTAGTATTATCCTTGCTTTATTAAAACCTACAACAATAGCTATGGGATTAACTATATCTACAATAATCATTCCTACTATTATTACTGCTATATTTATAATTCCAACTGGAATATCTTGTTGTGATATATAGTTAAACATATTTAATACCATATATAAAACATCAGCAAATATAATTGAAATTATCACGTTAATAAATCCAAATATATATTTAGATAAAACATACTCTTTTGGCTTTACTGGAAGTGAATAAATAAGGAAATCAGATTTACTGTTACTTTCATAAGCTAAAGAATTGTAGTTTAAAACCATAACCAACAAGGCTGCTCCAAATGGAAGCATTGACCCATCATTATTTGATATTGTCATAAATACTGCAAGTGCCAATATTATAAGTGCTGTTTTCTTTAATGCAAAAATTGAACTGTAATGTAGTTTCAATAAATTTTTTATATTATTCATATCTTTCCCTCTCTAATATCATTAATATTTCTTTCCCTTTTAGTTAATAATTAATATTCAAATTAAATTTGTTATCTATAGATTATTACTTCTTATTCTTCTTTACATAATGTACTAATATATCATCTAAAGAACATTTTTCATAAATAGCTTCCTCCCCAAAAAGTTCGTAGGCTTTTCTTTTGTCATCTATAAGTCCTTCATATCCAAATTCATTTTTACTTATTGATATAAACTCATTTTCTATTTCCTTGTCATACAAATCCTTTTTAAATTTGACTAAAACATGATTTTCTAAAATCTCGTCCTTTTCACCTTGAAGAAAAACTTTTCCATTATATATAAACACAACATAATCAGCACACTTTTCAATATCAGTTGTTATATGTGATGAATAAAATGTACTTATTTCTTCGCTTAACATATGTTCGCTTATTATTTCAAGAATTTCATTTCGTACAATAGGATCAAGATTTGCTGTAGGTTCATCCATTATTAAAACTTTAGGATGATGTGAAAATGCCATTGTAAGCTGAAATTGCTTCTGCATACCCTTTGATAGTTCTTTAAATATTTTGTTTTCATCTAAGTTAAACTTATCCATATAACTTTTGTACATTTTTTCATCCCAATTGGGATAAAAAGGTGCTATGCTGTTCTTTATATATTTAAGTCTACTTTCCTGAAGAAAACCTGGTATATCTCCTACATAGCCTACATCTTCTTTAACTTTTACATCTTCTAAAATATTCTTACCTAAGACTTTAATTTCTCCCTGATCAACTTTAAGCATTCCCATTATGGAATTGATTGTAGTTGTTTTTCCTGATCCATTAGGTCCTATAAACCCTGTAACAAATCCAGATTTAATATCTAATCTGTCTATATTTAAAGTAAAATCCTTATAAATCTTTTTCAAATTTCTTATTTCTATTGCTTCCATAATAAAACTAGACCTCCTCATATAAATTTTTAAAAATCTCAATACATTCATCCAGTGTAAGTCCTAATGCTTTTGCAGAAATAATAACATCTTCTAAACGTCCCTCCATTTCTGCCATAGCTGCTTCTTTCAGCCTTTCAGAATTTGCATTGGAAACAAAGGTTCCCTTTCCTACTACTGTTTCTATAAACCCCTGCTTTTCTAGCTCCTCATAAGCCCTTTTAGTTGTAATTATGCTGACTTTAAGTTCTTTTGCAAGCATTCTTATAGATGGCAACATCTCTCCCGGATTTAAACTTCCATTTAATATATTATTTTTAATGGAAGTTTCAATCTGTTCATATAGTTTTACTTGAGAATCATTGTTTATCAAAATATCCAAATTGTACACCTCCGTATCTAAGTGTGTATATTCTCTATATACACATATTATCACCATATTTTGTTTTTGTAAATACTTTATAATTAAATAAGTGTCTGCACCATGCTTTTTAGTTGATAATTCATAGGGGAAAGTTTAAAGTTTCCAATAAAAGCCTTAGTTTTTTCTTGTATATAAATTTCCTTCATATGGTTAATCCTTAACTATAAATTTTCAACTCTATAGGATTTCCTGTACAAAAACGAAAAAGGTAGAAAACAATTATTCTAACTCAATTGTTTTCTACCTTTTATTAAATTCATTTAATTTATTGGAATTAATGAACCAAAGCCCCTCAAAGTTATATGAAATTTAGTTTCCATATATTTCATATGTCTCTAATACTTTTTTTATTTCTTTATACGAATCTAATGTGTCTATATCCATTAATTCAATTTCATTGTCTGCATATACTAATTCAACATCCTCAATATGTTTTTTTAGAATTCTCTTTCCTCCAATATCACCTTTAAGTGATAACAATTCAGAAATATAATTCTTAGAAAAAATCACTGGATTTCCTATAACATAACTCTTATCTGCTAGATTGTCTTTATTACAAATATCATGAATTTCTACTTGTTTCCTCATGCCAAGTGCAACAATTCCTTTATTAGTTTCCTCAAATGTTTCTAAAATCTTCTCTAAAGTTTCTTTTTTTATGAAGGGCTGATCGCAAACTATGAACATATATCCATCAGCATTCATATCATAACTAATTCCTAGCTTTATAGAATTAGAAACTCCTAAATCACTATTGTTATTTATCAACACATTTATATTTGTATCTTTTAAATTTTCTTCTATCTCTTCATATTGAGTTACACATATTATTTTATTAATATATGTTGAAGATAAATGCTTATGAGAAATAATTTCCCTAACTGTGTCAACAATGTACATGTACAAAGGTTTGTCATTTAACTCTGTAAGAAGTTTATTTCCATTGAATCTTCTGCTAAATCCTGATGCTAGTAAAATAAGATTAATTTTCACCTTTCATCATTCCCATAGCTATTTTTTCAGCTGTTATTGGAAGAGTTCTTACATTTACTTTAGTTGCATTATATACAGCATGCGCAAGAGCTGGTGAAGGTGTATTTATAACTATTTCACCTATTGATTTTGCTCCAAATGGTCCTGTTGGTTCATAGCTGGCTTCAAATTCAACTCTTATTGTTCCAACATCAAGTCTTGATGGAATCTTATATTGTAAAAATGAATTATTCCTCATCATACCAGCTTTATTATATGTTATATCTTCATATAATGCCATTCCAATACCCTGTGCAATTCCACCTTCTGTCTGAATTCTTGCAAGGTTTGGATTTATTACTGTTCCACAGTCAACTACTGCAACATAGTCAATTATTTCTACCTGACCAGTTGTCATATCTATTTCAGTTTCAACCATTCCTACCATAAACGGAGGTGGAGAAACTGGTGAATAATTAGTTTCACTTGCACTTATTGTTTTTATCCCAGCAATATAACTTCTATTTGCAAAATCTTTTAACGTGATTTCTTTATCATCTTCTAATGAGAATATTTTTCCACCTTCGAATTCAAGATTTTCTCTTTTACATTCAAGAAGTTTTGATGCTTCATCAAGAATCTTTTCTTTTAATGTTTCGCATGTTTTTATAACAGCACCACCAGTTATATATGTGGTACTTGATGCATAAGAACCTGTATCATATGGAGATTGATCTGTATCAACACCGTGAACAATTATATCATCAACATCACAATCTAAGCAGTCAGCTGCCATCTGTGCAAGAATTGTATCACACCCTGTTCCCATATCTGATGCACCAATCATTAAAGTATAAAAACCATCATCATTTAATTTTATTTCTACTGCTGCTGTATCAACATTTGAAATACCTGACCCCTGCATTGCAAGTGCAACTCCAACAGACCTTACTTTTCCATTACCCATATCCCTAAATGGATATTTATTATCCCAGTCTATCATTTCCTTAGCTCTTGAAAGACATTTATCAAGTGTACAGCTGTTAGCTTTTTCTCCATAGTAAGCAGGCATTATATCTCCTTCTTTAACCATGTTCATTTCTCTAAGCTTTATAGGGTCAATATTTAATTTTGCAGCAAGTTCATTTACTGCAGATTCAAGTGCAAATATTCCTTGAGTAGCACCATATCCTCTATAAGCTCCACCGCCCATTGTATTTGAATATACAACATCGAAATCAAACTTATAAGCTTTTGGTGTACTATATAAAGGCATTGACTTATGTCCAGATAACCCAACTGTTGTAGGTCCATGTTCTCCATAAGCTCCTGCATTGGATAATGTATATATGTGAATTGCCTGAATTATTCCATTTTCATCAGCACCTAAACGCACTTTGATTTCCATTTCATGTCTAGGACTTCCATTAGTAAGTGTTTCTGCTCTTGTAAATAACATTTTTGCAGGTTTTCCAGTCTTTAAAGTAACTATAGCAGGGAATACTTCTGCAACAACACTTTGCTTTGCACCAAAACCTCCACCAATTCTAGGTTTAATTACCCTTATCTTTGATTTTGGTATTTCTAATGCATTTGCTAAAATACGTCTTACATGGAATGGAATCTGTGTTGCACTTGTAACATTTAATCTTCCATATGTATCAAGTTCAGTAAATGTTCTAAAAGTCTCCATCATTGCCTGACTATTAGCCTTTGTATGATAAGTTTCTTCTATTACATGTGCGCATTTTTTAAACTCTTCTTCAACATTTCCATGTTCAAAACCACCAGTTGAGCAAAGATTTCTCTTGTTATCTGCTCCAACATCACATAAAGCCTTAAAATCTTCTTCTGGATGAACTAAAATATTGTTATCCTTAGCTTTTCTAAAATCTAATACTGGTTCTAAAACTTCATATTTAACCTTTATTAAATTTAATGCCTTATTTACAGCCTTTTCATTTTCACCTGCAACAATTGCAACAGGATCTCCAACACATCTAAGTCTTTTATCCAAAATAAGTCTGTCATATGGACTTGGTTCTGGA
>ERZ772879.2614-NODE-2614-length-10555-cov-2.364571_pt1 | contig 10555 bp, 6 predicted proteins | sample MGYA00580582_ERZ772879 | MGnify/ENA primary metagenome ERZ772879 (study PRJEB29015, sample SAMEA2737682) | human gut metagenome | biome: human gut; feature: human-associated habitat; material: faeces | place: China | collected 2012 ... | reverse complement strand
GCACCAGGCGGACATGCCCTGCTCCCGGAGGCCTTTTGTTTTTGCCACGAGCGCGCACATGTCACGGCCAATGCCGTCAGTTCCGAGGCAGCCGACAACGGTTGTCACACCGAACTTGTTCAGGCCTTCCATCGTCGCCTCCGGGGTGCGGTTGGCAAAGCCGCCCTCGCCGCCTCCGCCGAGCACGTGAACATGGCAGTCGACAAAGCCAGGTGTCAGGACAAGTCCGGTTCCGTCTACGGTCTCCGCGCCAGAGAGCAGGCCGTCTGCCGCTATCGTGCCGGCATCTGCGATCTTGACAATTTTATCATACACAGTAAGAACGTCTTTTCTTCCGAGGTATTCCGGCGCATAGACGTCTATGTTCTGAAATAATATCATTTTCTCTCACTCCTCTTAAAATCCAATGGCGACCGCAATCAGAATCGTAATGACTGCTCCAATCATCAGTATCCCTAAGAATTTCCACATGAATTTGATCCAGTTCGACCACTCGATCTTTGCAATCGCCAGGGAGCCGATCAGACAGCCGGAGGTCGGGACGATCAGGTTTGTGAAGGCATCACCGAGCTGGAACGCAAGGACGGATGTCTGGCGGGATACGCCGAGAAGGTCCGCGAGCGGTGCCATGATCGGCATGGTGATCGCCGCCTGACCGGAGCCGGATACGACGAAGAAGTTGAAGACCGACTGGAACACATACATCAGCACGGCTGCGGCTGCACCGGAAAGACCGGCCAGTGCCTGTGAGATGCCGTACATAATGGTGTTGATAACGGTCGGTGTGGTCGGATCAGAACCGCCGAGCACCTGCATGATGCCCTGTGCCATCGCTACAACGAGTGCCGCACCGATCAGGTCCTTTGCGCCGTCTTTGAAGGAAACGGCAATATCATTTACTTTCATGTCATTCAGATGGAAAATGACACCGATCACACCTGCTACAATTCCCATGATGAAGAACTGGGTTGCGATTTCGGCCATGTAATAGCCTTTTGCCATAACGCCCCAGATGACCCAGACAACGGTAACGGCCAGTGTTACCAGAACTAAAATATGGCCGATGCCGAAGGAATGGCCCTCGTCGATGCCTGTTTTTTCGTTCTGATCACGGAAATACTGGTCGCTTTCGTAAGCAACGGAGATTTCCGGGGTCTTTTTTACTTTTGCTGCATAGAACATGGTCATGCCGCAGCCAAGAACGGTGAACACCACCCACATCACCATACGGAAACCTGCGCCGGAGAAGACGTCAACGCCGGCGATTCCCTGTGCTATTCCGACAGAGAACGGGTTCATCCAGGAGGATCCGAAGCCGATCTGTGTTGCGACGTACGTGACAAGCACGGCAATGACCGTGTCGTATCCGACAGCGACGAACAGCGGGCAGAGGATCATGGTGAACGGAAGGGCCTCTTCTCCCATTCCGAACACGGCTCCGCCGAGGGAAAACAGGACGAAAAGGACCGGGATCAGCAGTTTTTCGGCTCCTTTTGCTTTACGGATCAGGCCGATCAGACCGGCTTCAACGGCTCCGGTGCGGATCATGATACCGAAAGCGCCGCCGACTACCATCAGAAATGCGATGATTTCGATGGCGGAGCTGCTGATAATTCCGTTATACATGTAATTGAAAAATCCGGTTCCGCCGTCGCCGCTGAACAGTGAAACGCCTTCTGTGACCGATTTTCCTGCAGCATCGGTCAGATACTGGAAGCTTCCGTCTTTGATGACGGTACGGGTTTTTTCTACCCCGTTCATCAGGTACGTGACATCCTCTGTCTCGTAATAGCCTTTCGGGACGAGGAATGTCATGACGGCCGCGATAACCACCACAAAAAAGATGATAATGTAGGTATCCGGCACGTTAAATCCCCTGTTGAATGATTTCAGGCCTTCGCCTTTCTTTTTGCTCATATTTTGAGATTTCCTCCATTTGATATTCTATTCTCGTTTTTAACGCGCATGGATTAGTGTACCATAGATCATAGAGGAAAGTCACTGAAAAAATCAAAAAAGTAACAGAAAAATTTTCCATTCGGATTTTTCTGCCTGCTGTGTGCAATGTCATGCATAACATGATTGTATAGAAAGACAAACAATTCCTTTTTGGGTTTCCTGCTCCCCGTCTCTTATGCTATACTTGGAAAGTTGTTCTAACAGTAATACAAATCTAATACAGAAAGCGAGCTTTTCAAATGAATTCGTTCAAACCAATGCTACTCACTTCTCTGAAGTCCTATGACCGCGCGCAGTTTGCCAAAGATGTGACTGCCGGTATCATCGTTGCGATCATTGCACTTCCTCTTTCTATTGCACTGGCTCTTGCTTCCGGCGTGGGGCCGGAGGCTGGTATTTTCACCGCGATTGTGGCGGGCTTTGTGATTTCCGCGCTCGGCGGAAGCTGTGTCCAGATTGCCGGTCCGACGGCCGCGTTTGCTACGATTGTTGCCAGTATTGTCGCGCGGGACGGCCTCGAGGGGCTGATGACGGCGACCATTCTTGCCGGTGTCTTCCTTATTATCATGGGCTTCTGTCATTTTGGAAGTCTGATCAAGTTTATTCCTTATACGATTACAACGGGTTTTACTTCCGGTATTGCGGTGACAATCGTGATCGGACAGTTAAAGGATTTCTGCGGCGTTACGTATCCTGACGGGGTAAAGCCGATTGAAACGATGGAAAAACTGAAGGCATTTGCGGAGAATTTTTCCACGATTTCACCGGATGCTCTGATTGTCGGCGGGGTCAGCCTTGCTATTCTGATCGTGTCTCCGCTTATTTTCAAGAGAATCCCAGGATCGCTGATTGCTGTTATTGCCGGTATTCTGATGGTTCAGTTTCTGCCGCTGCACGTTTCTACGATTGGAAATCTGTACACAATCAGCAATGCGCTTCCGACGCTTCATCTGCCGGTTTTTGACATGAAACTGATTCAGTCGGCGATTCCAAATGCGTTTACGATCGCGGTGCTTGCGGCGATTGAGTCGCTTCTCTCCTGTGTTGTTGCGGACGGCATGATCAACAGCAAGCATCGTTCGGATACAGAGCTGATTGCACAGGGTGCCGGAAATATTGCTTCTGCGCTTTTCGGCGGTATTCCGGCTACGGGAGCGATTGCCAGAACGGCGGCAAATATCAAAAACGGCGGACGCACGCCGGTTGCGGGTATGGTGCATTCCATTACGCTCGTCATCGTTCTTGTTATTCTGATGCCTTATGCCGGAATGATCCCGATGCCGACGATCGCTGCGATTCTTTTTATCGTAGCCTACAATATGTGCCAGTGGAGAACCTTCGTGCATCTTGTACGCACGGCTCCGAAGAGTGATATTATCGTTCTTTTTACTACGTTTGTGCTGACCGTTGTGTTTGACCTCGTTGTCGCAATCGAGATCGGCATGGTTCTGGCCTGCCTGCTTTTCATCAAGCGGATGAGCGAGGAAACGCACGCCGACAGCTGGGTCTATGTGGACGATGATTCCCCGGCGGTGGATGAACATCTGCAGAAACTGCCGCTGGAAATCCGTGTATACGAGATCACAGGACCGCTCTTCTTTGGCGCGGCGGATGCGATTGAGCACATCGTGGTAAAGGATTTCACAAAATGTCTCGTTCTCCGGATGCGGAGCGTACCGGCGATCGACAGTACAGCCATGAATGCACTCCAGAATCTGACGAAGCTCTGCGAATCGAAAGGGATCACCCTCGTCTTCTCTCATGTGAATGAGCAGCCGATGAAGGTGATGAAAAAATCCGGCTTTGTGGATCTTGTCGGGGAAGAAAATTTCTGTTCGAATATTTCGGATGCATTAAAGCATGCGGAGGAGCTGATTTCGAGATAAAAAAGGCCGCCGTGCTGAGTACTGACCTATGCTTTTCCGTTCATCACGCAGTTAATCTTTTTCTCATCGTAAAACATCAGTATCAGTCCGCCTGCGCCGCAGAATACAGCTGCACCGAATGCTGCAATCCGGTATCCGGCTCCACTGCCGTTTCCAATGGTGGAGACCGCCGTAAAGATCAGCATGGAAAGGCTCTGCCCCAGCTTGAAGGCGAAAGTTCTGGCTGCGTAGAACATTCCCTCGCGGCTGCTTCCCGAGGTAATCGCATCGCTCTGTGCAATATCTGCGACAACCGCCTGCGGCAGAATACCGAAAATCGCCATGGGAAGTGCTGCCGCGGCTGTCAGAATCAGGCCCTGTACGGCTTCCGGGATGAACGGGATGTTTCCCATAAAGCCTGTGTAAAAATATGCAAGGCTGAAAACAGCAAAGGCAAACAGAATCATCTTTTTCTTGCCCAGTTTCGGTGTCAGTTTGTTGACCGGAATGTAAAAGACGAGCGACAGTGCCGTCATTCCCACAAAGTACAGCGTTGTCATCGTCTCCGGGAGTTTCAGCAGGCTGGTAACGAAAAACGGAAGGCCCGTCTGGAACATGGTGAGCGCGATCCAGTAAAAGATATCAGATCCTACAAATTTCCGGAATTCTCCATTCCGAAAGGTTGCTGTAAGGGAACGAAAGGCCGAATCCTTCGAGGGAACGGTATCTACGTAATCTTTTTCCCGGATGCAGAATACCGGCACAAGCATGCATATGAATGCTGCCGCTGCCATGGCTGTGAAAGTGATCCTGATTGCATTTACTCTTCCGAAGGAAGGAATCAGCGTACCCCAGATCGCCGGTGCCAGATAGGCCACAGCGGTTCCTGCAATAAAGGTGAAAGAAATGATGGTGGATATATTCAGGCGTTCCTGCTGTGTATGGCCCAGTTCCGGAATCAGGGCATTGTATGGGGTACAATATGCCGTGATCGAAAGATAGTATGCCAGAATCATCACAAATAAGAACGCAGCATTGATCCAGCTGTTTTCATTCGCCGGTGACCAGAACACCAGCACGGTGGAAAGTGCCAGCGGCAGGGACGCGCCTTTTAAGAACGGGATCCGCCGTCCGTTTTTTGAAGTGCACCGGTCTGACCAGGACGCAATCATCGGATCAGTGAATGCATCAAAAATTCTTCCGAAGGCTGTGATCCCTCCAATGATGGTAAAAACCCCGAAAATCACCAGCCCCTGCGGTATGAATACCGTCTGTCCCTGGCTGATTGCGGTTTCATCCGGCTGATAAAAGTACACCAGCCAGTTCGATATGATACCAGACAGCAGCGCCCATCCAAACTGGCCTGCTGCGAACTGCCATATCTTTGCCGTTGTTAATTTTTTCATTTTGCTTCCCCCTGTTTTGTCTTCTCCTGTTTTTATACCGTCCAAATTTTTACATTTTTTCCAGAAAAGGCGATTCCAAGTTTGATGACTTCCGTAACCCCTTCCTGCCGCATTTCTGCATCGTATCGCTGTGTTTCAATCTGGTTTAATGCTTCTTTCGCTAATTTTTTCAGTGTGTCCTCTGTGATTCCCTTTTTCCATTTCACTTCCATTAGAATGCCAGGATATCGAGGTTCTCTCGGAAACAGGCTGATATCGTATCGCCCTTCACCGGATTCTCGATTGGATCTGATTTTATACTGTTGATCCAGCAATGCAATCAATCCCAGTACCAGTCCATGGTAAAAACCTTCTGCACCCGCATCGTAAAAACTGATCGACTTGTCCATATACTCTGCAATCGCACTCTGCAGTTTTTTCACATCATTCGTATACAGGCTTTCCGCAATCCGGTCTGCTGTCGTTCTGGTTACTGCTCCAATCTGCAGCAGATGGGATAAAATCTCTGCTTTGTAAACTGCCGCAATCTCCCAGTTGGGAATGGATACCTCACACAGATACGATCCGTCTGTCTGCAACTCCTTTTTTGGTGTTTTCAGATATCCAGCAACCAGAAGCAGACTGTAAATACTGGAGGGTTCTTCCAGCAGAGACCGGTAAACTACATTTTGATCGATTCTCGCAACCACTCGCTCTCCCTGCAGCAATGCATACAATTTCTCTATGACATCCTCTGTCGCTGCCTTCAGAACTTCTTCCAGAATTTCATTCTTTCCGGTGTTTACCCAATATGCCTTTGGAATACACCCCTGTGCAATATAGTTGACCACGGACCAGGGATTGTAAATTTCTTCTGCGCCAAAAAGATATCCGTCATACCAGGTTTTAAGCTCTGCTTCTTTTTCGAGAGCACCGTAATCCCGCAGCATTTTATGGACTTCTGCACGGGTAAATCCAAAGTATTTATCATATGTCTCATCCAGAATGGAATTTACCGTCAGATTATTCAGACCACTGAATATACTTTCCTGTGCAATCCGCAGAATTCCAGTTAAAAAACCGTACGACAGATGCCTGTTGTCTTTGAATGCGCCGGAAAAGAAATTCCACATAAATCCAACAATTTCTTCATAAAACTTTTTCGAATAGCCTTCCTGAATCGGTGCATCATATTCATCGATCATAATGATCGGTGCTTTTCCATAATGTTCATGAAGCATTTTGGAAAGTTTCTGCAGAGACGAAGAAAGTTCTACTTCATTTGCCTGACCTGCCAGTATTTTCCGAAAATAATCCTTCTCATATAGTTCTAGTTTCTCACTCGTTCCAAGTTCCTTATGTCTGCCGAACTCTTCCTGTACCAGCTCTGCAATTTTTGCAAAAGTCAGTTCCCAGGACGCAAATTTTATATCTTTAAACGTCAGAAAAATAACCGGATATTTTCCCTGATGCTCTCGGTATTCTTCTCCACATTTCCAGATTTCTTTGTCCCGGAAATACTGGCTGGTATCTGTATCGGAAATTTCAAAGAAAACGCGAAGCATATCCATATTCAACGTCTTTCCAAATCGTCTCGGCCGCGTAAACAGTGATACCAGTGGTTTTCGATCCAGAAATTCTTTGATCATTCCTGTCTTGTCCACATAATAATATTCCGACTGTGCCCGTACGTAATCAGATATTCCTATCGGAAGTGGTTTTTTTGCTTCTTTTTCCTCTTTTTTTACATACTTTCCTGACAGTATTCTGCCATCCACTGGTTTTTCTGCCTCATCCGGAATGCGCCAGCTTTTTCCTTCTTTTACGGCTCCTGGAATTTTACCTGTTTTGCAGAAAGTTGTTACAGTGCGTTCCGTAACGCCCCATAGCTTTGCCATTTCCTTGCATGTTTTCATTCGTTCCCTCCTTTCCAGTGTGCTTCTTTCCGATTATTATATCTTATTTTCAGAAATATATCAATTGTTGTATTTTCATTTTTCCGAATATTATCGTTGTTTTGCTTTATTTTCAAAGAAGGCAGCGTTTTTCTCCGCTGCCTTCTTTGAAGATTATTTTTCAGTTTTCCGCATCATTTTTCATCTGTGCCTTCGCTTTTCTTGCAATTCCCTGTGCTCCGTTCAGGATGCTTGCGCGGGTGACTTTGTCGTTGCCGTATTTCTGGCGGATTGCGTCGAGGGCGGCATCGAGTTTACGGCTTTTCTCCTTCTTTTCGGGATCTTCGAAGAGGGAGAGCTGTTCGAAATCGTCTTCGGTAAGGCCGGTTACGGAGACACCGATCAGGCGGAGGGGCTCTCCTTTCCAGGATTCGCGGAAGAGCTGTTTGGCGCAGCGGTAGATTTCATCTGTGATATCGGTCGCATTTGGAAGTTTTGTCTGGTGTGAGCGGTTTCGGAAATCGAGGGTGCGGAAGGTTATGGAAACGGAGGTGCATTTTTTCTTTTTCCGACGCATGCGGGCGGCCACGATGTCACACTGGGCGAGAAGAATCGGGTCGACCTGTTCGATAGAGACGATGTCCTCGTTAAAGGTCGTCTCTGCGCTGAAGCCTTTCGCCTCATCGGGCTGTGCTTTTACGGGGGAATCGTCGATGCCGCGGGCGTACTGGTACAGCTGATGGCCGTTTTTATTGCCAATCAGGGTCTGAATATCAGTTTCCCATGCATGTGCCAGATCTCCGATCGTGCGGATTCCGGCCTCGGTCAGCTTCTTTTCGGACGCTTTGCCGAGAAACAAAAGCTCGCGTACCGGAAGAGGCCACATCTTCGCAGGGATTTCTTCTGGAAACAGGGTATGCACTTTGTTCGGTTTTTCGAAATCGGACGCCATTTTGGCCAGGAGTTTATTGGTGGAAATGCCGACATTTACCGTAAATCCCAGCTCGTCGGAAATCCGGTCTTTAATTTCATGTGCTGCCGCGATCGGATCCGGGTACAAAAGAGAGGTTCCCGTCATATCAAGGAACACTTCGTCAATCGAGAAAGACTCCATGACCGGAGTGTAGGATGCGCAGATTTTCTTGAAGGCCCGGGAGCACTTGACATAAAGATCGAAATCACTGGGAACAATAACCATATTCGGGCATTTCCGCAGTGCCATTGCCACAGGCTCGCCGGTCTGGACACCGCATTTTTTCGCCGGAATCGACTTTGCTACAACGATACCCGTCCTTTTTGCCGGGTCACCGCCGATGCAGGCGGGAATGTCCCGCAGATCCGGCAGCCCCTCTTTCATCCGCCGCGCGGACTCCCAGGATAAAAAGGCGCTGTTGACATCTACATGGAAAATCAGGCGGTCTGCCGGCTTCTTTGTTTTATTCATCGATAAAATGAATCCGTTCTGGTTTAAAGCGGTCCTGCTGCTCTCTGTGCTCGGCAGGATAGCCAAGAGCAAACAGCGCAAAGACATTAACTTCTTCCGGCAGTCCCAGCAGAACTCTTACTTTTTCCATATTTTCTTCATTTGGTGCAATGCCGAACCATACGCCGCCAAGACCAAGCGCATCCGTTTCCAGCCAGATATTTTCCTGGGCAATCGACATATCGATCTGCGCAAATGCTGGAGCGACAAGACCTTCCAGGCGATATGCCGATACCAGCACAACCGGAGCTTTTGCCGCGCAGCCGGTGTACGGTGTCATTTTAGAAAGCGCCTCAATTTTTTTCTTATCCGTTACCACATAAAATTCCCACGGCTGCTGGTTGCACGCGCTTGGAGCCTGCATGCCTGCTTTTAAGATCTGCATAATTTTTTCTTTTTCAACCGGCTTGTCTTCATATTTTCTAACACTGATTCTGTGAAAAATACTGTTCATTTCAAAATCCTCCTTGGTTTCTTATGGGATGTCTCTTTGCAGACTATTATAGCATTTTTCCTAAAAAAACTCCAGAATCCCTGTCGTCTCATTTTTATCTATGTTTTATTTTTCACAAAAAGAATAGCCGATCGTCCATCTTTCCTTCCGGAACAAATTCTCTATTCTTACAAATTTTGTCCGCATATCCAGTCGTAATAGGAAGCCGCATTTTTTGTGTTGACCCCACGTGTAACTGCGAAAGATAAAGCACCTGTGTCAAAATATCAGCCATAGAAAGATTTCCACATTTTTTCTCAATCAAAATGGGATTCGGTGATCCTTTTTTATTTTTCATATTTGTCGTCACAAGATATCCTTTGTCTGCGTTATAAACACAGTATCCCATCGGTGGATTCTCTATCTGCCCATTCTGCCAGAATATCAGTTTACTGCTGATATTTTTTCTTACTTCAATAATATTATACATAATTCCCTTGGCCGCAAAGTAATTTTTATACCATTCATCATCTTCATTGCTGAATCCATCTCGATGAATCACAATGTTCTTCGGCATTTCACCAAAACGGTCTTCATATGCAAAAATCACCTGATCAAAAATATCCTGAAGAATCCTGGTAGTAATTTTTTCTCCCTGCTGTGGTGCTGCCGGTTTATAAAATCCAAGCAGACGGCCATATTTGTCAAACACAACCGAGCAGGCAGGATAATGAATTCCTTTTGCTATCGTCGCAACATCAAGACCTACAAAACAATCCACATTGCCAGGCATATCTTTTACAACCCATGGAATCCCGCCTGTTTTTCCAAGAATTCCAAGAATTATATTGTGAAGGTAATATCTTGAATTATTTTTTGCCTTATTCCCTTCTTTTGCTTCCTCAGCGAACAATTTTGCTGTTTTCATACTGATCATCTGTGACGGGATATTAGCCTTTGCCCAAATAGTTTTAAACGGATTGTACGGTCCATCTTCCTCCATCCCATCTGGTACAAGTGCAATGACCAGATCGATTCCTTCTATCTTCTGCAATTTATTGGCAGCTCTTTTATAATCTGTAATATCTCCCAACTCATATTCTTCCCGTACCATTGCCTTTACATCCAGATCCAGCAGTCCCGCCATGGTATATAAATCCTTTTCCCCGTGATACTTTCCAAGTTTCGCAAAGGTATAAATCCCATTTACAACTGCCTTCATCAAATCATAGGAATTTCTCGGATACAAATATCCTATTTTTATTTCTTTTTCCGTCTTTCGATAAAAACCATAGTTGAATACTTTAAATTCTTCGCCGCATTTAAGAGCCTTATCTTTTCCACAAACTAACAGCGGTTCTTTAACTTTACCTTTCTTATAGCCAATTTTCTCTACTGTACATGGATCTGTTTCAAATTTCATTCCGTCAAGTGGCTCAATCGTTCCAATATCCTGTATAAAATCCTGGTCTAAAAGTACTCTGGTCTTCATATTCCGTTTTACCAAGGACTTTGTCCGCATAGAAAAAGCTGCA
>ERZ772879.2604-NODE-2604-length-10580-cov-2.924941_pt1 | contig 10580 bp, 8 predicted proteins | sample MGYA00580582_ERZ772879 | MGnify/ENA primary metagenome ERZ772879 (study PRJEB29015, sample SAMEA2737682) | human gut metagenome | biome: human gut; feature: human-associated habitat; material: faeces | place: China | collected 2012 ... | reverse complement strand
TCGAAAACCTTTTTCGGATATTTTGAAGATTGGCGTGATGGTATGGAAGAGTTCGGACGGGCTTGTGCGACAATAGCACCTCCGTTACCGTGGAATTTAGGAACACCTTTCGGTTGGAATAGTTGGGCTAAGATGGAGTTCCGGTTATCCTATGAAAAAGTACTTGAAGTATCCGATTTCTTTAAGGAGAATCTGCAAAACAATAATTTCGAGAATAATGGTATTGTATATATCGGAATGGATGCTGGTTGGGCCAAAATGAGTGATGAGCAGTTGGCTGATATTGCGAGACATTGTAAAGCAAATGGACAAAAAGCTGGTATATATTTTACACCTTTCTCGGATTGGGGGAAAGATCCCGAGGCCTATATCAACGGTAATTCAGGATATAAGTGTAAAGATGCTTATTTGTATGCTAACGGTAAAACTCAGAATATGGTTGCCGGTGGGTTGGCTATGGATCCTACACATCCGGCAATTAAAGAACGTATCCGTGAAACAGCAGAGCGATTTAAACGATTGGGATATGAATACATTAAAATTGATTTCTTAACGCATGGTTGTGCCGAAGCCGATTATTATTACGATCCAGAGGTTCAAACCGGTATGCAGGCGTATAACAAAGGAATGGCCTATTTACTTGAACAGATGGAGGGTATGTATATTACTATGGCTATTTCACCTTTGTTCCCATCGCAGTATGCTCACTCTCGTCGTATCGCATGCGATGCTTGGGCCGGAATAGGAGATACAGAATACACGTTGAACTCTTTGACTTATGGGTGGTGGCTTAATCAAGTATATACTTATAACGATCCAGATCATCTGTTGCTAGAACCAGTTTCCGATGGGGAAAATCGAGCTCGTATAACATCAGGCGTTATTACTGGGATCTTTATGAATGGAGATGATTTGAGTTATATTTCGGGGATTCAAGTGGCTAAGGATAAGGCTCGTAAATTTTTGACAAATGAGGATATAAATGCGATAGCTAAAATGGGGAAAAGTTTCCGTCTGGTAAATGGAAATATGGACGGAGCAGATTTCCTATTTATGCATGATACGGGAAAAGAGGTTTACTTAGCTGCGTTTAATTATTCGGGCTATGATCTCACTTATGATTTGCCATTGTCTCGTCTCGGGTTAAGGGAATCTTCTACTTATAAGGCCAAAGAATTATGGTCTGGAAAAGAGGTGAAATTCAAGAAAAATGTGCGGGTTTGTATACCCAAGAAAGATGTTCTGGTGTTTCGTATAACGCGTTGATCTGATTGAAATGAATAGGGAACCTCAAATACAAGTTTTTCGTATTGCCCATTCTGATGGCTCTTATATTGAAGTAAGTAATTTGGGAGCGAGATGGTTGTCGTGGGTTGTTTCTGATGGGAACGGAAAGTATTCCGATATTTTGTTGGGATACCCCACTGTGTTGGATTATTTGCAAGATGATTGCTATATGGGAGCTATTGTGGGTAGATTTGCCAATCGTATAGGTGGAGCGACTTTCTCTTTGGAGGATCATGAATATACATTGGAGAAAAACGATGGGGCGAATACAAATCATGGAGGGTATTCAGGTTTCCATTCTAAAATTTGGAAAGGAAGTTATGAGGGAAACAAAATTGTATTTCGTTTGTCTTCTGCTCATTTAGAAGGTGGATATCCGGGAAATGTCGAGGTGACGGTCTCTTATAGTTTTACTTCTGACGGAATGGTTTCTATTGATTTCGATGGAGTGTCGGATCGTCTTACTGTACTTAATTTGACCAATCATGCTTATTTCAATCTTGCTGGCAAAGGAGATATACTACAACATAGAGTCACAATACCGTCGAGCTATATTCTTGAAACAAATGCAGAGTTTATTCCTTCTGGGGGTATTCTCCCGGTAGAGGCAACGGAATTCGATTTTCGGTATGGAAAAAATATAGGTAAGGATATTGAGAAACAAACGCAACAACTCGAATGGAACAGAGGTTATAACCATTGTTATGTTTTCTCCTTGTATGATGAGCGGAAGATGAAATGGACGGCAAGCGTGTATGAACCTAAATCGAGGCGAAAACTCGATGTCTTTACTACATATCCGGGAGTATTATTTTATTCTAGTGGGTATTTATCATCGCAGATTGTCGGGAAGCAAGGGTATAAGTATACTCCTATGTGTGGATTTTGTCTTGAAACTCAATACTTCCCAGATTTTCCGAATCATTCAGAATTCCCACAAGGGGTTGTGTTTCCTGAGAAACCTTATCACCACACTACATTATATAAGCTTTCTGTCGTATAGCTTTAAAATTGAAATCTCTTTCTGAATATTATAGGCCGAAATCTATGACATTTCGGCCTATTCTCATTATTTTTGTATGAGATGTGGAAATGGACTGTATCTCGTAAAATCTGGTAAACTTGTTTTTACCTTTGGTTTATGTTATCTTTGGAGTCAATAAATAAGATTATATTATGGCAAAGGATAATACTTTTTCGGGTATGGCGCATAATGCTCTGACAGCGGAGACTACGATTGTCGGGAAGATAGTTTCGCAAAAAGATATTCGCATAGACGGGACTTTGGAGGGACGATTGGAATGTCAGGGTAAGGTTGTCATCGGGGAGACCGGTCAGGTGATAGGGGATATTGTTGCTGTGAATGCCGAAGTGGTAGGGCGTATAACCGGTAATGTAATGGTGGCCGAGATGTTGGTGTTGAAAGCGACATCTTCTTTGGAGGGCGATATACAGGCTCGACGGTTGGCGATAGAGCCCGGAGCCGTGTTGAACGGAAAGTGCACCATGTTGCAGCAGCTTGACGATGGAGGCGATGCCTGAAAGATTGTTATTTTTTTCGATTTGATGAGCAAAATCGAGGATAGGGTGTTAATTTCTAATTAAAGGAATAGTATGGAAAAAAGAGTAATACCCGTTTTGGAAATGAGTTGTGCCGTTTGTGCGGCAACAGTCGAGAAGACTGTTCGGGAGTTGACCGGGGTCGAAGAGGCAAGTGTGAATTTTTCGGCTAATACATTGCAGGTGGTTTATGATCCCGATAAGATTTCGTTGAAGGATATGCAGGCTGCGGTAAGTGCCGCCGGATATGACTTGGTTATTTCGGAAAATGCGGAAGCTGATGCTATTGATGCTGAACATCGTCTTTATCTCGATTTGCGAAGAAGAACCATTGGTGCTTGGAGTTTCGGATTGCCGGTGATGGTATTGTCGATGATTTTTCATTCTCCTTCACAGATTCTTACTTGGATATTGCTCGCACTGACTCTTCCGGTGTTATATTGGGGGCGTTCGTTCTATGTATCGGGTTGGAAGGCTGTAAAACGAGGACGAGCCAATATGGACACTTTGGTAATGTTGAGTACTGCCGTGTCTTTTCTGTTCAGCTTGTTCAGTACGATTTATCCGTATTTTTGGCTTTCTTTGGGACTTGTTCCGCATGTTTATTACGAAGCGGTTGCTATGATTATAGCTTTTGTTTTATCGGGGAAATTATTGGAAGCGAGGGCTAAGCAGAGCACATCGGCTTCTATCCGTTCTTTAATGGGATTGCAGCCCAAGACGGCAAGGCTGGTCGGAAAGGACGGGGAAGAAAAAGATGTACCTATTGCTATGCTTCGCCCCGGGGATACAGTGAGTGTTCGCCCCGGTGAGAAAATACCGGTGGACGGGACTATTTTGGAAGGTGGTTCTTATGTAGATGAGAGTATGATCAGCGGGGAGTCTGAGGCCGTGAAGAAACAAGCCGGGGATAGGGTTTTGGCCGGAACGTTGAACCAGCGTGGCGCTTTTTTGTTGAACGTGCAGGCTTCGGGAGCCGATACCGTACTTGCCCGTATGGTTCGTATGGTTCAGGAGGCACAGGGGAGTAAGGCTCCTGTTCAGGGGGTGGTCGATAAGGTTTCGTCTGTTTTTGTACCGGTAGTTATTTTGTTATCTATACTTACTTTTGTGATTTGGATTTCGGTTGCCGGGTGGAACATGTTTCCCTATGCGTTATTAACCGCAGTCTCGGTATTGGTTATCGCTTGTCCGTGTGCGTTGGGATTGGCTACGCCTACCGCTTTAACCGTAGGTATCGGTAAAGCGGCGCAACAGCATATCCTCATCAAAGATGCCTTTGCTTTGGAGAACATGTGCCGGGTGAATGCAATTGTTCTGGATAAGACCGGAACCTTGACCGAAGGAACGCCGAAGGTGGTCGGTGAGAAATTATACTCTGGCTTCGAAGAGTATGTGCCGGTATTGTTGGCAGCCGAAATGCGTTCGGAGCACCCTTTGGCAGTGTCGCTTTCGGAGTATTTGCGACAGAAGGGGGTCAAGCCTGTCGAAATATCGGCTTTTGAAAGTATTACGGGAAAAGGTGTAATGTGTGAATACCGAGGTGAGAAATTCTGGATTGGAAGCAAGGCATTGGCGGAAGAGAATGTGGGTGTTTTATTACCCGATTTGTTTTCTATCTATTTTGGTAAAGGAGATTCGTTGATAGCTGCTTTTGAAGTAAAAGATGCTTTGAAGGAAAATTCGAAAGAGGCAGTACGTCAATTGGAGTCGTACGGAGTAGAGGTTTGTATGCTTACCGGTGATAAAGAGTCTGCGGCTTCCGAAATCGCTCGTCAAGCAGGAATTACCCATTATGAATGGGGCGTTTTGCCCGATGATAAGGAACGTTTTGTCTTGGATTTGCAACGTCGGGGCAAATGTGTGGCTATGGTCGGCGATGGCATTAACGATTCACCGGCATTGGCACGGGCCGATGTGAGTGTGGCTATGGGAAAGGGAACTGATGTGGCTATGGATATAGCTATGGTGACTTTGATGAACTCGGACTTGGCTTTGTTGCCGAGAGCGATAAAGCTATCGCGAAAGACTGTAAGAATTATCCGGGAGAATCTTTTTTGGGCTTTCGGTTATAATGTAGTGTGCATCCCTATTGCAGCCGGAGTCCTTTATCCCGTAGGGATATTATTGTCTCCTATGTGGGCGAGTGCTGCTATGGCATTCAGCTCGGTATCGGTGATACTCAACAGTTTGAGGTTACGATAAAGAATAATTAAAAAATATAGAGAAATGATACAAGTAAAAACTTCGGCCAAGTGTGCCGGTTGTGTTGCCAAGATAGCGGAACAGCTAAATACGTTTTTGACTCCTGAGCAGTGGAGTATCGATTTGTCGTCTCCCGATAAATTATTGACGGTGAAAGCCGACGTGTCTGCGGAGAAAGTTGTAGAGGCTGTGCGTGCCGCCGGGTTTAAGGCCGAATTATTGTAAAGGGACCGTACAGACGAGTACGAAATCATTGTATATGCGATACCAAACGGTGTAGACCTTTGTGGCTTCGGTACGAGTCTCCCACGCCGATAGGTAGCCTTCTTCTGTAAGGAGGGCGGGGACGATATGCAAGTGTTCCCGAAAGTCTATCCCGGTCTCGGGTATAGCTTTGAAAAGGGCTTCTTTTGCCGACCAGCAGATGTGTAACCATTTTCCCCGATTCTCTGATGATATATTCAATTCAGGGGCGTTAAATACGCGTGGGGCTACTTTTTCTATTTTTTCGCCGATTCGTTCGATGTCTATTCCTATCGGTAAGAAAGGGTGGTAAGCCACAGCTACCCATTCTTTTGTGTGTGAAATCGATATGTGACCGGACTTCCTGAGTAAGTGAGGTTTACCCTCGGCGGTGTAGGTTATATCGTCGTTTAGAGTTTCTTTTATTCTGTTTAGCAATAATCGGGAGGCAGCTCGTTCGCAGAATCGCTTGGGGGAAAGATTTTGTGAATCTATGAGGCTTTGCTCTTTTTCTGAAAGCAGGGTGGCTATGGTCTGTTCATTTTCTGTGAGCTGCCACAAAACGATTGTCGCTCCGAATTTTGTCGATATGTGTTCGTGAAAAGGCATATTCGGCACGAGTTTCGATACTTTCGATTAAGTGAATAATATCATCTGATAAGTAGTCGATGACCGGAGCGATAGAGTCGCTTTTGCCGGATTCATCGAAATAAAGTGCTCCTCTCAGCAAGTATCGGGTACTGTCGGTAACTACAAATTGTAAAGGCGTAGCACTTTCGGCAGAGAGGTTATACAAGGTTGCATAGATTTTTCGTTCAGGATCTTCGTAATTACCTGCTTTTATGAAGTCTGGACGAATGCTTTGCCTGTAAACCAAGTCTTTACTTTCGTTCAGCAGACTTTCGAGATTCTTGTGCAAGATGTGATAACTGCAATAAATGGTGGCTCTATAACGAGGATATCTTATGTTTAGCCATTTAACGTCATTTTTGTGTAATGCGGTGTCTTTGTCGAGGGTAGCTGTTGTACCGTCTGGAATTTCGAAAGAAATAAAAGGGGATAATAAAGTCATTTCTTTATATTCTTCGGGGTATGGGTCTATACGAAAGTATCCGTCTGGAAGAGGTGTATATTTTCTGTGGCAGGAAAATATTACCGGTCCCATAGTTATGAAGAGGGTCGTATATAGTATGGCTTTATTCAATCGCATGTGAAAGTGTGGATATGAATCGATGGTTTGCTTCACTCTTCCGAAGAGGAATTGATAATCACTTTTACTTTGCCGATACGCCGTTTGTCTAGTTCGAGTACGATGAACTGGCATCTTCCATAATCGATTTGTTCTTTTATTTTGGGGAAGTCTTCTTTGATATCTAAAATAAGTCCGGCCAGTGTCTCGGCATCTTCTGCTTTGTCACCGAATTCATTTTCGTCTAGTCCTGTGATTTTGTAAAAGTCGTTTAAAAGTATTTTCCCTTCGAATATATAGGTGTTTTCATCTATCTTCGTATAGTTTTTCTCTTCCTCGTCATATTCGTCGCTGATGTCACCGACTATTTCTTCCAAAATATCTTCCATAGTCACTATTCCCGATGTGCCTCCGAACTCATCGACAACGATTGCCATGTGTATTTTTTTCGTGCGGAATTCTTCTAACAAATCGTCTATCATTTTCGTCTCGGGAACGAAATAAGCTCGGCGCATTAATTTGTGCCAATCGAACGATGCCTCTTGACCGATGTAGGGTAATAGGTCTTTACTGTATATGATTCCTTTAATGTCGTCCTCGGTCGTATCGTAGACAGGGAGCCGGGAGTATCCGGTTTCGATAATCGTGTCGAGGAGTTGTTTGAAGTCTGTCCGCATTTCAATATCGGTGATGTCGACCCGGGCCGTCATGACTTCTTCGACCGTTTTACCTCCGAATTTTATAATCCCTTCGAGCATTTCTTTTTCGTCGTTAGCTTCGACATTTGTCATTTCCAGAGCCTGCGAAAGTTCATTCATGGAAATGTTGGTGTTTTTTCGTACGATACGTTTATTTACGATATGGGTTGAACGAACCAAGAAATTGGCCAACGGGGAGAATATTTTTCCTAATAAAGACAATCCTTTGCAGCTTTTCCTAGCCCAAACGACAGGTTTTAGATTCGCATAAAATTTAGGAATCACTTCTCCGAATAAGAGAAGGAGGAAGGTGAGCAGGATTGTCTGGAAAATAAAGTCCAATACTTCACTATTGAAGTGTAGAATATCTGAGAAGAAAAAATTACAAAGGATAACGACTGCTACATTGACTAAGTTGTTTGATATAAGTATCGTAGCTAAAAGGTGTTCGGGGTGGGCGAGTAATCGTTTGACTAAACGATCCCGAGGGGATTCTTCGTCGAATTCTTGTAACTCTTCTGACGTGAGGGAGAAATAGGCTATTTCGGAAGCTGAGACAAATGCAGAAACACACAAAAATAATCCGGCCAATACGATTGCTAAAATAGCTCCTCCTGACGGAGCTGTAATTTCTATGGCTGAGGAGAATACCGATAAATACGAATCTGGGTCCAAGAATCAGTGGGATTAGTTAAACAATGGGTATCTGCCGAATTTTATCTATTTCGGCCGTATTTTTCCATTTTATAAATACATAGATACCAGTTAATTTCTCGCAAAATTACAATATTATATTAGAAAGGCAAATCATCATCGCTACTATTTTCAATAGGGGAATTGTAGCTTGTGTTTGCCGGAGAGGAATTATTTTGCGACTGGGACATTACCGGAGCAGAACTCGGTGATGATTGTCCGTCGCGTCGGCCCAATAACTCCATATTGTCGACATAAATTTCGGTTGTGTATCGACGAATCTTGTTTTGGTCTTCCCATGAACGAGTGCGAATCTTACCTTCGATATATAGTTGAGTCCCTTTGCGGACATACTTTTCTGCTATTTCGGCTAATCCGCGCCAAACCACGATGTTGTGCCATTCTGTTTTATCGGGTATTTGTATACCGCTTTGGGTCGTATATCCACGCTCGGTCGTAGCCAATGTGAAATTGGCGACACATACATTGTTTTCGAGGTATCGAACATCTGGGTCTTTCCCTACATTCCCTATCAGAATAACCTTATTTACTGACATAGTCGTTGAGTGATTGTAAAATTAATTTTCAAAGATAGCGAAAGAAGAGAGCAGAAGCAAACGGAAATCTTGTTTCCGGCTTGGCTATGCCGAATCGCATCGCATCTTCGTAGCGTCAAAGATAGTGAAAGTTACGCATAGAACAAGACAGGTCTATTCGTTTTTTTTGAGTTAAGGTGTATCTTATCTTTGATTGGTAACCAATATAATCGAAAAGAAAACAAACGACTCCTTGTATGGTTTACAAAAATGCCCCGTTAGTCTGCTCTAACGGGGCTTATGATGGTAGTGAGAATAGAACCCGATTTTGTTATTTGGCGGCTTTCAATCCTCGGATAACTGCGGAGGAGAATCCTGCGGCTTCCATTTCGTTCAGACCTTTTATGGTAATACCGCCGGGAGTAGTTACTTTGTCTATCTCGACTTCGGGGTGGGAGCCGTTAGTCAATAATAATTCCGCTGCACCTTTGACCGTTTGTTCTACGAGTAAAGCCGCATCTTTGGGATAAATTCCCATTTCTATTCCACCTTCGATGGCCGCTCTCATATAACGCATGACAAAAGCTGTTCCGCAGGAACAGAGTGCTGTCCCTGCTGTCATCAGATTCTCTTCGATGAGAAGGCTTTTCCCGAGGCTGTCGAATAGAGACCGAATATAATCTATTTGTTCCGGTACGGCATTGTAGGGCGAAATGAGAGTCATACTTTGTCGAATAGAGACGGCCGTATTGGGTATTACTCTAAAAATAGCCGGAGCCGCATCTTCCGATGAGAATAATTCGGACAATCTTTCCAATGTGATACCCGCTACCACCGAAACGATGATTTGCCGGGGAAAGTCCAGCACTTCACGTATGTCGTATGCCACACTGTCGAGTATCCAGGGTTTAACGGCCAAAATGATAACATCGGCATCCTTGACGGCTTCTTTGTTGTCGGTGGTCGTATGAATCGAAGGATTAAATGATTTGAGTTCGTTTAGTTTTTCTTCTCCTCGGTTACTGACTGTGATTTCCGATGGGGCAACGATTGAACTTTGAGACAATCCGCGGGCTATGGCTCCCCCCATGTTCCCGCCTCCGATAATTGATATCTTCATGAGAGTATGTTTTTAAGTTTGCCGATAAAACAATCGGCTTGTTCTTTGGATAACGACAGAGGCGGAAGCAGTCGAATGACATTCGTTCCCGAAGCTCCCGTAAATACATGTTGCTCGAAGAGTAGCTTGTTCCGAAGTTCTTTGACCGGGTAATCGAATTCGAGTCCTATCATTAGGCCTTTGCCTCTTATTTCTTTAATTTGCGGTATTGTTTTGAGCTGGGATATGAGATACTCTCCGACAGTGGCTGCATTCTCGATTAAATTTTCTTCTTGCATGACATCGAGGACAGCACAGGCTGCGGTGCAGGCTAAATGATTCCCTCCGAAGGTGGTTCCCAACATACCGTATATCGGTGTGAAAGCAGGGCTGATGAGGACCCCGCCGATGGGAAATCCGTTGCCCATTCCTTTTGCGACAGTGATCAAATCGGGGCGTATACCGGAGTGTTGGTGTGCGAAAAATTTTCCGGTTCGACCATATCCCGATTGTACTTCATCGAGAATGAGAACGACCTGATTTTGGGTACATATATTTCTAAGTTCTTTCAAAAATTGAGTGTCGGGTACTTGTATTCCTCCTACACCTTGTATGCCTTCGATAATAACGGCGCAGACATCTCCCTTCGAAATCTCTTTTTTCACTCGTTCGATGTCGTTGAGCGGTAAAAAAGCCACTTCAAAAGTGTCGTTGATGGGAGCGACTATTTTGGGGTTGTCGGTTACTTTCACTGCGGCAGAGGTTCTCCCGTGAAATGCTTTGGAGAAAGCTATTACCTTTTTCTTCCCCGTGTGGAACGAGGCCAGTTTCAAAGCGTTTTCATTGGCTTCCGCTCCCGAATTGATGAGGAATAGGGAATAGTCTTCATATCCCGATATTTTCCCTAATTTATCGGCCAATTGCTGTTGGAGACTGTTTTTGACCGAGTTGGAGTAAAATATAAGTCTCTGTGCCTGTTCGGTGATTTTGTTTATATAATAAGGGTGCGAGTGTCCGATGGAAATGACGGCATGACCACCGTAGAGGTCGAGATATTCCGCGCTTCTTCG
>ERZ772879.2603-NODE-2603-length-10592-cov-3.593717_pt1 | contig 10592 bp, 12 predicted proteins | sample MGYA00580582_ERZ772879 | MGnify/ENA primary metagenome ERZ772879 (study PRJEB29015, sample SAMEA2737682) | human gut metagenome | biome: human gut; feature: human-associated habitat; material: faeces | place: China | collected 2012 ... | reverse complement strand
CCATGCATCCCGATCCAGAGCTTCTCATCCATCCCAACGACGCGGAGAAATACGGCATCCGCGACGGCGAGTGGGTTTGGATCGAGAACCAGCGCGGCAAGGCGCGCCAGAAGGCGCGCGTGACAGTCGAGATCATGGAAGGCGTCGTGAACGCGGACCACGGCTGGTGGTTCCCCGAGGAGGAGGCTTCCGAACCCAATCTCTACGGCGTATGGAAAGCCAATGTCAACGACATGATCCCGTTCGACTGCGGCGAGAGCGGCTTCGGCTCTGCATACAAGAGCATGCTATGCAAGATTTACCCAACCAAGGAAGGTGAGCAGCTGTGAGACGCGGGTTGTTGATCGATTACTACTATTGCACGGGATGCCGCAGCTGCGAGGTGGCATGCGACATCGAGCACGGCTACCCCGTCGGCCAGTTCGGCATCAAGGTCGCCAAGACCGGCCCCTGGGAGTACGCCCCCGACAAGTGGCAGCTCTCCTACGTGCCCATCCCCACCGACCAGTGCGACCTGTGCGCCTCGCGCACGGCGGCGGGAAAGCAGCCCTCCTGCGTGCACAACTGCCAGGCCGACTGCATGCGCTACGGCACACTCGAAGAGCTCGCCGAGTACATGGGCGACAGCTCGCACCAGGCGCTGTTCTTCCCAGACGCTGAAGGCAAAGGAAAGACCGCTGCAGAATACATCGAGTTCGAGCGCAAGAACGCTGATTTCGACACGGAGTTCTCTAGCGAATAGCAACGAAAGGATGATTCGCACATACGTGCCGAACAACTGAAAGGAGAATCATGGCTTACACGACTTCCTCAACTCTGGGAGAGCTGATGGCCGATCCCCAGATCGTGGCCATCATAGAGAAATACGTTCCCGGATCCACAGAAGACCCTAACATGAAGAATGGAGGGAAGGTCAAGATCTCGACTTTCCTCAAATTCCCCCAAGCAGGCAAGAAAGGCTTCACGCCTGAAGTTATGGACAAGATTCTCGAAGAAGCCAACGCTTTGTAGGAATCCAATAGCGCCCATAGAGCACAGGGCTGGCGCGTTTCGCGCTGGCCCTCTTTTTCAATTTCATTTTTGTTTATATCTATATTGTTTAGGTCTATATTATATTGACAGACAGTATAAGCGGAGAAAGGTTGACATCATGCCAGACAAAAAGAGATGATGCAGAAGATGCAGAAGATGGCAGAAGGCGGCAAATCAGAAGCGTCGCTTGTCGGCGATGCCGAACACTGGTCAGAAATCAAACTCAGCAGCGATATCTTGACCGATGCAGTCGCCAAGCATGTCCTGGGCCTCGTCTACACCGGCATGGCAGATGTCGGCGAAACCCTTCAGTGCATTTGCGACATCGATAAGTTTGCAGAGGGCGGATGGGCGAAGTCGTGGAGCGCCATGGCTTTCAAACTGCAAAGCCAAGCAGAAGATTACGAAGCCAATGGTCATACGCAATCCGCTGCATCCGCCTATCTACGCGCCTCAACATATTGGCGTGTGATGCTCATGAATTACACCGACATCCATAGCCCGAAAGTTCAAGAGTACGCGCAGTCTTACATGAGCTGCTATGAGCGATATCTTTCCCTGTCAGGCTATCCGGGAGAGTGCATAGAGATACCCTATGAAGGCACGTTTCTGCCGGGACATATCTATCGCTCGCCCCACGCCGAAGGTAAGGCACCGCTCCTGGTGATCACGCCAGGTCGTGACACCTGGGCAGAGGACACGCGATGGGTCTACGACGAGGCGCTGAGGCGTGGGATTCATTGCGTGATTTACGATGGACCCGGGCAAGGTCTCGCTCTGCGCATGCAAGGCCTCACCTTCCGTCCCGACTGGGAGCATGTCGTCACTCCCGTATTGGATTACGCATTGAGCAGGCTTGAAGGCGAAGTCGATCCAGATCGCATCGGGCTCATGGGGATGAGCTTCGGAGGCTTCCTCAACACGAGGGCAGCTGCCTTCGACAAGCGCTTCAAGGTGATGGTGGCAGATCCTGGCAATCTCGCCTGGGGCGGACAGATAAAGCAGAGGCTGCAGATGATACTTCAGATCCCCGAGGAGCAGCGTCCGCCCTTCATGAACTTCATGCTGGATGACTACGCTTGGAAGCAGGGCGTTCCAAAAGAAGACGTTCCAGCCGATCTGGATCGCTATGACAATTCCGATGTGGTTGGCCTTGTTTCGTGCAACACTCTCGTTCTCGATGGCGCAGCCGAAGTTCAGCCGGGAGCGGCAAAGCAATACTTCGAAGCCTTACAGTGCCCGAAGAAGTATCACCTCTTCGACTTCGATTCCACCGCGCAATGTCATTGCCAAACCGGAGGATATGCTTCAGCTTCTGAGTTCATCATGAATTGGATCGAAGAGAATCTTTAGGGAGGAGGCGAGTCCGCAATGCAAAAGATAGCCGATGGCGTATATGCGCTTGAGCTCGAGATGGAGAGACTGGGCCAGACAAGCAAGATATATCCGCTGCTTGTATCTGATGAAAAAGGCTCTGTTCTGATAGATGCCGGATTACCGACTTCTATTCCCGAAATCGAAGAGCAGCTGAGTGAGATCGATATGACGACAATGGATATTGATGCCTTGATCCTCACGCATCAGGATCTCGACCATATCGGCGGTCTGCCTGGTCTTGTTGCCCTTGCCAGTGAAGGAACTGATGTTATATGCCATGAAGCTGAGAAGCCCTTTATCGAAGGAACGGAGCAGTTCGGCAGACTCAACCCCGAGAATCTCAAAACCACACTCGACTCCATGCCGGAAAGCCTTCGTGATGAGATGCAGAAACTGGTAGTCGAAGCAAAGGCATATAAGGGCGTTGCCGTCACGAAGACTGTTGAAGACGGGGATGTTCTTCCTTTTGGTGGAGGCATTACCGTAATCCATACACCAGGCCACACCGAAGGCCATATATGCCTCTACCTGAACAAGAATGGAATACTTGTCGCTGGGGACGAGCTCGATTTGGTCGATGACGAATTGCTCGGCCCCAAACATGGTCTTTCAGCTGACGAAGGCGAGGCATATGCTTCGATATCCAAGCTGACCAAGTATGATATCGAAGACGTGTTGTGTTACCACGGAGGGCTTTTTGCAGGAGATGCTCGAGAGCGTATTGCAGGACTTGTGAATGAGACCCTCAACGATGAAGAAGGATAAGACGGGAAGGCTCCATGACAAATAGTGCGGACAGGGTAAAAGACGAGAAACTTCGTATCGAGCTTCTGCAAACCATATTCAAGTTCAAGAAGCTTGCCAATTCCGGGTTGGGAATGAGACCGACGGACGGGAAGCAAGATATCAGCCTTGCCGAATTCATGCTACTAAGGGCCGTGGACGATAACTCGGCCGACAACCCTTCGAATGTGAGTCCAACGGATATCGGGCAGTTTCTCTCCGTCACAAAAGGTGCGGTGTCGCAGATGCTGCGTTCGCTTGAGGAAAAGGGCTTCATCACGCGTACCCTTTCACGCGAGAACAGGCGCAATACGTTGGTTCTGCTCACGCCGAAGGGACGCGAACTGCTCGGCGACGAAGAGAACGAATTCAATGCAAAGCTCGACGCCCTCATAGAAACGATAGGGCGCGAGGACATCGAAGAGTTGATCGCCATAGTCGAAAGGCTGACGGAGGTCCTCGATACACCGCAGTTCATGGAATGAGCCTGTTCGTCTTTGGCGTCAGGCTTCCCACCCTTCAGTAAGGAGAAGCACAGTATGGATATGAAACAAGCCATGTCCGAGAGGCACATGGTTCGCAAATACACCGATAAGCCAATTTCGATCGAGGTCGCACAGGAGATTAATGAGCACCTCAGTGATGTCAACGCGAAATACAGCACCGATATCCAATTGATAAGAAATGACAACACTGCCTTCAATGCGGCTATCAAGCTCGTTTTAGCCAAGGGCGTGCGAAACTACTTCATCCTCGCCGGAAAAGCCGCTCCCGATTTGCGCGAGCGGCTGGGAATGGCAGGAGCCGATCTCATGCTGTTCTGTCAAACGCTCGGACTGAATACCTGGTGGGTAGGTGGTACGTATAGCCATGCCAAGATGGCGCAAAAGGCACCTGGCAATGAAGTAATCGGCATCATTGCCGTCGGCTACGGAGCCACGCAGGGAAAGCCGCACAAGTCGAAGTCTCCCCAAGAGGTCGCAACATACGAAGGCCCCGAACCCGAATGGTTCAAGAATGGTGTCAAGGCTGCGCTCCTTGCCCCAACCGCTCTCGATAAACAGGCATTCGAGATAAAGGGTGTTGGAGACGAGGTTTCCATCACGTACGAACCAGGAACATTCTCGGGCGAAGACCTCGGCCTGGTGAAGTATCACTTTGCGTTAGGAGCAGGCGATCATCCATTCAGTTGGCAATGATGGCTGGATGAGACAAAAGTGTCCCGGTGACATTGTCTCATTTCACTTATGGTAGGGCTCGCCGCGCATGATCTTGAAGGCACGATAGACCTGCTCGAGCAACACCACACGGGCAAGGTTATGCGGTAGCGTAATCTGACCGAACGAGAGCGTCTCGTCCGCACGCCCGTAGACGGATTCGTTCACGCCGTCAGAACCGCCGATGCAAAACGCGATATCGCTTGTTCCACGCGTCATCAGCTCCTCGAGACGTTGTGATATGCCCTCGCTCGAACGCTGTTTCCCTTCGATTGCGAGCAGGATGAGGTATGCGTCTCCCGCCGCTCGGATGATCTCGTCACTCTCGAAATCGATGCCCTTGTCGGGAATCTCGATGATACGCAACTTCGTATAACCGCCAAGGCGCTTCGCGTATTCCGCTACCGCATCCTTCCAGAAGCGCTCCTTGAGCTTGCCTACGGCTATGACCGTTATTCCCATGCGTGCTCCTACTTTCATCGTGACCAATACAGTATAATCATGGGCTGTTATACATATCGACATCACAGAGGATCCATCATGGCAAATCAGCGTTACACCCTGACTTCGTACGACCCCATCTACGTCGTTGCCGAGGAGGTCAGGATTCCCGAGGAGGCCGTCCGCAAGACCGCCCTTCGTTGGCTCGAGCTCAACGTCTGCAAGGAAGGCGAAACGCCCAAGCTCAACGACCAGTGGATTGCGAAGCACGTCGAGGACCTCAACACCGTCGAGGAGCTCCTCATCTTCATCCGCTACAACATGTACAAGGACAACGTCGAGGTCCAGCAGCTTGCCGATCAAAACGTCATCTGCCGCGAGCTTGCCACGCGCCTCGTCGAGGACCTGCCGCAAGATCTCGTCGAGGAGGCGCTTTACGCATCGGCATATCGTCTCGAGGAAATGCTCCGCATGAACGGCCTGCAGAAGAAGGACTACTGCGAGCAGCGCGGCATCTCCGAAGAGCAGCTCGATGCCGAGGTGCGCGAGAACACCATCGAAAGCCTCAAGGAGGACTCGGCGCTCGCCGCTTGGGCAGACCATGCGAACTACACGCTCTCAGCCGAGGACTTCTACGAGATCATCCCGGGCGACTCCGTGCAGGACAAGGCCTATAAGCGCCGCCAGATCGAGCTCGAGGGAAGAATGCCCCAGATGGAGGAGTACGCGCTCAAGGCCAAGGCCCTGCGCGATGTCATGGAAAACGCCATGATCAAGCGTACGCCAGACGATAAGGAATGGATGCGCTACGGTGATACGAGCAAGGACGTCCTTGACGCCAACAAGCAGTTCCCCGACAGCTTCATCTCGCTGTAAGCACTCACGACTTCAGCTAAACATGAGAAGGAGGCCCGCTTATGCGGGCCTCCTTCGTTAGCGTGCTTACGAAGCGAAGAACTATTCGACAACCGTGATGTCAGCCGTCTTGGCAAGCCAGCGAGCAGCCATGGACTGGCGGCACATCTTGCGCAGGTCCGCCATGCGGTGAGCCTCCTTGAGCTCGGCGATCTGGGCCTCCGCGTCATCGACCCCGGAAAGCTCCCGAGCGATGTCCTCGTCGGTGACCTCCCAGCCCTTCTCCTTGAAGAGGGCCTCGAGCGCCATGTCACGCTTGGCGCGATCGATGGACTCCTGGTTGACCTCTTCCTGCATCTTCTCTGCCTCGACGTTGTTCTTGAGCATCCAGTCCTGCAGACCAGTGCCCTCCTTCTGAAGCCGCTGCATGAGCTCGCGACTCACGTTGTCGCGCATGAAATCGACGTAGTACTCGGGAACCTCACCCTCGAAGCGCTCGATGAGGGCGTCTACGACCTTCTGCTCGAGCAGCTTGGGCAGCTCACGATCCTTCTGCATGTTGATAGTCATCTTCATCTGATCGTGCAGGTCATCAAGGCTCGTGGCACCAATCTTGGCGAGAAACTCCTCGTCAAGCTCCGGCAGAACGCGTTTGCGAATCTGCTTGACCTCGACATTGGCATGCAGGTTGCCATCGCCAAGTTCCGGACGCTCCTCCTGGCCCTTCGCGTCAAAATCGAAGTCGAGCGTGTAGCCAATCTTGCTGCCGATAACATGCTCATCGAAGCTCTCGGGCATGGAGCCGCCACCGATGCTGAGCATGCGCTCGACATCGTTGAGGCCCGGGATGACGGCGCCATCGTTCATGATGGTCATTCTGACGGTGACGTAGTCCCCGTCTTCGACCTCGTAGTCCGGGTCATCGATAACATCGTAGTTATAGTAGACGCTCAGCAGCTCATCGATCTGAGTCTCGATTTCTGCCTCAGTTGCCTCATTGGGCGGCATTTCGATCGAGACCTCGTCGTAACTCGAGAGCGTGCCCTCTGGCGGAACCGGACCCGATATCGTGAAGGTAAAGGGCTGGTTCTCGGCAGGAATCTTCTCAAGGTTAAACTGCGGATCACCGATGAAAAGCACGTCGGCATCGTCAAGCAAAGCAGGCGCCTCGCCGTTAACGATATCCTCGGCAATGCGGGCGAATACCATATTGTGGCCGCCTGCTTCGCGTTCGATAACTTCGCGCGGAGCCTTACCCTTGCGAAATCCCGGGATTTCGTTCTTGGCAAGCTCCTTGAACGCTTTGTCGATATAGGTGTTGACCTCGTCCGCGCTTGCGGTCATGGTCACGACCATCTCCTGCACCGCATCATCGGACTCGCGTGTGATATCTGTGATTTCCAACTTGTCTCCCCAAACGTATATGGAACAGCGCGGGTTAGTCGCGGTAATTGCCCGCAGGATCGACCTTCCTGCGCAGGGAAAGCTCGTCGGAGTGAAGAATGACGTAGCGCATGCCCTTGAGCGTGACGATGAGGTTCACGACCTCATGCGAGCCGGCGCCGCCATGGTTATACAGCTGGTAGGTAAGAACCTCGCGATCGATCATAGGCTGATAGATGGGAGAGCCGTCCACCTTCTCGCGCAGCAAAATGGTTGGCTGACGACCAAGCTCCTCCTGGCGCAACGCGATGTTATACAGGATGTCCTCCTGCTCCTCGGTCAAACGACCAAGCTCCTCAATCTCTGCAATGATCTCTGCTTCAGTTGACATGTATGCCCTCCTAGAATTGGCGCAATGCCGGTAGTATAACGCGGCACGCGTCCATTAAATACTGAAAGGGCCCGATACGGTTAGATATCGGGCCCTTACAGGTTTGATGGCGAAATGTTAGATGCCAGCGTAACCCTTGGAAGGATCGCTGCCGCCAACGCCTTCGATGCTGTCGCCAGCCTCATTGCCAGTGCGCTTCGTGGAGGTGTAGCCACCCCAAGCGCGGGCGATGAACTTATCCTTTACCCAGAAGATCTGAGCCTTCATGAGATCGGCCTGCGAAACACCCTCTTCGGCCATGGCCTCATCCTTGCTCTTGCCTTCGGCAACGAGCTTGTTGAGGATTTCAGCGGCCTCAGGGGCATCGAGAGCCAAGAACTCTTCAGGTGTCATATGGGTTTCCTCCTAATCGTCTGTAATCTAATTCTAGGCCTGGCCAGCCGTAACCGGCCAGGCCTATTCTAGCTTATCCAGGCTCTAATTAGAGCTGGAACAGACACATCGGGCGGTCAAACTCCTTCATCTTGGCAATCATCTCATCGAGCGTGCCGTAATACATGGAGTGCGACTCTTCCACCTGGACTGCCAGGGGACGCTGGCCGGCCTTGTCGCCGCCGGTGCCCCAGTGCTGCGAGAAGATGCAGGTCGGAATGGGAAGGTAGATCCACTCCCAATCGTCACCGTCGTTGCCCTCGCCGACCTTGAACGGGCCGACTTCAACTTCCTTGATAGCAAACTGATCAAGGGGAAGACCGAGCTCTTCCTTGCAGGCGATTTCTGCGGCGTGGTTGCCAGAGAAGAAGGTGTAGTCAACCAGCAGTGCGTACTTCTGATCTGCCATTTAAGTAACTTCCTTTCTTATTAATCCTGGTTCAGGCCGCGGACACGCCTCATGTTGCACATAACACCCTTGTAGGGAGCACCGAAGCCGAGCTTACCGATGTTCATGTGCGGAACGAGGCTGTTGAAGTTGGACTTCCAAACGCCGAACAGGTTGGGCTCCTCGCCGTCCTGCTCGGGGAACCACCAGCCATGAGCGCAGTTGATGATACCGGGCTTCATGCAGAAGGTGATCTCTGCCTTGAAGCGAGCAGAACCGAACATGTTGTAGACCTCGACCCAGTCGCCCTCGGTGATGCCGTACTCGGCAGCGGTCTCGGGGTTGATCTGGACCCACGGCCACGGATCGATCTGGCGCAGGGACGGAACCTGACGATGCTCCGAATGGAAGGAGCTGTAGCGACGCGAACCAGAGGTGGTGATCAGCGGATACTGACCAGCGAACTCAGGCTTGCTGAACTGCGAGTAGTTGGGCTCCTCGTAGTACGGCAGCGGATCCTCGCCCCAGGACTCGTACAGAATCGAGTAGGCCTCGATCTGACCGGTAATGGTGTTGAAGCCCGGCTCGCCGTCGAAGCGGAGCATGCCCTTGGCGTACTTCTCGTACTCGAAGCCATGGGCGCCCGGCTGATAGATGCCCTCCTCGCGGAACTCGTCGAAGGTCATGCCGAGCTCTGCCAGCTGATCGCTGTAGAACTGGACGACTGCCTTCTCCAGAGCGTCGCGGTCGAGCAGGCCACGATCCTTGCCAAGCAGCATAGGAGCGTACTCGCTGTGCTCGAGCGTGGAGACGTCGAGCGTGTCGCCGGCCGGCTTGTACCACGGCCACCACGTCGGGTTGAGGCGCTGGCCGAAGACGAGGCAGATCTCGACGTCGGACATGCACTCGCCAACCTGCAGGGCCTTGTTCATCGGGCCCATGAAGACGGTGTTGCGGCCATAGTGCGTGAGGCAGATACCATCATGCTCAGCCCAGGTGGACATCGGCAGGAAGTAATCGCCCACGGCCATAGCGGTCGGGGTCAGGAAGAGGTCCTGGATGACGCAGAACTCGATGCTCTCGCACAGAGCGTCATGCCAACGCTTGGGCTGAGCCGAGCAGGTGGGCGCCAGGAAGTTGGAGCTGTTGAACCAAGCCATGCGGAGCTGATACGGCTTGTGCGACTCCATGGTGTTCAGGGTCTCGTCCGGCTGAGTGGTAGCCATACCAGTGGACAGACCAGGCCACTCGGCAGCACCAATACGAAGCGACCAGACCTCGTCGGTCATAGCGCCGCGCTGCTCCATACGCCACTTGCCGAGGAGAGCGGACGGGGGACCGAGGGTCAGACCACCCGGGGTATCGATGGAACCGGTCATGGCAGCGAGAAGAATCATCGCCTGGGACAGCTGAACGCCGTTCTTGTTCTGGTCGAATGCCAGACCCCAAGCCCAGCCGATGGGACGCTCGGTGCCAAGGATGTGAGCGACGCGCTCAATCGTGGCAACGTCGACCGTGGTGATCTCGGCGACCTTCTCGACGGGATACTCGGCGGCGCGAGCCTTGAGCTCGTCGAGGCCGTAGATCCACTGCTCCACGAACTCATGATCGTACTCATCGTTCTGGAACATGAGGTTCATGATGCCGAGAGCCATGCAGGTGTCGGTCTGCGGACGGAGCTGGACGTTGATGTTGCCATTGCGCGAACCCGGCCAGGTGATGCGGGGGTCAATGGAAATCAGGTGCGTGCCAAGCTTCATCATGTCAACGAGGACGTGACCGAAGAAACCGTCACCATTGGAGGGCAGCGGCTCCTTACCCCAAACGACAACCCACTTGGAGAGCTTGTACGCGGGATCCTCGAAACGACCAGGCAGGTGGCCTGCATAGTCGAGCTCGGGGTAGCCAGCACCCAGGACGTAGTCAGCGATCGAGCAGCGCGGACCATAGCAGGACCAGCCGGACTGCGTGTAGCAGCAGTTGGGCGACTGCAGGACGGAGAACGTCAGTGCATAGTAGAAAATGCAAGCCTCACGGCCGGTGCCACCAAAGCAGACGATGGACTCGGGACCATACGTGGTCTGGTAGTAGCGGACCTTCTCGCAAATCGTGTCGAGAGCCTCGTCCCACGTGGTGCGCTCCCACTTCATCTTGCCGCGATCCTCATAGGCGCGCTTCATGGGATAGATGACGCGCTCCGGGCTGTTGTTGTACGCCGGAAGCTCAAGGAACTTGATGGATACGCGGCCTTGCGTGATGGGATTCGTCGGATCGCCCTCGACGTGATGCAGCT
>ERZ772879.2591-NODE-2591-length-10637-cov-2.856927_pt1 | contig 10637 bp, 11 predicted proteins | sample MGYA00580582_ERZ772879 | MGnify/ENA primary metagenome ERZ772879 (study PRJEB29015, sample SAMEA2737682) | human gut metagenome | biome: human gut; feature: human-associated habitat; material: faeces | place: China | collected 2012 ... | reverse complement strand
CTCGATGACCAATATTCGAGAAATAACGAAGTTGAGTGGCTATTCGGTGTCCAGTGTGTCGCGCGTGCTTAACAATCACCCATATGTATCAGACGAGGCACGGGAGAAAATCCTGCAAATTGTCAGAGAACTGGACTATACTCCAAATCTAGTCGCAAAAGAACTGAGTTTGGGCAATACTTATAAAGTGGGTGTAGTCATTCCTCATGTGCGTCACACTTATTTTACCAAGCTCATCAACGGTATGTTGGATCAAGCGCAGAGAAGTGCCTATAATTTGCTGCTTTTGCCGTCTCAGTATGACAAAGAACTAGAGATTCAGTACCTGGAACAATTGTGAGGTCAGGCTTTTGATCATTTGATTTTCACCTCACGAAGCATAGATTTGGAAACCATTGCTTCCTATGCTAAGTACGGAAATATTGTCTGCTTAGAAAAGGTAAACCATTCTCAACTGAGTAGTGTCTATGTGGATCGCAAACCAGCTTGCAGAGAAGCTTTTCGCTGGTTGAAAGAACTGGATTATCAACATTTATCCCTTATTTTCACTCGTAAAGACAAGCGCAGTTCTACCTATCGGATGGTCAAAGAAGCTTATGATGAGGTCTATGGATTGGAGCATACTCCGGTGATTATCGAAGGGGTTGCTATAGAAGAAGACGCTTATCAGAAAGCTTCTGAATTGTGAAAACACCCAGAGATAGACTGTATTTTTTCAAATGGGGACGACATAGCAGCTGGATTTATGCGGGCTTACGAAGAAGCTGGGAAACAGCTCCCTTTCATCATGGGGCAAGAAAATATGCTGGCTGGACGCCTTCTGGGTCTTTCTACCATTGACAACAAATCCTATCAGCTGGGTCAGGAAAGTTTCAAGCGAGTTTTATCTGAAGAGAAAAAAACCATTGTGTTCAAATCAGAGTTTATCCAGCGATAAGAGACTTGTTGTTTTTCAAATTAGCTTACTTATTTAATAAAGAAGAAGAGTTTGGGACAAAAAGATTTCAATTTTTAAAAATCTTAATTATTAAGCCCTTCAAATCTATAATTAAATGCGAAAAGCGAACAAAGCAGAATTCTGATTACCAGAAAACTAGTTTTGTTCGCTTTTTATATTTGAGGTCGGACTTTTGTCCCAGCCTCTTTTGTCCTCTTTTCAATCTGAAAAGGATTGACTTAAATTTTAAAATAGAAGTAGAACGAAGCACTTTTGACTTATTTATCATATATCCAAATACACAATCAACAACGACATTATATTATAACAAAGAGGTTGAGACTCGGTCTCAACCTCTTTTTGTCACTATTGCCTAGCAAGAGTTAGGATAATCATCGTTAGGGACTTATTCTTCCTCTTTACGTTTCTTGAAGCCAAGCATTGACAATGCTGTAGCAGCAAACGCTAATCCTACCAATGCTGCACCATCATTTGTAACTTCACCTGTTGAAGGCAAGGTTACTTGTGGAGTTACAGGTTGTTTTGGAGTAGTTGGCACTACTGGAGTAGGTGTTGGTGTAGGAGGTGTTTGCGGTTTTTCAGGTGTCTTAGGAGTTTCTGGCGGTGTTTGTGGTTTGTCAGGAGTCTTAGGCTTGTCTGGCGTTACCACTGTTACCGTATTAGAATTTCTTTCAACACCATTGATGATTTCAGTAAAGGTATTCTTCACAGTACCATAGTCAAGTTGTTTCACTTGCATATAACCTGTAGCTTGGAATTCACTATTATCTGAAATCTTGCTCAAGAAGTCACTAGAGAATGAGTACACAACTGTTCTTGTCTTGTGATCAACAGTTTGGTTGACAAACTTCGTCAAATCTGTACCCTTGGCAATCTTTTGACCATTCTTAAGAAGAATATCTGTCTTTGCATACCATTTGTGAACACCGTTGTATTCTACTAATGGAGAGTAAGTATCTTTCACTTCCATCTTTTCAATCGCTTGACCACGATTAGCTGGTAAATAAGATGTTTCCAGTTCAAAGTTGTAAACTTGTCCAACCTTAACTGTCTTACCACTCAATGAATTCTGGTCTTTTTGACCATCTTCAACAGTTGCTACAACATCTTTCTTCGGATTGATCTTCGGAATGTTGTTGGTTACAAGGTTTGTTTCATGGATACCAGTAAAGTCGATTTGATAAGCACGGTTATCATACTTGCTAGCTTCCTTGATTTCCTTCTTAACGGTTGTTGGAAAGACTAGTTTCAGATTGATACCTTTCAAAACATAGTTGTTTGTGTAAGCTACTGGATCATCTGCTGTGGTTACGGCAAACTCACCATCAATCTTCAAGCCCTTAGCCTTGATGTAATCTTGAACCTTTTGTGGAGCTTCTGCAACAGATTTGTAAATCTTCGTTGTGAAGCCACTTTGAACTTTACCGTCTTCTGTTGTTACACGAACACCAGCCAAGTTAGGAGTGACATACTTACCAGAGTATTTTTCAACAACCATCAAGCCTGCTTGCTTATCTTTATCCGTTAAGCCTGTCATACCCTTGTATTGGTCATTGTCAATATCAATCGTATAAACTTCGGTTGAACCTGCCAACATGGTCTTACCGTTGACATCTTCACCCTTAGCATTGGTTCCTTTCTTCTTAGGCTCTGCTTTCACTTCCTTGTAGACATAAGTAACTTCGGTTACGCCTTTGGTAACTTTACCTTTTTCATTACCTTTTGTCTTTTCAGGAACGAGGTTGTACACTTTATCACCAGACTTGATCGCTGTCGTCTTGTGATCGGTCGTATCGTAGTTTTCACCAACCTTAGAATGAGAAGTATCTGTTACATCTTCTTTGATCTTCTTACCAGATTCGTCTTCATAGTGAACAACTACATCACCGAATACTTGTTTGTAGATATACGTAACATCTGTATTTCCTTCAACAACGCGACCTTGTTCAAGACCTTGAGTCTTTTCAGGAACAATTTCATAGGTACGACCATCTTTTGTAGTAATCGTCTTATGAGCGTGATCACGAGTGTCATAAACCGTATTGATTGGAGCACCAGTTGTATCTTTTTCAGGATCTTTGATAACTTTGCCATCTTCATCTTTATAATGAACGGTTACATCACCAACCACTTCATCGTAAACATAGACAACACGAGTAGTTCCTTTGACAATCTTACCACTTTCTTGACCTTGAGTTGCATTTAGATCAATGCGATAAACTTTACCATCAGCTGTAGTAATTCTAGTTGGTTTGTGATCTGTTGTATCGTAGTTCGTACCAACTTTGCTATCTGGTGTATCAACAACACGTGGTGCGATAGTATTACCTTTCTTGTCTTGGTAATCAACGACAACGTTACCGTATTCATCTGGTGTTGGAATATCTGGTACAAGATCATAGTAGTAGGTAATATTGGTATTGCCTTCAACGACTTTTCCTGTTTCTGCACCTTGAGTTGCTTTCGGATCAAGACGATATTTCTTACCATCAACTGTCGTGATTGTTTCTTTCCGTTGATCGGTTGTATCGTAGTCTGTTCCCACTTCTGAACGTGGTGTATCGGTCACTTTCGGTGCGATAGTCACGCCGTCTTTGTTCTTGTACTCAACGGTAACATCACCGTATTTCTTCTCTACCGGTTTTTCAACTTTGTCATAAACATAGACAACGCGGGTTGTTCCTTCGACAACCTGACCACTCTCGTGACCTTGTGTAGCATTGGTATCAATACGATAAGTTGTGCCATCATCCGCCGTAATGGTAGTTGGTTTGTGATCAGTTGTGTCATAGTAAGTACCAACCCGTGAAGTTGGTGTATCTACGATACGCGGAGCAATGGTGTTGCCTTGCTTATCTTGGTAGTCAACAACAACATTCCCTTTTACTTCTGTATAGTAGTTTGCTACGTTCGTCGTACCTAATTTAACTTTACCTGTTGTATTATTAGTTGATGACACATATTTATAGATCTTGCCATCCGCTGTTGTGATTCTGTCTTGGTGTGTTGTTGTGTAGTCTTCACCAACAGGAGTTCCCGTAGGTTTAACCGTTTGAGTATTTGTTAGTTTAGTAGTAGTCCCTTGAATATAGTTATCCAGCAAGACATTCCCTGCAAGATTGTATTCAACCAGATTGTATTCAAGATCTGGTTTTACAAGAGTAAAGCGAGATGGTAATTTGCTTGTAATAGCTAACCAATAACCTCTATCCCATTGTGTAGTCCGCTGCATCACAAAGGAAATTGAATCTCCGCTTTCTGCCACACCCGCAATCCCCATTTTATAGAAATTTGGATCATCATAGTCGTCTTTAATGCCGTCAGTGACAATATTTGCTGCCAAACGTCCATCGGTTTGTTTTTCAACCAAAGAACCGGTAATCTTTACTGGTCGGAAATTATAATCTGTTATGCTTTCTTCGTGCTTCAGACCAGCCAATTTTCCAGTCTTAGGTTCTGTTTTGGTTAAACTTGTTAGAGCCAAAATTGCAGGGTTATCTTTTTTAAAGTTTATAACATTGCCATCAGCATCATAGAAGCGAGCAACAACTTTATATCTAGAAGGTACATTTATGTCATAAAAAGTGTAAATCCCTCTCGTCGGATCCTTCTCAGCAAAACCAACGATACCTGTTTTAGGGTTTAAATTCGTTACCTCATAAGTAACCTTTGAAATACTTACTCCATTATATTTAGAATTTTGGAGGCCCGTATAAGTAGCCGTAATGGTTTGTCCGCTTTTAATTTTAGGGATGACAAACCGGCTTCCACCAGCTGACAGTTTCGTTGTAAATGCTGGGATTGGATTGTTTGCAAACGTTCCACCAGATTTCACATACTCCTCATATGACATATTATTCATATCTTTTTGACCAAATTCAGTGGTACCAGTGATAGACAATTTAGCATTAGGCTCCCGTTCAAATTTCAAGCCTTGGCTGACAACTTCACTTAGATAGCCTGGAGTGCCGGTGTTTGCTTGCGCTTTTTTTAGGTCGCGTTTATAGGCATCTACCCCCGTCTTGATACGAGTTGCTTGTGTTTCCTCAAGAGTGTTGGCAAGGTCCTTTTTAGCATCTGACTCTACTTGGTTGTTCGCTGTTCCAATGTTGTCATTTTGATTTTGCTTAACATCAATGTTATAACCATTTGCTTCAGAAATCGCATCTTTTAGTTTTTGGTTTTCGACAGTTACTTTTGAACCTTCCGTACGATCTACCGGAGTAGCTACTGGGTCTGAGGTTGATACTGCTCCTGCTGGCGCAGGAGTAGTTGCTTCAGCTTTTGCTGTTGTAGCAGGAGCGGGCGTTGTTTCAGGCGTTGCAGTTGTTGCTGCTGGCGTTGTACTCGCTACTGGTGCTGTGGCTGGTTGCGTAGCTGCACTTTCAGTTGTTGTAGTCGCTGACGCTGTTGTAGTGTCAGCTGTTGAAGTAGCTCCTGCTGGTGCTGTTGTTTCAGCTTTTGCAGTGGTTATTGCTGCTGTAGAGCTGCTAGCTGCTTCAGTTGCTGCTGCTTTTGATTGTGCAGCAAGACTTGTATCAGAAGCTTCCGCCACTGGAGCTGGCGTTGTTGGCTTCGTTGCCTTTACTTCATCAGCAGCTACACCTTGGTGAGCGCTAAGGATTGCAATTGTTCCAAGCGTCAAGATACCAATGGTGCCATAAACTTTGTTTTTCCGGATCGAACCATGACCCTTCGTTTTGCTATTATGAAACATAAAATTCCTCTTTTCTTTTTAATAATTACCCAATTAACCAATTATCTTTCTCAAAAGGCTTGACTTTTTTGAAGCCTAATAGAGCCAAGATAAATAAACCAATCGTTGCAAGAATCGTGGTTGCTTCCCCCGTATCTGGCAACAATGTAAACTTACCATTACTTGATTTGACAGTGACCGTTCCATCAGGATTTGCCCTAGCACCTACTTGCGCAGCTGGTACAGATGTTTTAGAACCGTCTGCGTTTTTGATAGTGACTTCTCCTTGATCATTACCAATAATCTCAAAGCCCTTGTCCGTCAAAAGCGGATCAGCTGGTGAGATGATTGATTTGATTGGATTGTCAATCGTGTCACCTTTTTTAGTAGTCACAGATGAAGCATTGTCAAGACTGAATGTTTCATCCTTTTTCAAGTCCATATCTGAAATTGTTGTCTCGTCCGTACTCTTTTCAGTCAAAATTGACGGATTGACCGTATCTTTTGCATCTATTGCTTCATCAGTTGGTATTGTATCTGTCGGTGCGATTGTATCTGCTATAGAAGTATCTGGGCTAACCGATGAATCTGATGAGGGGGTAGCCGGAACACTTGGCACTTGAGCTTTATCCTGCGAAGGCACTACTTTACTAGAAGAATCCGGTGTACTTGGTATATCCTTATCTGGTGGAGCGGGATCTGTCTTCGGTGGCACCACCTTATTAGAGTCTGGCGTTTCTGTGACCAGATCATAGTAATAAGTAATATTGGTATTTCCTTCAAGGACTTTTCCTTTTTCGTACCCCTGAGTAGCTTTTAGATCAAGGCGGTATTTCTTACCTTCTGAACTGATAATGGTTTCTCTTCGTTGGTCGGTCGTATCGTAGTCCGTTCCCACTTCAGAAGTCGGTGTATCCAGCTCTTTTGGTGCAATCAAAGTACCATCTTTACTCTTGTACTCAACCGTTACATCACCATATTTCTTTTCTGGCTCCGCTTGATTTGGCTTTGAAGACTCAGAGTCTGATGTTCCAGACTTATCCTTATCTGGTGTAGCCGGTGGTACAGGGGCTATCTTCAGCGGTTCTACCTTACTTGAGGAATCCGACGGTTCCAACTTGTCCTTTTCTGGCGCAGTCGGTGTTGTTGGCGTTGTCTTTGGTGCCTCTACCTTGTCTGACACGCTTGGCTTATCCTTATCTGAAGCAACTGACGTGGACTTGTCAGGAGTTACAGGAGCAGCCGGCGTCACAGCCGTAGAGGTATTTGCATTTCCCTGCTTAGACTCTGGCGTTTCAGTAGAAGCCTTTTTATTGCTGTCAACAGTCGGTGTGACAATCGTTGTGGAGCTAGAGCGCTCAACATCCCTAGCCAACACAGGATTTGCACCTAAGGCTGATAACAATACAGCCGTTGACGCTAAAAAGAACCTGCTTTTTTTCATTCTAAATATCCTCTCAATATTTTAACATATTGGATATGTTAAGGCCTAGTTTAAAAAACTATTCACTTTTATGATATTAATATTTTCCTCAAATGTCAAGCCGATTACAGCATTTTCACAGATTTATTTAATCTCATTACAGAAGTATTTTACATTTGTTTGCACCTTGTAAAGAAACATAGATATATTACAGATAAACAATAGGTGATTGATAAAAGAGTAATCTAAAGCGCTAACAACTTTTAAATCCCAATTAGTCTAGACAAGCGCACCAATCAGTTATGATGCATATATACGAAAGCCCTTTCGCATCAAAATCCAACTATTTTTCACTTCAATAATAATGTATAAAATAAAAATAATATCTCTGGAATCAATATTTATGCAACGGCAGTGAGCTGTATTTTTTATTTTCAACTTTTTAAAACAAGAGGGTTAAAACTAGCTGCTAACACTTGTACAATTTCCTGTCAAGTATTATACTAAGAATAGTCTTAAAGTGAGGTGATATAAAATGGAAGCTGTCGTCTATTCAAATTTTAGAAACAATTTAAAACATTACATGAAAAAAGTCAACGATGAATATGAACCTCTAATGGTTGTCAATAAAAATCCTGATGAAAATATTGTAGTCTTATCTAAGAAAAATTGGGATAGTATCCAAGAAACCATCCGTCTAATGAATAACGAGTACCTTTCAGACAAGGTTCTATCAGGAATGGAACAAGTCAAGCAAAAGAAAACCATTCAACGCCAATTATTAGAGGTGGAAGATGTTTAACTTTACAGAACAAGCTTGGAAAGATTATGTTTCTTGGCAACAAGAGGATAAAAAGATACTCAAACGTATCAATCGTTTAATAGAGGATATCAAACGGAATCCTTTTGAAGGGATTGGAAAGCCTGAACCCTTAAAATATCGTTATTCCGGTGCTTGGTCTCGTAGAATTACAGATGAACAACAATTAGTCTATATGGTGGAAAAAGATGAGATTTATTTCTTATCCTTTAGAGACCATTACACATAAAAGCAGTCATTATCCATTGGATGCTAAAACTCTCTAACTGTCTGAAAAGTAGCCAATTTTAGAAGAAATCCTTAAATGATAAAAGGCTCTTAGAAATGCTGATAGAGTAGCACTTCTAAGAGTTCTAATTGGTTCTACAAAAAAAGAAAAATAGAAAAAGACAATACTTTGAGCAAAATGTTTATATACTTAATTCTCAAAAAGAAAAAACAGAGCTGGTAAAATTGCTAATAATAGAATAATCTATCTTCAGTGTTATCAATTGTAATTCTAAACAATATATGCTATCGTGGAGACATAATGAAACAAAATTTGAATTTTATACATGTTTAAATGGACGTACTGAATTTATTGAGTTTTTACAAACCTTACCCCTAAAAGACAAACAGAAACTTCTTGCCACTATTAGCCTAATACAAGAGCACGGTTTGCTTATCGCACAACGCATGGAATGGGTGAAAAAACTTGATAATGATATTTTTGAAATTCGCTCAAAAGTATCTTCTAATATTCAACGTGCCTTATACTTCCATGTGATTGGTGACCGCTACATCATCACACACGGATTTACCAAAAAGACACAGAAAACACCTACTAGTGAAATCAGGCATGCTAAAGAACTGAAAAAAGAATTTGAGGAGCATAATCATGACAACTATTAAATTTGACGATTTTTTACAAGATGAACTAAAACAAGAAGATTTTAAAGCTGGTTATTTAGCAGAAAAAAGCATCTTAGAAAGTGCCATTGCCGTCTTTAATGCTAGACAAAATGCTGGCCTAACTCAGGCCGATTTAGCTGAAAGAGCAAACGTCCCTCAATCCACCATTGCTAGAATCGAACGAGGACATAATACCAGCATTGAAACCATGAGCAAGATTGCTTTTGCATTGAATCAAAAACTCACCATTAACATTGGCTAATATCAGCTTTTAGATGTCATATAAAGAAACTCTATGAATAACATTTATTATCTTCGAATAATTTTAAAAATAAAGCAAGTGACTACTAGAAAATCACTTGCTTTTTGTATTAATGATCTTTTACAAAATCTAAAATATCTTCATAAGTTAATTCTGATGCTGCTGTACCTAATCCGAGATGAACTAACTATCAGTACAATATCGTTAATTTCTAGTAGCACAAGCATTGCAAAAATACTAATGTGCTTTTCCCATCTAAAAAAGCATGGTTCTTAATCAAAGAATAACAAAGTCTAGCTGCCTTCTCTTCAATAGTCGGATATTGATCAACTCCAAAATAAGTATCAAAAACATTAGAAAGTGAGGCCTCAACTAACCCCCTTGTCTCGTACACCATCCATTCCTCACGAAGCTATAATCAATTGGCTATGTAAGGCAACAACCTGTTCAACGGTTAATCGCTTCATTTGGCTAATTCCTTAAAGGCTTCTAGGTGGCGTGACAAGATAGAACTTGCCACCTCGTCAACACTAGCTTGATCAGTAACAACAGCTTCCGTCTGTTCTTCTTGGACCAAGGTATTATAGTCAACTAAAACATATTTAGGTTTATTGTTTTTCAAAATAACAGCTGTACCTTTCCTATCAACCATGCGAGCAACTTTAGAAAAATTTTGATTTGCTTCAGTAATTGGAACTAAATTTTCAAGATTAATTTGCATTATATTATCACCTCCTTTTGCTTATCATATCATTTTTAAGCAAGAAAAACAATAATATAGGACGAATTTATCCTATATTATGGTATAATGGAGATAGTGCTATACAAGGAGGTATGCCATGGCTCTTGATGTAAATAAAGAAGAATTAACAATTTTAGGAATTTCTTTTGATAATTATTCAGATTTTGATACCGTTTGGTATGCTATCGGATCTTCAATGATTGAAAATTATGAGCCTACTGTTCAAGATGTAATTGATTTAAAAACTTATGTCACTAACAGACGAAAGGAATTGAACATTGGTTAGGAATCAATATGAAGGATATAAGTACATTGACCCTAATAACCAATATACCTATCCAGATTCTACAGTCTTAGTCAATAAACAAAATATTACAAATATCGAAGAAGCTTACCGAAATGAACACTTATTCGTTACTAGAAGGCTTGCAGACTTGCGTTTAGAGCCCATTCATGTTTATTCCATGAGCGATATTCTAGCCATTCACAACTATTTATTTCAAGATGTTTACGCTTGGGCTGGACAATATCGCAAAGTAAATATCTCTAAAAGCGGTAATCCTTTTATGCCAATACAGTCATTTAATACAGCTGAAACTCATATGAATAATCTGATTCATTCCTATCATCAAACTGCCAACTCCAAAGATGAAATCATTATGCATTTATCAGAAATTCTTGATAATCTTAATTATTTTCATCCCTTTCGAGAGGGTAATGGACGAACTCAACGAGAAGTTATTCGTTCTTTAGCTCTATCAAAAGGCTACTCTGCACAGATACGAGTGGAACAAGACGATGAAGTTTATAACCTCTATATGGACGGGACAGTCCATGAAGACTTA
>ERZ772879.2573-NODE-2573-length-10695-cov-4.984586_pt1 | contig 10695 bp, 10 predicted proteins | sample MGYA00580582_ERZ772879 | MGnify/ENA primary metagenome ERZ772879 (study PRJEB29015, sample SAMEA2737682) | human gut metagenome | biome: human gut; feature: human-associated habitat; material: faeces | place: China | collected 2012 ... | reverse complement strand
GGTGATTATAAAAAAGATTAAGACAACAGTTAAGATTGGGATATCAAAATGATTCCAATCTTATTTTTTAGAGGGAAAGGAACGAATCTGAACCAGGCAGAATTAAAAGCGGCGGTCGATAAGCGACGCACTTTTGCGATTATTTCTCACCCGGATGCGGGGAAAACCACCATTACCGAGCAATTACTATTGTTTGGGGGCGTAGTGCGAGAAGCCGGGACGGTTAAGGCTCGGAAGACGGGTAACTATGCTAAGTCAGATTGGATGGAAATTGAAAAGAAGCGGGGAATCTCCGTAACTAGTTCAGTGATGCAGTTTGATTATGCAGGAAAACGAATCAACATTTTGGATACTCCTGGACATGAGGATTTCTCAGAAGATACGTATCGTACACTGATGGCAGCGGATTGTGCCGTCATGGTGATCGATGCTTCCAAGGGTGTGGAGCCACAGACAATCAAGTTATTTAAGGTTTGTGTTATGAGACATATCCCGATCTTTACATTTATCAATAAGATGGACCGTGAAGCAATGGATACATTTGAACTTCTGGATGATATTGAAAATGAACTTGGAATCGCAACATGCCCGATCAACTGGCCGATCGGTTCGGGTAAAGAGTTCAGAGGTGTATATGACAGAGCAAGTAAAAAGGTGGAAATCTTCTCGGATACAAAAAAGGGAACGACGCAGGGAGAAGTAAAGAAGGTAGATATCAATGATCCGGAGATCTCGTGGCTGATCACAGATGATCAGAGAGTGCAGCTGGAAGAAGAGATTGAACTTCAGGATGGTGCCGGAGCAGAATTCGACCAGGAACTGGTAAGCAAGGGAGAACTTTCACCGGTCTTCTTTGGATCCGCGCTTACCAACTTTGGAGTGGAGACATTCCTCCAGCATTTCCTTCAGATGACGACATCACCGCTTTCGAGAACATCTGACAGAGGTCCGATCGATCCGATGGAAGAAGGAGATTTCTCGGCATTTGTATTTAAGATCCAGGCGAATATGAATAAAGCGCACCGGGACAGGATTGCATTTATGCGTATCTGCTCCGGAGAATTCGAAGCCGGTATGGATGTATATCATATGCAGGGCGGCAAGAAAGTACGTCTTTCCCAGCCGCAGCAGATGATGGCAAGCGAGCGTAAGATGATCAGTAAAGCTTACGGCGGAGATATCATCGGTGTATTTGATCCGGGAATCTTTTCAATCGGAGATACACTGACGACCGCACAGGATAAATTCACATATGAAGGGATCCCGACATTTGCGCCGGAGCATTTTGCACGTGTGCGCCAGGTTGATACTATGAAGAGAAAGCAGTTCATTAAGGGAATCAACCAGATTGCCCAGGAAGGTGCAATACAGATATTCCAGGAATACAATACCGGTATGGAAGAGATCATTGTCGGTGTTGTCGGAGTGCTTCAGTTTGATGTGTTAAAATACCGTCTGGAGAACGAATATAACGTGGAGATCCGTCTGGAAAATCTGCCATATGAGTACATCCGCTGGATTGAAAATGAAGAAATTGATCTGGATAAACTGACCGGAACTTCGGATATGAAAAAGGTAAAAGATCTGAAGGGACGTCCGCTTCTGTTATTTGTCAATGAATGGAGCATCCGTATGACGGTAGACAGAAATGAAGGACTGAAACTGACCGAGTTTGGCAGATCATAAAAATATCAGCAGAAATAAAACTCCCGGGATGACTGGGGGTTTTCAAATGTATATAAGTTTGTTATAATAAAAGACAGTGAAAAACCAGACGGGAGGTCGCTTAGAATATGAGTAAAGAAGAAAAAAATACGTATACAATAAAAACAGATGAAAATCTTGGAGAGATCAAGATTGCAGATGAAGTTGTAGCGATCATCGCAGGTCTTGCTGCAATGGAAGTAGAAGGTGTTGCTTCTATGGCGGGAAATGCGACAAGAGAACTGATCAGCAAGCTTGGAATGAAGTCTCTATCTAAAGGTGTAAAAGTGGATGTGCTGGACGGGATCGTAACGGTATCCCTGGCATTGAACCTGAATTATGGTTACAGCATCAAAGACATCACTTCTAAAGTGCAGGAAAAGGTAAAAACTGCAATTGAGAATATGACAGGACTTGAGGTGGCAGATGTGAACATCCGCGTTGCCGGAGTCGAGATACCGGAGGAAGCATAAGTGAAGAGAACAGAGCAGAGAGAACATATCTTTAAGTTGATATTTGGTGCTGATTTTAACGAAGAAGCAGAACAGGGAACACAGGCAGAACTGTATTTTGAACAGATCGAAGGCGCCACAGAAAAAGATATGCAGTATATCAGTGAAAAAGCGCAGAAAGTTGTAGAGAAGATTGATGAAATCGATGCAATGATCAATGAGCATACGACCGGATGGAAGACAGGACGTATGAACAAGGTAGATCTTACAATCCTGAGACTTGCGGTTTATGAGATGAAGTGGGACGAGGATGTCCCGACAGGTGTTGCAATCAACGAAGCTGTCAATCTTGCGAAGAAATACAGCAGTGAAGACGGTGCATCATTTGTAAATGGAGTATTGGCAAAGCTTGCAGATTAATCAGAGGTAGGAAATGGCTCGAAATGTATATACAGTAAAACAGGTGAATGCATATATCAAGAATATGTTCACCCAGGACTTTATGCTGAACCGTATCTATGTAAAGGGAGAAGTTTCTAACTGTAAGTATCACACATCGGGACATATATATTTTTCATTAAAGGATGAGTCCGGAACGATTGCCTGTGTCATGTTTGCGGGGCAGCGAGGCGGGCTCTCTTTTCATATGAGAGAAGGACAGCAGATCATTGTGCTTGGTTCCGTAAATGTCTATGAAAGAACCGGCGCTTACCAGCTTTATGCGAATGAGATCCGGCTGGATGGAGAAGGAGCACTTTATGAGAAGTACCAGATGCTGAAGCAGGAACTCGAAGAGATGGGAATGTTCGCACCCGAATATAAGCAACAGATTCCGGCATATGCAAAGCGGATCGGTGTTGTGACTGCGCCGACGGGAGCTGCAGTCCGGGATATCATGAATATATCTGCGAGACGCAATCCGTATGTACAGCTGATTCTTTATCCGGCTCAGGTGCAGGGGGAAGGCGCCAAAGAGTCCATTGTGCGGGGAATCCGTATGCTGGAGATGAAAGAAGTAGATGTGATCATCATTGGAAGAGGCGGCGGCTCGATCGAAGATCTGTGGGCCTTCAATGAAGAAGAAGTGGCAAGGGCAATCTTCGACTGTACGGTTCCGGTGATATCGGCGGTAGGTCATGAGACAGACGTGACAATCGCAGATTATGTGGCAGACTTACGTGCCCCGACACCTTCGGCGGCTGCGGAGCTTGCAGTGTGGGATTACAGACAGGTGGAGAATTATTTGGCAGAATGCCGTCTGCGCATGAATCGGAGTGTAGCAGGAGCCGTCCGTATGAACCGGCTGCGGCTGAAAGAGATGGAGACCAGACTTTCTTATCTGCATCCGCGTCATAAGTTACAGGAACAGCAGCAGAGGCTGGCTGAGCTGGAAGATGAACTCCGTCAGATGATGAATGACCGTGTGAAGGAAGCAAGATACCGTCTGGCGATCCAGATCGAGAAGATGAATGGATTGTCTCCGATCCGGAAGCTGAATCAGGGATTTTCTTATGTAGAAGAAGCGGATGGCAGTGTGATAAAGAGTATCCGGCAAGTAAAAAAAGGTGATGAACTGACGGTGTATGTGACAGACGGACTGATTCAGACATCCGTAGAAGCTGTGCAGAATAAGACGTATGAGATATAAATGATGCCGGTGCAAAGCACGGAACAAATAGAACAGACAGATACCAGGAGAAACAAATGGCGGAAAAAAAAGGACAATCTTTGGAAGAACAGAGCCTTGAGGAGATATTCTCAGATCTGGAACAGACGATAAAAAAGATGGAAGAAGGAGAGATTTCACTGGAGGAATCTTTTCAGCTGTATCATCAGGGCATGGATATGCTGAAAGCCTGTAACAGCAAGATCGATAAAGTAGAAAAGAAGATGCTGTTATTAGATGAAGAGGGTGAGGAACATGAATTCTAAAGAAGAATTTACAATACAGATGAAAACGAAAGTGGCAGAGATCGAAGAAATCCTGAAACGATATCTTCCGGAGGCAGAAGGATATCAGAAGGTGATCATGGAGGCAATGGAGTACAGTCTGATGGCAGGCGGGAAAAGACTCCGGCCGATGCTGATGCAGGAGACCTGCAGACTTTTTGGAGAAGAACCGGAGACATTAAAGCCTTTTATGGCAGCACTTGAGATGATCCATACATATTCACTGGTGCATGATGATCTTCCGGCAATGGATAATGATGAGTACCGCAGAGGCAGAAAGACGACACACATTGTATACGGGGAAGATATGGGAATCCTGGCAGGAGATGCACTTTTGAATTACGCATTTGAGACAGCATTCCGGGCATTTGAGCAGTCTCCGGAAGACAGTCTTAAGATCGGGCGTGCACTTACTGTCCTTGGGAGAAAAGCAGGTATCTATGGAATGATCGGCGGGCAGGTGATCGATGTAAAAGAGACCGGACATGTGGTTTCAAAAGATGTGCTGGATACCATATATGAACTGAAGACGGGCGCTCTGATCGAATGTGCAATGATGATCGGCGCAATCCTCGGTGGTGCTTCGAATGCAGAAATACAGAGCGTAGAAAAGATTGCACATTATGTAGGTGTTGCATTCCAGATCCAGGATGACATTCTGGATGTGACGAGTACAGAAGAGGTACTTGGAAAGCCAATCCACAGTGATGAGAAGAATCAGAAGACCACTTATGTAACACTTCTGGGAATTGAACAGGCACAGAAGAAAGTGGAAGAATTATCGAATGAAGCAATTGCACTGCTTCATCAGTTTACAGGGGAGAATGCGTATCTGGAACAGTTACTGATACAGCTGATTCACAGAGACAGATAAAGGGGATACCTTGTTATGTTAGAAAGAATTCAAAAAGCAAATGATATAAAAGATCTGAAGCCGGAAGAACTTCCGGAACTGGCACAGGAGATCCGAAAGTTCCTGGTCGAGAAGATCAGTAAAACCGGAGGACATCTGGCATCGAATCTCGGCGTAGTAGAACTTACAATGGCAATGCATCTGGTCTTTGATCTGCCGAAGGATAAAATTATATGGGATGTAGGACATCAGTCCTATACACATAAGATCCTGACCGGAAGAAAAGACGGATTTGATGACCTGAGAAAATATGGCGGGATGAGCGGATTCCCGAAGAGAAAAGAAAGTGCATGCGATGCATTTGACACCGGACACAGCTCTACTTCTATCTCGGCGGGGCTTGGGTATGTGTGCGCAAGAGATTTGCAGAGGGAAGATTACAGTGTGATCTCGGTAATCGGAGATGGGTCGCTGACAGGTGGGATGGCATATGAAGCACTGAATAATGCATCCACGCTTAAAAAGAATTTTATCATTGTATTGAATGATAATCATATGTCTATTTCGGAAAACGTTGGAGGAATGTCGGATTATCTGGCAAAGCTGCGTACGGCGGACTTCTATACAGATCTGAAAAAAGGTGTAACAAATGTACTGCATAACGTTCCGGTCGTGGGAGATCCTGTGATCAAGCGTATCCGCAAGACCAAGAGCAGTCTCAAACAGCTGATCGTTCCGGGGATGTTCTTTGAAGACATGGGGATCACCTATCTAGGGCCGATCCAGGGGCATAATATCCCGACGATGGTACGTGCATTTAAAGAGGCAAGAAAGATTGAAGGACCGGTATTGCTTCATGTAATTACCAAAAAAGGAAAAGGATACGGGCCGGCAGAAGAAAAGCCGGAAAAATTCCATGGAATCGGACCGTTCCGGGTAGAGACGGGAGAACCGGAAAACCTGAAAAAGAAAGATACGTATACAGATATTTTTTGTAAAGTAATGTGCGATGAGGCGGCAAGAAATGATAAGCTGGCAGCGATCACAGCAGCAATGGAAGACGGCACGGGACTTGCAGGATTCCGGAAAAAATATCCGGACCGCTTTTTTGATGTGGGAATTGCAGAAGAACATGCAGTGACATTTGCGGCGGGACTCGCAGCAGGTGGAATAAAGCCGGTATTCGCTGTGTATTCGTCATTTTTACAGAGGGCATATGACCAGATGATTCATGACGTGGCACTTCAGAATCTTCCGGTAATGTTTGCAGTAGACCGTGCAGGTCTGGTGGGAAACGACGGGGAAACCCATCAGGGAATCTTTGATCTGTCCTACTTAAGCACTATCCCTAATATGGTTGTACTGTCGCCGAAGCATAAATGGGAACTGGCTGATATGATAAGATTCGGTATCGCATATGATGGTCCGGTAGCCATCAGGTATCCTAGAGGCAGTGCATGCGATGCCTGTCCGGAATTCAGAAGTCCGGTAGTATACGGAAAGAGTGAAATGCTATACGAAGAACGGGAGATTGCAGTGATCTTTGTCGGACATATGTTTGGCGAGGCGCTGGAGGTCAGAAAACAGTTAAAAGAAGCCGGATATCACTGCACACTGGTCAATGCAAGATTTGTAAAACCACTGGATACAGAGATGCTGGATCACCTGACAGAGCAGCACAAGCTGATCGTTACGATCGAAGAAAATGTAAGATCCGGCGGATTCGGTGAACATGTAACAGAGTATCTGATGAGGACGGGTTCGGATGCGAGAGTGCAGATCCTGGCACTTCCGGATGAATATATAGAGCATGGCAATGTGGAGGTTCTGCGCAAAGAGACTGGTCTGGATGTAGAGACCATGACAGCGAAGATCCGTAAGTTATATGAGACATTATAGATATGTGACACGATAGATAACAGGAGAGATTATGAAAGAACGATTAGACGTATTACTGGTAAAGAGAAATCTGGCAGCTTCCAGAGAAAAGGCAAAAGCCATCATTATGTCCGGAATCGTATATGTAGATGGGCAAAAAGAAGACAAGGCCGGGACTACTTTTCCGGAAGAAGCTATGATCGAAGTACGCGGACATACGCTTCCGTATGTCAGCCGCGGAGGACTGAAACTGGAAAAAGCAATTAAGAACTTTGATGTGAACGTAGAAGGAAAAGTATGTACGGATGTAGGTTCTTCTACGGGTGGGTTCACAGACTGCATGCTGCAGAATGGCGCGGTAAAGGTATTTGCGATTGATGTGGGACGCGGACAGCTTGACTGGAAATTAAGACAGGATCCACGCGTAGTGTGTATGGAAAAGACGAATATCCGTTATGTGACACCGGAAGATATAGGGGAACCGGTGCAGTTTTCATCCATTGACGTATCCTTCATCTCACTTACGAAAGTACTGCTTCCTATCCGTAATTATCTGACGGATGAAGGACAGATCGTAGCATTGATCAAGCCGCAGTTCGAAGCAGGCAGGGAAAAGGTTGGAAAGAAAGGCGTTGTACGTGAGAAGAGTACACATATAGAAGTGATTCATAAAGTGATCGATTATGCAATGTCTATTGGATTTGAAGTGCTGAATCTGGAATTTTCTCCGATCAAAGGACCGGAAGGCAATATCGAATATCTGGTCCACTTACAGAAATGTGAAGCGACTGACAGAATCTCGCCGCAGATCGATGTCGAAAAGACGGTAGATCTGTCGTTTGCTACACTTGCGAAAGGTTAGAGGCAGATGTTAAAAAAGTTTTGGATCGTTACCAATGACGGGAAAGATACGAATCATGCGGTGACAGGAAAAGTAAAAGAATTGCTGGAGATAGCAGGAAGAAACTGTGCATTGTGTGAAAAGGATGCAGAAAAGAATATTATCAGGGAACGGATTCCGGACATGATAGACTGTGCGATCGTGATCGGCGGTGACGGAAGTCTGATTGAAGTGGCAAGAACACTTTGGAAAAGAGATGTTCCAATTTTGGGTATCAATATGGGAACGCTTGGGTATCTTACAGAAGTAGAAGTGAATAATCTGGAAGAAGATATCACGCAGATGCTGCAGGGTGATTATCTGTATGAAGAACGCATGATGTTAGAAGGAACATTTCAGGATGGGAAAAAGGATGTCGCGCTAAATGATATTGTTGTGTCGCGAAGGGGCGATGACCTGCGCATTATTTATTTCAAATTGTTTGTAAACGGGGAACTTTTGAATTCTTACGAAGCGGATGGAATTATCATATCCACACCGACCGGATCTACGGCATACAATCTGTCGGCTGGAGGTCCGATCGTGGAACCGACAGCGTCACTTACCGTGATCACACCAATCTGCTCTCATGCATTGAATACAAGAAGTATTGTTCTGTCTTCAGACGATGAGATCGTAATTGAGATCGGGGAAGGACGAAGAGGAAATATCGAAAAAGTACTGGTCACATTTGACGGTGCGACCAGTGTGCCGATCCAGACCGGGAATAAGCTGACAATCTGTAAGGCGGAAAAGACGACAAAGATAATGAAGATCAATAAAATCAGTTTTTTGGAAATATTACGGAGAAAGATGAAGGGAAATTGATGAGATGAAAGTAAACAGACATGCGAAGATCATAGAACTGATCAACAAATATCATATTGAAACGCAGGAAGAACTGGCAGAATATCTGAACAGGGAAGGGTTCAAAGTAACACAGGCAACGGTATCCAGAGATATCCGGGACCTGAAGCTTACAAAGATACCGTCTGAGAACGGCAAGCAGAGATATGCACTGCATCAGCATCATGAGAGTGCAATGAGTGAAAAATATATCCGCGTCTTAAAAGAGGGATATCTGTCTATGGATATGGCGCAGAATATCCTGGTGATCAAGACAGTAGCGGGAATGGCAAGTGCGGTATGTGCGGCACTGGATGCAATGAAATGGAATGAGATTGTCGGAAGTATTGCAGGGGATGATACGATCATGTGTGCGATCCGAAGTGTGGATGACACAGTAAAAGTAATGGACAAGATCAGCAAGATTATCTTATAGGAGGATGCATGTTACAGTATTTACATGTGAAAAACCTGGCTTTGATCGATGAGATCGAAGTAGAGTTCGGCAGAGGACTGAACATATTAACTGGAGAGACCGGTGCCGGGAAGTCGATCATTCTTGGCTCGGTCAATCTTGCTCTTGGCGGGAGATACACGAAAGATATCCTCCGACAGGGAACGAGATACGGACTGGTAGAACTGACATTTTCGGTAGAAAGTGAACGACAGATCCGCAGATTAAAAGAACTGGATGTTTACCCGGAGGACGGGTTTGTTACGCTTCAGAGAAGGCTGATGGAAGGAAGAAGTGTCAGCAAGATCAATGGAGAGACGGTGCAGATGGCGACGCTTAAAGCAGTATCCGCCATCCTGATCGATATTCACGGACAGCACGAACATCAGTCATTGCTTTATAAAAAGAATCATCTGGCAATAGTGGATGCATTTGCCGGAGAAGAAACGAAAAAGCAGAAAGAAAAAGTGGCGGAAACATGGCAGCAGTATAAAGGAAAAATAAGAGAACTGTCGGAAGCAGGAACAAATGGATCCGAGCGGGCAAAGGAACTGGCTTTTCTTAAGTTTGAAGTGGATGAGATCGTCCGGGCAGAATTAAAAGAGCACGAAGATGAAGAACTGGAAGCATGTTACCGGCGCATGTGTAACGGAAAGAAGATTGCCCAAAGTGTTGCGGAATGCTACCAGTATACGGGTGAAGATGGGGAAAGTGCGAGCGAAAAGCTTGGAAGGGCACTCCGAACACTGTCGGAAGCTGTGGATGCCGATGAGCAGTTGTCACAGTTATATACCCAGCTGGCGGATGTAGACAATCTGCTGAATGATTTTAATCATGAACTGGCAGAATATCAGAAAAACTGTGAATTCTCGGATGAAGAATTCTATGAGACAGAAAAGCGGCTGAACGAGATCAATCATCTGAAGACAAAGTATGGGAATTCTTATGAAGAGATCATGGCATACTGTAAGAAGCAGGAAGAACGAATCGGGATTCTGGAAAATTATGATACTTATATGCAGGAACTGGAGAAATCCTGTGAGCAGTTGTCGCAGAAGTATCTGGAACTGGCAGGAAAGCTTTCGGCACTGCGGCAGAAGAAGGCTAAAATGCTTGAAAAAAAGATTCAGAAAGGTCTTGAAGATCTGAATTTTGAACAGGTACAGTTTGAGATACATTTTGCGGAAAAGAAAGAATATTCCAAGGATGGCATTGATGATGCGGAATTCCGTATTTCGCTCAACCAGGGACAGCAGGTGAAACCATTGACAGAAGTTGCTTCCGGTGGTGAGCTTTCCAGAATCATGCTGGCGATCAAAGCTGTAATGGCAGATAAAGATGAGATTGAGACACTGATCTTTGATGAAATTGATGTTGGTATCAGCGGACGTACGGCACAGAAAGTGTCGGAAAAGATGGCATTGATCGGAAAAGAACATCAGGTGATCTGTATTACACATCTTGCACAGATTGCAGCGATGGCAGATCAGCATTTCCTGATTGAAAAAAAGACAGAGGATGCAGTAACGCGTACACACATTTATCCGCTGACAGAAGAAAAGTCGGTAGAAGAGCTGGCAAGGATCCTCGGCGGTGCAAAAATTACAGATACCGTGATCCAAAGCGCAAAAGAGATGAAAAATCTGGCAGGTCAGATAAAATAAAAAGTATACAGATC
>ERZ772879.2568-NODE-2568-length-10709-cov-9.472123_pt1 | contig 10709 bp, 9 predicted proteins | sample MGYA00580582_ERZ772879 | MGnify/ENA primary metagenome ERZ772879 (study PRJEB29015, sample SAMEA2737682) | human gut metagenome | biome: human gut; feature: human-associated habitat; material: faeces | place: China | collected 2012 ... | reverse complement strand
CAGATGCAGTCCTTTCGGACTTGCATCTGAGCGATGGCGCAGTGGACGTATTAAGAAATGGAAAATTCAATCATCGGCTGCTGTGCGAGCTTCTGGAACATCCCGATTTTGCCCGGTGGATGACCGACCTTGAGATCTGTGTGGACGGGCTGGTCAGTGACCGCATCCGGGACATGAATGCTATGGTAGAAGCCACCAGACAGGAACTGGAAAAGCGATACCATGCCGACACAGAGGACCTGACCATGCGGACGCTGAAGGCGGCGCAGATCAACGAGGATGAATATTTCGGGCGGATCCTCTACGATGAGCTGGCGGCGATCCTGAAGCAGATTAAAGCGGCGCATGGGACCGATAAGACCACGTCGGACGGCGCAGCCATCGAGCAAGCAAAAAAGCAGCTTGAAGATGCACAGAAGTTTGAAGGTTCCCCGTTGGAAAAGAAGATGAATGTCCTGATGGGACAGATCGGCATCGACTATTCCAAGCTGACGAAAGAAGAACAGATGACCCTGCTGCGGGTGTTCAACAAATCCTCCATGTTGAAGCACCGCACAAAAGCAGGGATGCGAGGCAAGCACAGACGGTGATTACGGATTCTGTGCCCGATACCATTCGTCAAAGTATGGCTTGCTCTTTTCCCGTTCACTGAGGCTCAGCGACCGTCCAGCAAGATACTTTTCGTACTGAGGGCTGTACCCACGCAGCGGAGTGATTTCCTGAACGTCTTTGACGTTGCGATATTGTACGATCTCAAATTCCTCCCGTTCATTCAGATATGCGATCACCTTGTCGGCTTTGATCGTGCCCTGATAGACATGGATGGAAGCGTGAGGATAAAACAGTTCGTTGCGGTGTGCGAACCACTCAGCAATATCATACGAGAGCGACCATGATAACGAGAACGGTGTCCGCTCGATGCTGCTGATAGAGCCGCGGTAGACAGTGAAGGTATCGAGATCTCTTACGCTTTCCGGTAGAGCGTCGCGCCAGTTTTCGGGACGGATGATCCTTGCACGGCGGACATACTTTCGGATGATGGCAGAGTGGTCGCCATGGTTGTCGTAGTGCTCCAAGGCAAATCTGCACTTGGCTTCCAGAGGCATAAAATCCTCGCAGACGTATAGCAGATCTTCCATCATCTTGGCATCGTAGAATGAGAAGCGTTCAAATGCATCCCAGTCTTGGTCATGGGCAGCTCGGACAGCCTTTTGGAATTGGGCATCGAGATGAGGGTTGTTTCGGTAAAGCATCGCAGCACCTCCTTGTGCGCAGAGTGAGAAATCGGACCATGCGGGAATTGTATCAAAATATTGAGACAATTGCAAGACCAAAAAGAACGCTGCTGCGGCAGGACGGGGAATGTACACCATTGGTTCCTCTGCAAGCCTGCGCTGGGTGGGCAAAGACCGTCAACAGCCATGCCCTTCCACGCATCCTTCTGCCACAGAACAGGAGCTTGCCGGAGCCTCTCGCAGCTCCTTTTCCGCATCAGCCGGAACCAAGGTGTAACACACTAGACTTTGCAAGCAAAGTCGTGTGCCAAAGGGCTGCTGCCGCTCGCCTGTCAGCTCGGTCAGGTGCTTCAAAATGTGCTGCATTTTGAGGTCGCCACTGGCGACCTGCACCCCTTTGGAAACCCAGCGCCGAGGGATTGCACCCTCTGGATACCCCACTTGTTCATGCAGGGCTATCGTCGTGTTTTAGTATTTATATTTTTCCATTTTCCATAGTACCAGCTCCTTTTACCTTGGTCACTTATTTGATTTCAGAGGCAATGGTTGTCCCTTTGATTTTGTTCCCATCTCCAATAGAAACGCTGTTGTCGTTATATACCAGAACAAGAATTCGATTGTTGATTGCCTCGATTTCTTCTTTGGATTTGGTGGTAATATCAATATCCAGTTCGTCTAGGCAGCCAAATTCTTTTTCCAAAATCATAAGCATATCGAGCAGTTTATTTTCTATAACAGAGAAAATATTGCTAATGATATGTTCTCCAACAACAACTCTTGCTGATGTAATTATCATATATGGGTCATCATTGTAGGTTGCAATAGCTGAGAATAAATCGGCTGGTATAGTTTTTCCTAATTGGTTTCCTGAATCCTGACTGGTTTGAGCCAATTTTCTTAATGCTTCAACGCTTTCATGAAACTCAACACTCAAAAGAAGTTCCTTTATATCATCCGGCATTTTTCCTAAAGGAATTGATACATGGTTCCATGTCATGTGGGTTGCCATTGAGCCTCTGAAGTAAGATCCCATCAAAATACCATGAGTTTTTCTATAAGAAGGAACGGCTACGCCTTCAGGATATCCGGAAATTTCATAATCAAGCCATCTCAAAATTCCATCGTTTTCCAAATCAGACACAAGTACCTTCGCTCGCTTTAATGCTGTGATGGTATCTACCTCGCCGTTCGCAAGGTCTTTTATGATTTTACTTTTTGCCATTAGAACACCCCCTCAATGAATGCGACTATTTTTCCCCAGAAAGAAAACGTGAGTATGACTCCAGCAATGACTGCACCAATGACTCCCAATAATAGCGGATGTTTTTCCCAGAATGTTTTCTTAGGAGAAACAGCTTCTTGAACAAGACTGGCAATGGTCGAATCGCAAATCGTATTGCCGTTACCAATTTTTACACTTTGGTCGATAGTGACGCTGGCTCTTTTTTCTGACTCATATTCTTGTAAACGCTCATTATAAGTACGAGCCGAGTTGTTGATTGTAACAAAATAGGGGACATTATCTGCCCATTGAACATTGATGAACCCTTCTTCACGAAGTTCACGAATTATACTTCTAAGTTCGGCATCTTCACTATTGGTTAATCCATCGAAGCGTTTTGCAAGCATATCAGCAGGATTATCGGCTGCCATAATTTCATCAAGCAACTGTTTTGAATTTCGAGAAAGTCTTTTAAAACTCATGTTTTCACACCTCATTTTAGTCTCTCGTACAGCATTGCCCTTTCATATTCGCTCTTTTAAATGCCCAATGCAAAGGAAAATACTGTCGCAGCAATTATTAAGCAAAGAAGGATATATAAGACGATCATAACTTTGTCTTTTACAACCAGTTTCAGCAGTTGTTTTCCGGAAATATGTTTGCTCTTATCGTATTTTTCGAAAATCAATCTTTCGCTTTTTTCAAATCGATTCAATGCGGAAAAATTCAACTCTTTTGTGGAGGATATATCATGCAGATAATTGCTGATATCGCACAGAATTTCTGCCAAATACTTATCGGTAACATTAGAGTTTACTATTTCGTCTTGTGCCGTTTCAACAACTTTCAGAAGCGTAGATTTGAATTTATCTAATAGGTCTTTGACGGATATCCAATTTTTATCTTTGTGTGCAGCATAATACTCCATTTCGTATCGATAACCTTTGTCTTTCATTTCTTTCTCAATGCGAATATCCTCATCGTATGAAACTTCAAAGACGGACTTACATACTGACAAGTATGCTCTAATCGTTGCCAACTTTCTGATTATACCGTCAACAAATTTTGTTTGCTGTTGGTACTCTCCTTGAATAAAGAATACTCTTGAAACAATAACACTGGAGATAATACCACCAACTATGCCTAACAGAATATTCCATAAAACATTAAACATCGCTTCACCTCATTTTAGCCGCTCACACAGCGGCAGCAGTTCTTCAATTTTAGCAACGATGCGCTTTTGCTCAGCGAGAGGTGGAAGGGGGACTGGAAGCATTCGCATTGATTTCAATGAGACATTCTTAATCGTGGTTTGGGTAGCTTCCTGTCTCGCATAATCGAAAAATACTTTGCTTTTTAAGAATATGCAAATGTACTCTTTGCATACACCGTTAAGTAGGGAAAAATAGCAAGCGCTTTTTCCAAGGATAATCGGTTCTTCTTCATAAAAAGCATAATTGCCAATAGTTCCATTGATTGAAATCAAAATCGTATTTGCATCCAAAGGCTTTTTATGTTTCTCATATTCAGAAGCATCCACCTGTTTAGTGTCAGGTTTAATTTCAATTTTCCCTTCAGCCAGATTGTTACCATTGATGAAGTAATAACCACCGTTAATCGTATACTGAGGAGTACCGTGAATACCGTCGCCTAAAGCGGTTGCTATATTTTGCAGTCGCACCCACTTCCACCTCTCCGGAATATCAAATGGAACTTCGTCCTCTGCAATTTCTGGCAACGGTTTTTCCTTTTTGATTTTCTTTTCCTGTATCAGCTGTTGCTTCTCTGTCTGAATCTGTTGGTACAGTTCCTCGCCGGTGCCTTCCTCGGGGCGCTGCTCCACCAGCTTACCCTGTATGGCATACTGGAGAATGGACTTCTTCATATCCTCCGGGAACTTAGCATTAAACTGCTCCAGCTTTTCATAGGCGGCAGCATAGCGTTCAACCAGAGGGAGGAGTTCTTCAATTTTGGCAACGATGCGCTTTTGTTCGGCAAGAGGTGGAATCGGTAAACCACACGACTCAAATTCTTTCTTGGTAATGTGTTTTAATCCTGCACCTCCATGTGCTTTTTCGATGAACACCGTCAACTCAGCATTAAGAGCATACATTGCATATTGCACATCCAATTCAATCTGCGGAGAGACGATGAAAATATGCTGATTCAAAACAGCTTTATTGCCATGCCATATATATGAGCCAAAGGATGTTCCAGGCGTACCTGACCATGAAAAAAGCAATTCGCCACCATGTAGTACATATTTATCCTCTATGTCACCTGAGAAGTAATTATATGGTGCAGCGGGATCATTTAGATTTTGAATGCGTACAATCGGAATGCCTGTTGTTCCCCAGTCTGATGGCTTGAATGCCTTTCCGTTGACCAAAGCAAACAAATCCTTTATTCTGCACCATCTCCAATTTGCTGGGATGTCGAAATACTGTTCCTCAATATTGGGTTCAGGCAAAAGCCCATTTTTCATCAGATTAGTGGCATTTTCTCCCATTGCTTGGATTGTTAGTTTGCCTTGGATTGCGTTCCATAGGATGCTTGTTTTCAGTTCCTGTGGTGTCATTCGCTCACACCTCCCGGCAGCAGGGCTTCCAGCTCTGCCAGCACCTTGTCGATTTCCGCATTGAGGGTGGTCCGTCTTTCCTGATATTCCCGGATCGTGTCCATGGGGTCAAGGATTTCTTCTTCCTCATGGGGATAACCGCACAAGTCGATGTTGCAGCCCTGTTCGTTCAGCAGATACTCTGCGGTAAACTTCTGCGCCTTGAAGTTTTCGCCGTCTGGGATTTCCTTTCGGTCATTCCACCATGCCACACAATCATCAAAGTGCTTCAGCTCCATGGGCTTCGTCTTGGAGAAGTGCTTTCTGTCAGACGGAATATCCACCCGATAAAACCATGTCTCTGTGGTGGGCTTGGTGTTGTCAAAAAACAGCAGATTGGTAGTGATGGAAGTATAAGGGCTAAACACAGAGCCGGGCAGCCGGACAACCGTGTGCAGATTGAACTGGGAAATGAGCTTCTTCTTAATGTTCACCTTGGCGTTGTCCAGACCGAACAGGAAGCCGTCCGGCACGACAACAGCAGCCCTGCCGTTTTTCTTCAAGCGGTACATAATAACCGACATGAAGAGATCTGCGGTCTCGGAGCTTGCCAAATCGTCAGGGAAGAAGCCCTGAATGGACTTGTCCTCATGCCCGCCATAGGGCGGATTCATCAGGATCACATCGAACTTATCGTCGTCCGTGTAGTCCAGCAGATTGTGTTTCAGCGAGTTCATGTGGTAGATGTTCGGAACCTCAATATCATGCAGCAGCATATTGGTTACGCAGAGCAGATAGGGAAAGGGCTTTTTCTCAATTCCGTAAATGCTGTCATCAAGCTGCTTCTGAGCCGTAGTGTCCGTTACCTGCTTAGAGAGCTGTCCCAGCCAAGAAGTGATAAATCCACCGGTGCCGCAGGCGAAGTCTGCCATCTTTTCTCCCAACTGCGGCTTTATCATCAGTGCCATAAACTCGGTGACGGCTCTCGGCGTGTAGAATTCACCGGAGGAACCGGCGGATTGCAGCTCCCGCAAAATCTCCTCATAGACAAAACCAAAGGCATGGCTTTCCTTTACATCATCAAATTCGATCTCGTCAATGACATCAATGACCTGACGAAGATAAACGCCGTCTTTCATATAGTTGTTGGCATCCTCGAAGGTGGACTTGACGATGGCTTTCTTAATGGGAGTATCCGGTGTCACCTTGATCCCCTCATAGAGAACCGCATCACCATCTTTCACATCATTGCCTTTCAGCACCGGGAACAGAATGTTGTTGACGAAGTTCAGCAATTTGTCCCCAGTCATAGCATGACCGTTGCTATCGGTTTTCGCCCAATTTCTCCATCTAAGGTCTTCCGGAATGATGGATTCGTAGGCGTCCTCGTTCAGCTCCCAATCATCTTCTTTTGCGTCATAGACTTTGAGAAAAAGCATCCATACCATCTGCTCAATTCTCTGGGCGTCACCGTTGATACCAGCGTCCATACGCATGATATCTCGAATTCTTTTTATAAAACCTGACTGCATCGCCATCGTTATCCTACCTCTACTTCTTCATAGATCCTTGCTTCAAGCTCTTTAACCGCGGCTTCGTATTGAGCCTTGCCGCCAAACAGCTTGACAATTTTTGCAGGCTTACCGTAATTGGCAAAATCCGCAAGGGAGAGAACCTTAATATCCTCAACCTCTGTGATCCCTTGGTTCATGTACTTATCCAGCAATATATCAAGAACGGCTTGTGCATCGGCAGAATACTTGCTGAAAAAGTCTTTCTTCTTAACATTGTTAGCCCGTTCTTTTCGGGTCAGCGGCTTCTTGCCGTATGCCACATAACAGATGAAGTCGAAATCGTCCACATCTTCCATACCTTGGTCTGCTTTCAATGCTTTTAGATCAATGCCCATCGCCGTGAAAGATTCCTCAATCGTTTTCTTTTTGTCCGACGCTTTCCATTTGCTGATAAAATCGGATAGAGAAGCGTATTCCCCCTTGATGTTGGTTCTGGTGTAGTCGATAATGTCCTCCTGCCGGAGCAGTCTGCCGTTGGCATCATAAACAGAAACCGTCTTATTGATGATCTTTACTCTGCACCCGTCTTTATCAACGATAGGGGTCTCTACAGGGCCATCAGGAGACTGCGTACCTCCACCACCGCTATGTCCGCCGCCCGTTGGCTTGGAGCCACCATGCTGGAACCCCTCATCCTGTTCAACAGGGCCATCCCAATCTGGGTCGGAAAACAGCCTTGTCACATTCCGAAAATCCATGACAACAAAATGTGTCTTGCCGTCTTTTTCTCTGATCCGGGTTCCTCGCCCGATAATCTGCTTGAAAGTGGTCATGCTCTCAACCGTCTTGTCAAGAACAATGAGCTTAGTCATCTTACAGTCAGCTCCGGTGGAAAGCAGTTCCGAAGTTGTTGCAATAACGGGATATGGTTCGGATACAGAGATGAAATAGTCAAGTTTGGACTTTCCGTATACGTCTGAGCCGGTGATTCTTACGCAGTAGTCCGGATTCTCCTTCACCATATCCTGATTACAGTTGATAAGGGCAATCCTCATGCGCTCTGCATGATCTTCAGAAGCGCAGAAGACGATGGTTTTCTGCATTCTGTCGGTGCTTTTCAGATATTCCGTAATCTCTTTGGCAACCTCATCAATGCGGTCTTGGAGAATGATGGTGTAATCGTAATCCCGGTTGTTATAAATGCGGTCTTCAATGACATTGCCGAAAATATCGGTCTGCCCCTGGTATGGTCTCCAGCCGTCTCCGATGTTGGTTGTGATATTGATGACCTTAAACGGGGCAAGAAAACCGTCCTCAATGCCCTGTTTTAAGCTGTAAATATAAACCGGCTCTCCAAAGTAGTCGATATTGGATACCTTTTCGCTTTCCTTCGGAGTGGCGGTCATTCCGATCTGGGTTGCCGAAGTAAAATACTCCAAAACCTTACGCCAGTTGCTATCTTCCTTGGCACTTCCTCGGTGACACTCATCTACCACGATAAGGTCAAAGTATTCTGGCGGAATCTGCCTGAAATGCTCCTCATCATTCTGTCCCACCATCTGATGGTAGAGAGCGAAGTTCACTTCATGAGAAGCAATCTTGTTCAGGCAGTCTTTATCGGAGAAATCTACCTTATAGATGGTCTTTTCGAGCGGGGCGAAGTCCTGCAAAATACTTTGGTCAACCAGAATGTTTCGGTCTGCCAGATACAAAATTCTCTTTTTAAGGTCAGAACGGAGCAGCCGGTAGACGATCTGAAAAGCTGTGTATGTCTTGCCGGTTCCAGTAGCCATGACAAGCAGCAGTCTCTGCTGTCCTCTGGCGATTGCTTCAACGGTTCTGTTTACGGCGTTTCGCTGATAATATCTTGGAGGATAAGTACTTTGAGAAGAATAGTAGGGCTGAGATACAATTTTCTTTTCCAAATCAGAAATGCCTTTGCCGCCGTTCAATTCAGCATAATATCTCGCGACAAGCTCATCCTGGGTCGGAAACTTCTCTAATGCAATCTGCTGTTCCTGTCCAGTCAAGAAATCATGCTCATAGAAAGCGTCGCCGTTTGACGAATATGCAAACGGCAAGTCCATCATCTGAGCGTATGTCATCGCTTGCTGCAATCCATGAGATACAGAGTGATTATTATCCTTTGCTTCCACAACGGCAATCGGCTTGCCATCGTTTAAGTACAGCAAATAATCGGCATACTTGGGCTTGCTGCGAGCCACGATATTGCCTCTGATGTTGATGCGACCATCTGTGATTTTGGTCTCCATCGTGATATGACCTTTCCAACCTCTCTGAATGACCGGAGTAATATAATTCAATTTGATATCTTCTTCGGACATCTGCTTTTTGCCCAAGATAGCCATTATCCAAACCTCCTAATCATATCTTCGGTATCGGTCATTCTCTGATCGTTTCAAGAATATCCTCAATCCGGCAATCCATTACTTCGCAAATGCGGAGAAGCACACCTGTTGTAATATTGTCTCCTTTGCCCAGCTTTGCAAGGGAAGCGGAGCTGATCCCTGCCTTTTCCTTCAAGTCGCTCTTTTTCATATTTTTGTCAATAAGCATTTTCCAGAGTTTGTTGTAGCTGATACGCATCATTGGAAGCCCTCCCAGCTAATTTCGTGAATATTTCTTATATTATAACACAAATCCGTAAATTCCTCCACTTGTTTAGCAAATTAAAGATTTGCAAAAACAAACTTTATTTTGCGTTTGCAAATCAAATATCTGTTCTTTTGACTCTCAATTAAGAAGTGATAGATTTAATCAAATAGAGACAATTAAAATTGTGTTCTGTTTTCCTGATAGCAAAAGAAGCGGCCACCGACTATTGAACAATTGGCGGTCGCTTCTGCAAACTCTGTTAACATGAGCTGTGCGAACTCTATCCCCAGAGCCTAAAGCTATAGTGGCAACCAAGAGTTAAAACACATATAATGCGCTTGAACGAAAATTTTTGTTTTTTCAGTTTCGACTACTTGAACTTTTATGCATTTGTAGTATAATAAAACTAGAGGATAGCGGCGTTGACCAGCTATCGGTGGCGATGAAGCAGTGGACTGGTTCGGTATCAGCCGATTGTGGAGCCAGACCGTGGGTTGAGCGATAACCACAAGCCGAATAGATTCGATGAATCGAAAGAAAACGCTTAATAGGAGCCTTGCCTTTCGGCAGGGCTTCTATTTTTTTGAGGGAAGGTGAAAAGATGCAGAACGAAAAGCAGGATATTCTGTACCGGGCAGCGGCGGTCTGGAAGGAGCTGACGGGGTATCACTATCGGCTTACATATGGCTACAAGGGCGAACTGCACCAGATTAACCTGACCTTTGCACCAGAGGACTTCCCTCATCTAGCGGGCTTTCATTACCTCAAAGACCTTGCGCTGCCTCGGTACAACCCGCGCAAAACGGTGGATATGATCCTGTCGGGCAAAATCACCCATGAAACCGTGCGAAAGGGTGCGCAGTACCGGGAACTGGTCGAGCCGCGTCTGATGGCGTTGGTGCGGCTGAAGGAAATTCTGGAACAGGACTTCGACCTGTTCTCCTATGTGCCGTGTTTTTATCCCTTCGTTACCAAAATCAAGGCAGACTATCTGATTTCCAGCCAAGGCGAACCGACTGCGTTCGTGTTCATCATCAAGGAATCCCCTTCCGGTGATGCCGTGTGCGATTTTTTGTGCTGCTCTGCCTTTGAGAAGGGTGACCGTGACTACCGCATGAACCAGCGTTCCAGAACTCTGCTCAAGAAGGAACGGGTACAGACCGAAACATCTAACACGGTGGTTCTGTACGACCGTTTGCCAAAGAATCTCGAATAACGAACGATGCCCACCAGCTTATGGCGAAAACCATAGGTCGGTGGGCATTGTGTTCTTTATGGGGTGCGCTTAATCTTCCAGCCTACTATGGTCACACCCCAGCGATAAATAATGCCCCATTTCCACTCTCAGCACCATCTGTGCATATTCCAATGGCTTGTTGTACAACAGCCAGTCCAGTTCCGTCCGCTGAACCGGAGTGTTGCCGTATTCGTCCTCCACGGCGATGCAATCGATGGCAAGAGTGGTGCCATCCTCGAACCGGGCTTCCACCCGGTTGGTGTCCATATTGAAGCGGCAGGAAAGCAGTTTGTTCATGGTGAACCTCATTTCTATATCAAACGGTGTC
>ERZ772879.2560-NODE-2560-length-10726-cov-5.427701_pt1 | contig 10726 bp, 10 predicted proteins | sample MGYA00580582_ERZ772879 | MGnify/ENA primary metagenome ERZ772879 (study PRJEB29015, sample SAMEA2737682) | human gut metagenome | biome: human gut; feature: human-associated habitat; material: faeces | place: China | collected 2012 ... | reverse complement strand
CCCCGGGGCCGGTTGATCTGCCACAGACGCAGCGCCAGCTTGGCGAGCTTGCCCGCCTGGCGCCGGACTGGGCGGTCAGCTACGGCGACCAGCTGGTCCACCAGGCCCTTATCCGCTGGCCGGATCAGGCGCAACCGCTGGCGCAGCAGTGGCGGCAGCAGCTGAGTGCTGGCGCATTGCCCGCGGAAAACCTTACCGGCTGGTCGGAGGGCATGCTGCAGCTGCAGCGGCTCGCCGACCAGCTCAATGCCCTCGACGAGCAGAAGGGGAAGTACCTGACGGTGAGCGAACTGAAAACCGCAGTATTTGCCATCACACAGTCGTTTAACCGAGCTGTTCCGCTGGAGGAGCAGCTGCGCCAGCTGGCCGCGCTTCCGGTTGATCAACCCTGGCCAGCCGCGCGGGGAAGCCTCGCGGAGCTGCATCTGCAACAGCTGATAGTGGAGTATGCCCTGCTGAAGCGAAAACAGCCGGCGTCGCCGACCGCTGCGCTCCCCGCAACCGGTGAGCCCTCGGTGAGTGAGGCGGTGAAATAAAGTGTGCGCATGGCAACATTTTCTTTACATCAATATTGCAAGAACCGAACGCCCTTCGTAGTCTGAAAATGATTTAAATATACCGTTTGTAGTTGTATTGAAAATTTTATTTCGATCTCTGAGGGCATACTATGAAGCACTGTAAAATCATCCTGTTAGTAGGCCTTCTGGCCAGTTCCGCTTCGGCATTAGCAGAGAAGATCGGCGTCTCAATGGCCTACTTCGATCAAAACTTTCTCACTATTATCCGCCAGTCCATTGAGAAAGAAGCTCAAGCCCGCCACGTCGACGTACAGTTTGAAGACGCCCGCGGCGACACCGGACGCCAGGCCGATCAGGTGCAGAGCTTCATCGCCTCCGGCGTGGACGCGATCATCGTCGACCCGGTGGACTCCGCCAGCACCCCGCAGCTGACGAAGATGGCGCAGCAGGCCAAAATGCCGCTGGTGTATGTGAACCGGACGCCGGGGGATAAAACGTTACCGCCCGGCGTGGTGTTTGTCGGTTCGGACGAGCGGGAGTCTGGCACATTGCAGATGGAGGCGCTGGCGAAGCTGGCGAACTACAAAGGCAACGTCGCCATCATGATCGGCAATCTCACCGACGCCGGCGCGCTGCAGCGCACCAAAGATGTGGAGCAGGTGGTGGCCAAGTATCCGGCAATGAAAGTGGTGCAGAAACAGCCGGCCAACTATTCCCGCAGCGAGGGCATGGATCTGATGCAGAACTGGACGGGCAACGGAGAAGCGATTGATATTGTGGCGGCGAACAACGATGAGATGGCGATTGGCGCGGCGATGGCGCTGGAGAAAAGCCAGAAGAAGCTGCTGATCGGCGGGATCGACGCCACCCCGGACGGGCTGAAAGCCCTGGCCAGCGATAAGATTCAGGTGACGGTTTTCCAGGACGCCGTCGGTCAGGGCAAAACGGCCTTAGCGGTAGCGCTGAAGCTGATTAAAGGAGAAAAGGTCGAGTCTCATGTCTGGATCCCGTTTGAGTTAGTGACCAAAGAAAACATGCAGACCTATGTGGAAAAGAGTCATTAACGGCAAGGCGCAGGTGCGCGAACCTGGCTGATAAAACCGGGCTGATAATGTGACGCCCGGGCAACTAAATCGGAGGAAAAGGCATGGCAACGGCAAGAAGCGGCTATACGCTGCAGGTGATAAAGGCAGGGCAGCAGGGGCATGTTGAAATGAGATGGGGGCATCTCGCAGACGTTGATACGCGCGCGGCGGCGGCGGCTATCATGCAGCATATCGGGCGTTCTTCGTCCTCGCGGGGCCAGCAGGAGATCAGCCTGTCGCTGACCAATGCCGCCAGCGGTATATCGGTGGAGCTTCATCACCCGGCCTCAGGGGAAAGCGCTACCCCGGCTTTTATTGAGGCTGAGTTAAAGAAAATTGTGCAGATCGTTGATGGCTACGAGGCGGCAGAAGATACCCATATTGTGGAGTAGCGTGTCGCCTGGGTAAAAAAAATCCACGCCGCTGCGTGGATTTTTTTGCGCGGTGGCGGCGAAAACGCCAGCCAGTGGGATTAGACGTTGAACAGGAAGTTCATCACATCGCCATCTTTCACGATGTAGTCTTTACCTTCAGCACGCATTTTACCGGCTTCTTTCGCGCCCTGTTCGCCTTTGTAGGCAATGAAGTCTTCATAAGCGATGGTCTGCGCGCGGATAAAGCCTTTTTCGAAGTCGGTGTGGATCTTACCGGCTGCCTGCGGCGCGGTCGCTCCGACCGGGATGGTCCATGCGCGAACTTCTTTCACGCCCGCGGTGAAGTAGGTCTGCAGGTTCAGCAGAGCGTAACCGGCGCGGATCACGCGGTTCAGGCCCGGCTCTTCGAGGCCCAGCTCAGCCATAAACTCGTCACGCTCTTCATCGTCCAGCTCGGCGATGTCCGCTTCAACGGCGGCGCACACCGGCACCACCACAGACCCTTCCTGCTCGGCGATGGCGCGAACCTGATCGAGGTACGGGTTGTTCTCGAAACCGTCTTCATTGACGTTCGCGATGTACATGGTCGGCTTCAGGGTCAGGAAGCTCAGATAGCGGATGGCCTCTTTCTCTTCTTTGGTCAGATCCAGCGCGCGCAGCATACCGGCGTTTTCCAGCTGCGGCAGGCATTTTTCCAGCGCGGCCAGCTCAACCTTCGCGTCTTTATCGCCGCCTTTGGCTTTTTTGGAGACACGGTGAATCGCGCGTTCGCAGGTATCAAGGTCAGACAGCGCCAGTTCGGTGTTGATAACGTCGATATCTTCCGCCGGGTTCACTTTCCCCGCGACGTGAATAATATTATCGTTTTCAAAGCAGCGAACCACATGGCCGATGGCTTCGGTTTCACGGATGTTGGTCAGAAACTGGTTGCCAAGACCTTCACCTTTGGACGCGCCTTTCACCAGGCCCGCGATATCCACGAACTCCATGGTGGTCGGCAGGATGCGCTGCGGTTTGACGATTTCAGCCAGCTTGTCCAGACGCGGATCGGGCATCGGTACGACACCGGTGTTCGGCTCAATGGTACAGAAGGGGAAGTTGGCCGCTTCAATACCCGCTTTGGTGAGCGCATTGAACAGGGTGGATTTGCCGACGTTGGGCAAACCGACGATACCGCATTTGAATCCCATGATTTAAATCACCTTAATCTTTGGATAATCAATCTGTTACAAGGAACAGATTGCAGAAAATTGAATAGCTTTGCCTATTATACACGGTGCGCGGCAAAAATGCCGCACGACAACGGCTTATTGCGCCTTAAAGGCGTGCAAACGGTTGGTCGCTTTGGTCAGCCCGTCCTTTAACCAGATTTCGGTACAGCGCGCCGCTTCGTCGACAGCGTCATCGATCAGTTTCTGCTCGCTGGCCGGTGGTTTGCCAAGCACAAAGCCGACAACCTTGTTTTTGTCGCCCGGATGGCCGATTCCGACGCGTAAACGGTGAAAGTTCGGGTTATTGCCGAGCTTACTGATGATATCCTTCAGGCCATTGTGGCCGCCATGGCTACCGCCAAGCTTAAATTTCGCCACGCCCGGCGGTAAATCCAGCTCGTCATGGGCGACCAGAATTTCATCCGGGTTGATGCGATAAAAGGTCGCCATCGCGGCCACGGCTTTACCGCTGAGGTTCATAAAGGTAGTGGGGACCAGCAGGCGGACGTCCTCGCCCGCCAGGTTGATGCGCGAGGTGTAGCCGAAGAATTTGCTCTCTTCGCGCAGCGGCGCACGATGGCGATCCGCCAGTAAATCCACATACCAGGCGCCAGCGTTGTGCCGGGTGGCGGCATATTCCGCACCGGGGTTGGCCAGGCCGACAATCAGTTTAATGGTCACGTTTTCTATCCTGCATGGGGCATTCTCTGCCGCGTAGTGTACTGTCTGCGGGCGCGCTTGACAAAATTCTGGCTATTAGACAATACCCGCATTGATGATTTACTCACTAAATCATTAGAATTTGATATGGTTCATAGACTTATTTGTAAATTTTTGTCTATTCGCTGTTCACTAATGTGATCGTGGACGCACTCCGCAGAAGAGACCTTGTCTATACTACACCTATAAGATTTGGGGACATTCCCTGACAACCCAAAGTCCGGAGGTGACACATGAAACGCAAAAACGCTTCGTTACTCGGTAACGTACTCATGGGGTTAGGGTTGGTGGTGATGGTTGTGGGGGTAGGTTACTCCATTCTGAACCAGCTTCCGCAGCTTAACCTGCCACAATTCTTTGCGCATGGCGCAATCCTAAGCATCTTCGTTGGCGCAGTGCTCTGGCTGGCCGGTGCCCGTATTGGCGGCCACGAGCAGGTCAGCGACCGCTACTGGTGGGTGCGCCACTACGATAAACGCTGCCGTCGTAACCAGCATCGTCACAGCTAACCGTAGCATGATTTCCCGCATCGGCCGCTGAAGGCCGATGCGCTTTTCTGTGTCTCACTTTATCTCTTCCTCTTTTCCCGCCATATTACGTCCCCATTCCGTCCTGGCCTTCGTGCTGCTATGGTTGCCAGCAAAAATGAATAGCAAGCGCGGTTTTTGCTTGACCCTGACGTTACGTCAGGCTGCAGAGTAGCGGTCCTGGCCACAGAGAGGAGCAGTCATGTTAATTCAGGTGGGAGAGCTGGCGAAGCGTGCCGGACTGACGGTACGTACGCTGCATCATTATGAACAGACGGGGCTGTTAACGCCTTCGGCCAGAAGCGAGGCGGGCTATCGGCTCTATAACCTGTCCGCGGTTCAGCGCCTGCATATGATAAAGGCGCTGGCGCAGGCCGGGCTAACGCTCGCCACAATCAAGGACTATCTCGATCGGCAAACGCTGTCGCTGCCCGAGCTGCTGACGCAGCAGATAGATATGCTCAACGCCCAGCTACGCGATGTTGGCAGGCTGCGCGACCGACTATTGGTGCTGCGCGAGACGCTGGCGAGCGGCAATGAACCCGATCTGGAGTCCTGGCTACAGACGCTGGAGTTAATGAAAATGTACGATCGTTGGTTTAGTCAACAGGAGTTAGCCGCGCTGCCGTTTGCGGCACAGGATGAACAGCGGGCGCAGGCGTGGCGCGAGCTAACGGAGGAGGTGCAGACGCTGATGGCGAGCGGCTGCCCGACGGACAGTCCGCAGGCGATGCGTCTGGCGACGCGCTGGATGGAGCGCCTGGAGCAGGATACGGCCGGGCGTCCGGAGTTTCTGACCCGCCTGAACGAGATGCATGCCGCCGAGCCGCAAATGGTTGAACAGACCGGCGTCACGCCGGCAATCATCGCCTATATCACCGAGGCCTTTGCCGAAAGCAAACTGGCCATCTGGGCGCGGTACCTTGACGAAGAAGAGATGGCGTTCACCCGCCAGCACTATTTTGACCGGCTACAGGAGTGGCCTGAGCTGGTGGCGAAGCTGCATCAGGCGTGCCGGGAGGGCGTAGCGCCGGACTCGGCGTCGGGTCAGGCGCTGGCCCGGGCGTGGCTTGAACTGTTTCAGTCCTACGCCGGTACCCGGCCGCAGACGTTGCAGAAGTTTCGTCGGGCAATGGAGCAGGAGCCGCATTTGATGAAGGGCACCTGGATGACGCCGGCGGTGCTGAGCTGGCTGCAGCAGGCGACCGGATCCTTGATGCGGCAGGCGCAGGGACCTGCCGCCGGGTGAGTCACAGGTCAGCCAGCGCGGCCTGACGATCGGGGTAGAAGCTCAGGCGTCCGGGCAGCGGCTTGACGCCGGCGCGCGCTAGCGTGCGTAGTGGCTGAAACTCGAGGTTAGATACGCGCAATTCACAGCCTTCCGGCAGCTTGTTCACAAAGCGCTGGAAGGCATCCAGGCCACCGGCGTCGAGAACCGGCACCGCGTCCCATTTCAGCACCACGATGCGCTTGCCGGCGATCCGGGTCTCCAGATCGTTGAACAAGCCTTCGGCGGCGGCAAAGAACAGCGGCCCAATTACCCGCAGCACCAGCACATCGTCTGGCACCTCGACGTTGACCGGCGCCAGATGAGTCATGCGTGCGATACGGCGCATAAACAACAGCGAAGCCAGCACGATCCCGACGCTGATAGCGATCACCATGTCAAACAGCACCGTTAGCGACATGCACATCAGCATCACCACGATGTCGTCCTTCGGCGCGTGGCGCAGCAGATTGATGACTTTATGCGCCTCACTCATGTTCCATGCCACCATCAGCAGCAGGGCGGCCATGGCGGAAAGCGGTAACCAGGAAAGCAGCGGCGCAAGCACCAGCAGGGCAAGGATCACCAGAATCGCGTGGATGACCGCTGAAATTGGTGAGGTCGCCCCGGCGCGGACGTTTGCCGCAGAACGGGCAATTGCCGCCGTGGCGGTGATACCACCGAAGAACGGTGCCACGATGTTACCCAGGCCCTGGCCAATCAGCTCACTGTTGGCTTTATGCTTGGTGCCAGTCATCCCATCAAGTACGACGGCGCACAGTAGAGATTCAATCGCCCCGAGCATCGCCATGGAGAAGGCGGCCGGTAACAGCGCCTGTAACGAACTCCAGCTCAGGGTAAAGTTTGAGCCCGGCATATCCCAGGGCAATACCAGCTGCGGCAGCAGCTGCGGAATGCCATTGCCCTGAGTGCCGTCCGCCAGCTGATAATGGAACTGCGAGCCGATCGTCGCGACATCGCCGCCGAGCAAGTTGACCACCAGCATGACCGCGCAGCCGCCCAGCAGCGCCGGGAGGTGGCCCGGCAGGCGGATACCCAGCCGCGGCCAGAGGATCAGAATGCCAAGAGTAACGACGCCGATGGCGGCATCGCCAACGTTAATGGTCGGTAGGGCCATCGCCAGCGCCGCCACTTTCTGCAGATAATGCTCCGGCACATGGGGCATCTGCAGGCCGAGGAAATCTTTAATCTGCATGGTGCCGATGGTGATACCGATCCCCGAGGTGAAGCCGAGGGTGACTGACAGCGGGATGTATTCGATCAGGCGGCCAAAGCGCGCCAGGCCGAAGAGGATTAAAAAGATCCCCGACATCAGGGTTGCCACCAGCAGTCCCGCCAGACCAAACTGCTGGGAAACCGGATAGAGGATCACCACAAAGGCGGCAGTCGGACCGGAAACGCTAAAGCGTGACCCGCCGGTCAAGGCGATCACAATCCCTGCCACCGCTGAGGTATAGAGGCCGTACTGCGGCGGCACACCGCTGCCAATCGCCAGCGCCATCGCCAGCGGAATCGCAATGATCCCGACGGTGATCCCGGCGATCAGGTCACGCGTGAAGCGGGCGGAGGTGTACTTTTCTTTCCAACAAGCGTCGATGAGGGCGCGGAAAGGCATCACATGTGAGGAAAATAATCTGTTCACAATAATGTTTCATCCATGAGCGCATCATCTGTCAACTAAATGGCAGGTGAAGGAGGCATTGATCATACAAATAAGGTGCGGAGACAAAAAAACCCGCCGCAGCGGGTTTTTGTGCTGGGCTCGATTAATGTTCGAACATAGCAGAGATAGATTCTTCATTGCTGATACGGCGAATAGCTTCAGCCAGCATACCGGAGAGCGTCAGAGTACGCACTTTATCCAGCGCTTTAATTTCTGGTGCCAGCGGAATGGTATCGCAGACGACAAATTCATCAATGACAGAGTTTTTGATGTTCTGGATAGCGTTGCCGGAGAAAATTGGGTGCGTTGCGTAAGCGAATACGCGTTTCGCGCCACGCTCTTTCAGCGCTTCTGCCGCTTTACACAGGGTGCCGCCGGTGTCGATCATATCGTCGACCATCACGCAGTCACGACCGGCAACGTCGCCGATGATGTGCATCACCTGGGAGACGTTGGCGCGCGGACGGCGCTTGTCGATGATAGCCATATCGGTATCATTCAGCAGTTTAGCGATAGCGCGGGCACGCACGACGCCGCCGATGTCCGGAGAAACCACAATCGGGTTGTCCAGGTTCAGCTGCAGCATATCTTCCAGCAGGATTGGGCTGCCGAACACGTTATCGACTGGCACATCGAAGAAGCCCTGGATCTGTTCTGCGTGCAGGTCAACGGTCAGCACGCGGTCAACGCCGACGCTGGACAGAAAATCCGCCACCACTTTCGCGGTGATTGGCACACGAGCAGAACGAACACGACGGTCCTGACGAGCATAACCGAAGTAAGGGATAACGGCGGTGATACGACCTGCCGAAGCACGACGCAGAGCATCAACCATAACAACCAGTTCCATCAGGTTGTCATTGGTGGGAGCACAAGTGGACTGGATGATGAAAATATCACCACCGCGTACGTTTTCATTGATTTGTACGCTGACTTCGCCGTCGCTAAAACGACCTACAGCGGCGTCGCCAAGAGAAGTGTACAGGCGGTTGGCAATACGTTGTGCTAGTTCCGGGGTGGCGTTACCAGCAAAAAGCTTCATATCAGGCACGAGAAGAACCTCAGGCATGCGTCCAGTGGTGGATGAATGGGCCAATAATGTGCGGGATGGCGCCATTCGATCCAGTCGGTGTATTTAAAGAGCACGATGCAACGTCTGGAACAGGGTGACGTTGTCACCGTAACTCAATTTCCCCGGCTGACTCATTATCAATGTGCCATCACGGCGCAGGATTCAGAGCAGGGCCTGCTTGAGCGGCGAAAGGTTAACTCCGCGCGCCACAAAGCCATTTAGCCATGCCGGGGCAGTGTCTAGCACCTGACGGGCAGCGGATTCGGTGTTAAATTCAGCAAATACACAGGCCCCTGTGCCGGTCAGGCGTGACGGCGCATATTCTAACAGCCAGGAAAGCGCGGCATCAACCTCGCGAAAACGTTTTCTTGCGATAAGCTCGCAATCGTTGCTGAATTCACAATTTAATAACGTATTAATTGACCGGCGCGGGGTATTTCGTGGTAGCTCCGGATCGCGAAAAATGATCGGCGTCGGAATACTGACCCCCGGGTGGGCCACCAGGTACCATTTTTCCTCGGGTTCTACCGGCGTCAGTATTTCACCCACCCCCTCGGCGAAGGCGGCATGGCCGCGCACGAAAACCGGCACATCGGCCCCCAGCTGAAGGCCAAGAGTCGCCAGCTCATCTTCCGAGAGACCGCAGCCCCACAGATGGTTGAGCGCCACCAGCACGGTGGCGGCATTGGAGGAGCCACCGCCCAGGCCGCCGCCCATCGGCAGGCGCTTATCGATACTGATATCGGCGCCGCTGCCCGCCGGCAGGCGATCGCTTTCGCTGGCGGCATGCATCAGCAGACGCGCGGCGCGAACGATCAGATTCTCCTCGTCCGGCACGCCGGCCACCGGCGTCAGCAGGCGCAGTTGGCCGTCACTACGCGGTTCGATGGTCAACGTATCGCCGTAATCGAGAAACTGAAACAGCGTTTGCAGGGTATGGTAACCATCGGCCCGCTGGCCGGTGATATATAAAAACAGATTCAGTTTTGCAGGAGAGGGCCAGCGGGTCATCATTTCACGATCCAGTTATCCATCTTCAGCTTGATGCGCTGAGCGCCATTGTTCAGCTCGACATTGGACGGTAGGGCTGGCTGGGTATCGCTGGTGTAGCCGCCGTAGGTCACGTGCCAGGTTTTGCCGTTTTGCGTATAGTTCAGTTCACGCAGACGGTACCGATCGTCCAGCGAATAGTCGGTGGCGTCGCCCGGCAGGCCGATGATCCACTGGCGCAGGCTGTTCAACGGGATCGGCATCCCGGTCAGACGGCCAATCATCTCTTCGGCATCAGTGGCGGTATAGGTCTGGCCTTTGTTATCGATCAGCTGCACGCTGCCCGGCTGCGCGGTCAGCGACAGCTCGGTGCTGCCCAGCGGGTTGGTCAGCAGCAGGCGATAGCGGTCCTGGCCGGTTTGCTGCCAGAAGAAGCGGGCATAGACTTTTTGCTCATCGGAAAGATAGGCAAACGCCCCGCGGGTCTGGAACTGATTGAGGCTGCGGACAGCCTGCTGGTGCTGACGCCACTGCGGCGAATCCGGGCTTTTGCCAGGCCCTTGCGGCGTATGAAGAGAACAGGCGGTGAGGACGAGGCTGGCCAGCGGCAGCAGGCGGAACAGTCGATTCATAATGATGACAAATCCTTGATGTCTACAGGGAAAAACGGCGACAGGGAACAGCGGGCCGATTTGTGTAGCAGGTTACATTTATAACCCTTAATGCTAGCGTCGCCGGGCCATAGCGTCTACGTTCAAGTTGTCTGAAATCAAAAAATTAACCTTAATGGCGGTCTTGCTTTAACTATTACTCCAAAAGGGGAGCCTCTCTTTTATTGATTACGCGCATCCTGTATGATGCACTCAGACTAACCTTAGCAACGCTGGTACTACTCCCTCACAATGACCCTTTTAGCTCTTGGCATCAATCACAAAACAGCTCCGGTCGCCCTGCGAGAACGCGTCACGTTTTCGCCGGAAACGCTCGATAAGGCGCTGGAGAGCTTGCTGGCTCAGCCGATGGTGCAGGGTGGGGTGGTGCTGTCGACCTGCAACCGCACGGAACTCTATCTCAGCGTCGAAGAGCAGGATAACCTGCAGGAAGCGCTGATCCGCTGGCTGTGCAACTACCACGGCCTCAACGAAGAAGACCTGCGAAAAAGCCTTTACTGGCATCAGGGTAATGACGCCGTCAGCCATCTGATGCGCGTCGCCAGCGGCCTCGATTCGCTGGTGCTGGGCGAGCCGCAGATCCTCGGCCAGGTGAAAAAAGCCTTCG
>ERZ772879.2559-NODE-2559-length-10729-cov-5.163856_pt1 | contig 10729 bp, 9 predicted proteins | sample MGYA00580582_ERZ772879 | MGnify/ENA primary metagenome ERZ772879 (study PRJEB29015, sample SAMEA2737682) | human gut metagenome | biome: human gut; feature: human-associated habitat; material: faeces | place: China | collected 2012 ... | reverse complement strand
TGCCGGGATAACCTTGGTATCATTGATCACAAGGCAGTCTCCCGGTTTGAGATAATCTTTGATCTCACGGAAAATATGATGACTGGTTGCACCGGTTTTTTTATCAAGAACAAGCAGTCTGGAACTGGATCTGTCTTCAAGCGGATCCTGCGCGATCAGCTCTTCCGGTAAATCAAAATAAAAATCCTGTCGTTTCATTCTTTTGACCTCTTTTCGCCTACTTACGAAGCTCGATACCCATTTCCTCCAGTGCCTTCAAGATACGGTTCATTGCAGCTGAAATATCAGCTTCTTCCAGAGTCTTATCTTTTGCACGGAATGTGATAGAGTAAGCAACAGACTTGAAGCCTGCCTTGATCTGAGCGCCTTCATAAATATCGAACAGCTTATAGCTTTCCAGATAAGCGCCACCCTTGTTCTCGATCACTTCTTCAACCTGTCCTACCAGGATGGATTTTGGCATTACCATACTGATATCACGGCTGACTGCCGGGTATTTTGCAATTCCTTCGTATTTTCTGTCAAATGTTGCAAGCTCTGTGATCTGTGGCATATCGATGACAGCAACGTATGCTCTTTCACCGATTCCATAGATATCAGCAACTTCCGGATGAACCTCACCCATGTATCCGACAACCTTTCCATCGTAAACGATGTTTGCCTGACGTCCCGGATGAAGGAAGTTCTTTCCTGCATTTGGATCATAAGTTTCTTTCTTATGAAGTCCGACTTTTTCAAAGAACTCTTCTACAACACCTTTCATACTGAAGAAGTCTCCATCTCCGTACATTCCAAGTGTAAACTGCATTCTTTCGTCCGGCAGTTCTGTCAGTGGAAGTGCCTTTGGAAGATAAATATTTCCAAGCTCGTACAGACGGACATTTTTATTTCTTCTGTTGTAGTTTGTTGCAAGAGATGTCAGCATACCATTCAGAGATGTTGTACGCATGACACTGTAATCTTCTCCAAGCGGGTTCATGATCTGGATTGCCTGACGCATCGGATCATCCTTGTCGAGGAGGAGCTTGTCAAATACCTTCGGGCTTTCAAATGAATAAGTCATTCCCTGGCTGAATCCACAGAATTCTGCAATATTTCTTGCTACTTCTTCCACACGAAGCTTGAAAGAAAGCTTACCAGTTGTAGCTTCACCTGTAGGCAGTGTAGTCGGGATATTATCATATCCGTAGAATCTTGCTACTTCTTCCGCAAGATCGGCGATACGGAATAAGTCATGACGAAAGGTTGGTGCGATCACTTCTTTTGCTTCTGCATCATATTCCAGGTCGATCTTTTCAAAATATTTGATCATATCTTCTTCCGGGATGTCTGTTCCGAGAAGTGCATTGATCTTCTCTGCATCAAATGGAACACGTACAGGTTCTTTTTTCTTGCTGTATACATCAACCATTCCTCCGACAACTTCACCGGCTCCCATTTCTTCAATCAGCTGGCAGGCACGGTTGATTGCATCCTCTGCATTATTCGGATCCAGTCCCTTTTCAAATTTACCGGATGCATCGGTACGAAGTCCGACTTTCTTGCTGGATTTACGGATGTTGGTTCCATCGAAGCATGCAGCTTCAAATAACATGGTCTGTACATTGTCAGTGATCATGGAATTTTCGCCACCCATGATTCCGGCAATACCTACCGCTTTTTCGCCATCACAGATCATCAGAACAGAATCATCCATTTCTCTTTCCTGACCATCCAGTGTTACGAATTTTTCTCCTTTATGGGCATTGCGGACGATGATCTGATGACCTGCGATGGTATCCAGATCATAAGCATGCATTGGCTGTCCGTATTCTTCCATTACATAGTTTGTGATATCAACAAGGTTGTTGATCGGACGGATTCCTACGGAAGAAAGTCTTCTCTGCATCCATTTCGGTGAAGGTCCGATCTTGATATTTTTTACGACTCTTGCACAGTAACGTGGGCAAAGGTCTGTATTTTCTACTTTTACTTTGATGTAATCATTGACATCTTCATCATTTCCGGTTGATGTTACAACCGGTGGCTTGAATTCTTTGCGGAATGTCGCTGCAACTTCTCTTGCGATACCAACCACGCTGAAGCAGTCTACACGGTTGGAGGTGATCTCATATTCAAATACGACATCATCCAGTCCGAGTGCCTTTACTGCACTTTCTCCGACAACTGCGTCATCATCAAAAATGTAGATTCCATATTCCGGTGCTTCCGGGTACATATTTCTGTCTGAACCAAGTTCTTCGATGGAACACATCATTCCGTAGCTGCCGACTCCACGGAGTTTTCCTTTTTTGATCTTGATTCCGCCTTCTACTCTCTGTCCAGGCTCATGTCCGCCCGCAACGCGTCCGCCATCCAGAACAACCGGTACCTTGTCTCCTTCTTTTACGTTCGGAGCACCTGTAACAATCTGTACGGTCTCTGTTCCTACATTTACCTGACAGATGATCAGTTTATCTGCATCCGGATGTTTTTCAATTTTCTCAATCTGTCCTACTACGATCTTGTCCAGATCAGCATCCAGCTTTGTAAAACCTTCTACTTTTGTTCCGGAAAGAGTCATTGCATCTGTATATTCCTGCGCTGTTACGTCAAGATCCGGAACATACGCTTTAATCCATGATAATGAAGTATCCATTTTATATCTCCTTCTGATTTGTTTATATATTTCTCTTATTCAGTCTCCAAAATCCAGCATCTTTCGATGCTGCCGCAGCTCTTCGCACTGCTCTCTGATTTTGTCGTGCTCACTAGAACTGTTTCAGGAATCTGATATCGTTCTCGTAGAGGAGGCGCATGTCGTCGATCTCGTATTTGAGAAGGGCGATCCTTTCAAGTCCTACTCCGAATGCAAATCCAGTGTATTCTTCCGGATCGATTCCGCACATTTCGAGTACGTGTGGGTGAACCATACCACAGCCGAGGATTTCAATCCATCCTGATCCTTTACAGAAACGGCAGCCTTTTCCGCCACACTTGAAGCATGATACGTCTACTTCTGCACTTGGCTCTGTGAATGGGAAATGATGCGGACGGAATTTTGTCTTGGTATCTGGTCCGAAAAGTTCTTTTGCAAATACTTCCAGTGTTCCCTTTAAGTCAGCAAAGGAAATATTTTTATCGATTACCAGTCCTTCGATCTGATGGAAGGATGGTGAATGGGTTGCATCCACTTCGTCAGAACGGAATACTCGTCCCGGTGCGATCATACGGATCGGGAGCTTGCCCTGTTCCATCACACGTGCCTGAACCGGTGATGTCTGGGTACGAAGCACGATGTCTTTGTTGATATAGAATGTATCCTGTTCATCTTTTGCCGGATGATCTGCAGGAATATTCAGTTTTTCAAAGTTGTAAAGGTCATATTCTACTTCCGGTCCTTCCACAACTTCGTATCCCATACCGATGAAGATACGCTCTACTTCTTCCAGAGCGATCGTATTCGGATGACGATGACCTACTGTATTTTTCTTGGAAGGAAGTGTTACGTCAATAACTTCCTGTTTTAATTTTTCTTCACGGATTGCAGCATCCATTTTCTTCTTTGTCTCATCAAGAAGTTCTTCGATAGCAGCTCTTGTCTCATTCACAAGCTGTCCTACCTTCGGACGTTCTTCCGGAGCTACATCTTTCATTCCTTTTAATACGGCTGTCAGTTCTCCTTTTTTACCAAGGAATTTGACACGTACATCATTTAATTTCTCCGGTACATCAGAAGCCTGGATCTGCTTAATGGCTTCCTGTTTGATGCTCTCAAGTCTTTCTTTCATGATATCCTCCTTAAAACTTGTTTTGGCTATTCATTTGCGACTATAACAGGAAATAAAATTTCCTGTGGAAGAAAAAAGAATGTGCCTTGGCACATTCTGGCACCTGCGGCGATCGCTTGTGACATCTTCCTTATACGCCGCAGTGCACATCCTCGCGGAGCGTTTTTATATATTAGGAAAGAACACTTTCCTAATATATAAAAAAATCGCCCCTAAAAAGGGACGAGATAAATCGCGGTACCACCCTGTTTCCTGCTATTTGAATAACAGGCACTCGGACTGCGTAACGTGCAGGGACGTCGTTTTCTACTTTATTTTCAAAAACGCAGCTCACGTGGGAAATTCGTTTCCTGCCTGAACCGGGGAGAACTTACAGCCGGGGATTCTCCTTCTCTGTCGGAAAACAGTTCACTACTTACACGGTCATTGCTTTTATGATATGTCATATACTTAATTATTGTAACATATGATTTTTTTATGTCAAGCGGTTTTATCCGATAGATTCACCATTTATCTACGCAAAATCATATTCCGGAACCTGGATGCTGCTTTTTGCAGAACTAATCCTTTTCCAGGATATCCCGCTTTGCATCTACCCAGATACAGTTAATAAGCCCTCCCAGCAGCATCACATACATACAAAAATACAGCCACAGCATCACAAGAATGATCGCCGTCATACTTCCGTACAGACCGGAAAATCCTTTGAAGATTGTCAGATACATTGAAAAAACAAACGAGATCACCAGCCATCCCAGAGAACAGAAAATAGATCCCAGAATCAAATCCCGGAACGGAAGCTTTCGGTTCGGCAAAAAGTGATATACCAGAAGCGAAATTCCAGTCATAACAACAAATGAAATCACCGTTCTCAAACGCATGATCATATCCGTCGTCTCCGCAAGAAACGGAATTTTGTGATATATAAAAATACTGATATTATTACCAAACACAGAAAGTACCAGAGCCATCACAATTGCTGCAATGAACAGGATCGTATAGATGGATGCCCGGATTCTTAAAAATACATAATTTCGTGTCTCACGAAGCTCATATGCACAGTTCAGTCCTGTACTAACCGCAAGTACTCCTTTACCTGCTGACCACAATGCTACAATCGCGGTGATCGGAATGACCGTCTTCGACTGGTTATATACTTCATTTACAATGCCAACCATAAAATCCTGCATATTTGTCTCCGGAAACAAATTTACCACTGCAGTCATAACATCTGCTTTTGTCACCGGAGTATATTGTATGATAGCAAGAAGCAGCAAAATAATCGGGATCATACTCAGCACAAAAAAATAAGCAGACTGGGCCGCGTATGCTCCCACATGCTTTTGTGACACCTGCCCTGTAATTTCCCGAATCTTGTTTATCGTTTTCATCATATAATAACTCCATTTATCTTATCGGCAGTTTCATTTTTCAAAATAGTTTATCACATTTTCACTTCTTTGAAAACCCAAAAAAACAGTTGCTCTCGCAACTGTCCTTTATCTTTTGTAGTCCCCCGAAATGCCGTTTTCCGTTTTTTGACTCCTAGCACTCCGCTAGGTGGGCGACCGCATCTGCTTTTCTGCCTTCCCCTGCGCAATGAGGGCCTGACATATTACAGAGATATAAGAATCCCGTTTAAAGTATTGTAGGTTCAAAAATACGGAAGTCTCGAACATTCCAGGTTTTCTAAAGCCTATTATAGACCATCAGCCGTGTTTTTTCAACTGTTAATCGTTGAAGATATTTACTTTTTTTACCAGAAATTAAAATACGTTTAACGTACCCATTTCCCGCTTTTTCCACCGGACTTTTCAAGCAGATGGATTTCTCTGATCTCCATTCCCCGGTCAACCGCCTTGCACATATCATAGATTGTAAGAAGAGCGGTATTTACCCCGGTCAGTGCTTCCATTTCCACACCGGTCCTGCCGGTACATGCCGTGTGGCAGATTGCCCGGATCCCATGCTCTTCTTCCAGATATTCAAAATCAATCTCGACTTTGGTAAGGTTTAACAGATGGCACAGCGGAATCAGTTCTGCTGTCTTTTTTGCACCCATGATCCCGGCAATTCTTGCTACGCCAAGAACATCTCCTTTTTTCATGCTGCCTTCCTTTACTTTCTGAAAGCATTCTTCAGACATGCGGATCACCCCTGATGCAAGTGCTTCTCTTTTTGTCTCAGCCTTTTCCCCCACATCTACCATCACTGCATTACCATCTTCGTTAAAATGTGTAAATCCACTCATGATTTTTAACCTCTTTATTTTCTGGCACATTCGCCTTCTGTTCCCCGGAGGATTCCAAGCCCATGTCCAAGTTCAGGAAGCAGAAACTCCAGTGCTTCCTGTACTGCTTTGGGACTTCCCGGGAGATTGATGATCAGCGTTTTTTTTCGGATACCTGATACAGCTCTGCTGAACATAGCACGCTTTGTAATCGTCATCGAATAATTCCGGATTGCCTCTGCTATTCCGTTTGCCATCCGGTCACAGACATTTACCGTCGCCTCCGGTGTTCGGTCCCGCTCGGAGAATCCTGTTCCTCCGGTGGTGAAGATCACATTAAGCTGTCTCTGATCAGCCAGTCTGATCAGCTCTTTTTCCAGTTTTTTCTGCTCATCCGGTAATAAAATCGTTTCTTTAATATCATATCCGGCATCTTTCAACATTTCGACAATCATGGGTCCGCTTTTGTCTTCTCGTTCTCCGGCAGAGCCTTTATCACTTAAAGTAATAACTGCCGCTGAAAATGGACGGTCACTTTTCACCTGTTCCATGACAACTTCATCTCCCACCTTGATATGACCTCCGGTGACGACTTCTGCAAAAACGCCCTCTCTTGGCATAATGCAGTCACCCATTCTCTTATAAATCTGACAATGACTGTGGCATTCTTTTCCAATCTGTGTCATCTCAAGTACCACATCTCCGATATGAAATCTTGTTCCAACCGGAAGCGCGCGAAAATCAAATCCCTCCACGATCAGATTTTCACCAAATGCACCATACGCAACTTCTGCCCCTTTTGCACGAAATTCCTGAATCTTTTCATCAGAAAGCAGACTGATCTGACGATGCCATTTTCCACCGTGCGCATCTCCTTCAATCCCCCAGTCCATTTTGACCATGGCTTCACGAACCTCATGTTTTTCGGTTCCTCTCTTTTCACTGATGCAGATTCCCTTCAGTCTTCCCATTTTTATGTTTATCCTCCGATCTGTGACATATTTTTCTGTTCTGTAATAAAGTTCTGCTCCTCAAAATGATGCATCTTCGGTTTTCCACGGATCGCCTGTTCGAGACATTTCCGGATTTCTTCTTCCGATCCGTGTCTTGCTGCCTCAAAAACGGAGATAGTATCTGCATAGCACAGACACGCTTTTAACTTTCCGGTTGATGTCATCCGGATCCGGTTACATCTGTCACAGAATTTTCCATGCAATGCACTGATCAGACCGATTTTCCCCTGAAAACCAGGCAGTTGATAATACACAGCAGGTCCGTTTCCAAATCGTCCCTCTAACGGATAAAACTCTCCTTCTATCCCATAAGCTTCTTTCAGTTTTCCAAGCACCCAGGCACCGGAAATGCCATTCTCTGCTCTTCCCTGTCCAATCGGCATCAATTCAATAAAACGGACATCCAGCTTGTTCTTTTTCGCCAACTCTGCCAGACTTTTCCATTCCTCATCATTGACTCCTTTTTGCAGGACCGTGTTGATTTTTACCCGGATCTCGCTTTTTTCTGCCATGAAAATGGATTTTCTGACTCTTTCCAGTTCATCTGCCCCGGTAATCTCCTGATATTTTTCCGGAATCAGTGTATCCAGACTGATATTCACCGCATCCAGCCCCGCTGCAAGAAGATCTTCCAGATTCTCACCCAGAAGAACCCCATTTGTCGTCATTGTTACTTCTTCTGTGCCTGGAATCTGCCGGATCATCCGGATCAGATCTGCGCATCCTTTTCTGACCAGAGGCTCCCCTCCGGTAATCTTAAACCTGGTAATCCCGATCTGGACAGCCTCCCTGCAGATTCGTTCAATCTCCTCATAAGTCAGGATTTCTGACATAGGAATCCACTTTGCGCCATCCGGCATGCAGTACCTGCATCGCAGATTACAGCGGTCTGTGATTGAAATTCTCATATATTCAATTGTTCGTCCATAAGAATCTCTCACAGCCTTTTCCATCCTTTCTTAATTCCAGAGTGGTTCCAGTAACACCTCGATCGTACCGCCGCAGACCATGCCTTCTTCCTCCGCATCATCTCCGGTCATATCCACATATTCTGTCTTTAGTCCTGTATTATTTTCATGCATCATGACTCTCGCTTTTCTTAAAACCTCTGCCTCCATACAGCCGCCTCCGATGGTTCCAACACAGCTGCCGTCTTCCAGGATCAGCATCTTGGATCCCACATTCCTTGGTGCAGAACCCTTTCTTGTAATGATCGTTGCAAGCATCTTCTTTCCCGGATGAACGATATCCAGGATTGCTTCCAGCAAGTCTTTCGGATAACCGCAGACTCTCTTGTTCTGATTCTTTACTTCGATAATCTCTGCCATGATCGCCACACCGATCTCCTCCGGTGTCTCAGCACCGATGTTCAGACCAATCGGACTTTTTATCTCGCCGATTACTTCCTGACTGCATCCTTTTTCAATCAGATTCTGCTTTACCATCGCACTTCTTCGCCGGCTTCCGATCATTCCGATATAAGCATGTTCCTTCCCAACGATCTTCTCCAGACAAACCTGATCATATCTGTGACCTCTGGTCAGTACAACAAAATACGTATCCTTGTCTCCTTCGATCTGATCCAGGGCATCTTCAAACGGCTGGCAGATCACTTCCATTGCACCCGCATTTCTGGCATGATCGGCAAACTGCGGACGATCTTCAAGAACCGTGACCTTCCATCCAAGCATAATCCCGATTTTGATCACCGGCACCGATACGTGACCACCGCCACAAATGACCAGATGCTCCTGCCCTCCAATTATATCACAAAACACCTGCTGCTCTCTGATTTCATAAAGTCCACATTTTTTCAAGTCACCTGCTTCTGAAAAATGTGCTGAAAAGAAACCGTTTTCTTTACTTTCCCAGATTATTTTTTTCTCTGCCAAAATTGCTTTTTCTCCGGCTGCGGATCCTTTTGCCACTGTCAAAAGAACGTAATCTCCCGGCTTTGGTAAATCTTTTAATATCTCAAATACATTTTCCATCAAATCTCATCTACCCTACTACATATTTATTCAGTCTGTCAAATGCTTCTTTTAATACGGTTCCATCCTGAAACGGATCGGAATCTTCCGGCATTTCATCTCTCGCATGACATTTTCTTTTATCCCCATCACATTTTCTCTGCCATGCAATACTTTTATTGTAACAAATTTTTCCGCCAAATGAAATAAGAAGGTGCAGCTCTTTTTGTCTGCACCTTCCCTTTTCCTTTATTTTGTGATCTGATTTTAAAAATACTTTGCATTCAGCTTTTTGACTGTCCATGCAAACCATACCAGTACTGCAAGTACCAGCACTAACATCACCCAGAATAATTTTCCTGTACTCTGCACATAAGTATTATACAGATCTTCTGCGCCGTACAGGATCAGCACTACCGCAAGCACAAGAAGCTTCGGTCCTGCTGCTGCCCTGTATGCTTCCTTATCCTTACACTTCTTTATATTCGTATCTTTTGGTACAAGAATTGATGTATTGATGATTCCTTTGAATTTAAGCTGAAACCATGCATACAGGCTATACAATCCCGCCCCAATACCAATGATCCCGAAAATTCCTTCCATTCCATTCATTCTTTTGCCTTCTCCTGTCTATTTTACGCCAAGAATATTCTTAACGGTCTGCTCCATCTGATCCACATCACATTCCGTATTGTGACGGATCTCGGCATTCATGATCTCTTTGATGGCATTCGGAAGCTCTGTACCGGATACTTTCTGAAGCTCCTCGATCAGTTTGAAATCATCCTGTCCTTTATACTTCGGATCGATCGCTGACATAACGCTTCCTGCAAATTTGTATGGACTTGCTGTGGATGCGATTACTGTCTTTCTGTCATCTTTACTGTCTTCTTTGTAAGCTTTATACACTGTTGCAGCTACCGCCGTATGGGTATCCATTACATAACCGGTATCTTCGTATATATCATGGATTGTCTTTGCGACCTGCTCTTCTGTCGCATATCCTGCCGCAAAATCAGCCAGGTTTGCTTTCATCTCACCTGTAATCGCGTAACTTCCCTTTGTCTTCAGCTCAGTCATAAGATCCGTATCTTTTCTTGCATCTTCTCCTGAAATCTTGTAGATCAGACGCTCTAAGTTGCTGGAGATCAGAATATCCATGGACGGAGATGTTGTAAGAACAAATTCACGGTTACGGTCATAAGTTCCTGTCTGGAAGAAGTCATAGAGAACTTTGTTCTCATTGGATGCACAGATCAGCTTTGCAATCGGGATTCCCATATTCTTTGCGTAGTATGCAGCCAGAATATTCCCAAAGTTACCGGTCGGTACAACTACATTGATCTCTTCATCTTCCGCAATCTCTTCATTCTGAAGAAGCTTCGCATAAGCATATACATAATATACAACCTGCGGAACCAGACGTCCGATATTGATAGAGTTGGCAGATGAGAACTGGTAGCCTGCTTCATTTAACTCTTTTTCCAGCTCTTTGTTCTCGAACATTGCCTTCACACCGCTCTGTGCGTTGTCAAAGTTACCGTGGATCGCAACAACAGAAGTATTGTCTCCTTTCTGTGTTACCATCTGCAGCTCCTGTACTCGGCTGACTCCGTTCTTCGGATAGAATACGATGATCTTGGTTCCTTCTACATCTGCAAATCCTGCAAGTGCAGCTTTTCCTGTATCCCCGGATGTTGCAGTCAGAATGACGATCTCATTCTTCACCTGATTCTTCTTTGCAGA
>ERZ772879.2556-NODE-2556-length-10736-cov-3.830915_pt1 | contig 10736 bp, 10 predicted proteins | sample MGYA00580582_ERZ772879 | MGnify/ENA primary metagenome ERZ772879 (study PRJEB29015, sample SAMEA2737682) | human gut metagenome | biome: human gut; feature: human-associated habitat; material: faeces | place: China | collected 2012 ... | reverse complement strand
TCCAGCTGATCAATAGTTACAAACCGGATCTGGTAATGAACATTGCGCTTCCGTATCAGGATCTGACCATCATGGATGCATGTCTGGAAGCCGGTTCGGATTATATTGATACTGCCAATTATGAAGCAGAGGATACAGAAGATCCCACATGGCGTGCAATCTATGAAAAGAGATGTAAAGAAAAAGGCTTTACTGCATATTTCGATTATTCCTGGCAGTGGGCTTATGATGAGAAATTTAAGGAAGCAGGACTGACTGCTCTTCTGGGAACCGGTTTTGATCCGGGTGTTACCAGTGTATTCAGTGCTTATGCCCTGAAGCATTATTTTGATGAAATCCATACCATTGATATTCTGGACTGCAACGGCGGTGATCATGGATATCCTTTTGCCACAAACTTTAACCCGGAGATCAATCTTCGAGAGGTTTCCGCAAATGGTTCCTACTGGGAAGACGGACATTGGGTAGAAACAGAGCCTATGGAATTTAAATCTGTCTACGATTTTCCTGAGGTAGGAAAGAAGGATATGTATCTTCTTCATCATGAAGAGATTGAATCACTGGCAAAAAATATTCCGGGAGTACAGAGGATCCGTTTCTTTATGACATTCGGACAGAGCTATCTGACACATATGAAATGTCTGGAAAATGTAGGAATGCTTTCCACCGCACCTGTGGAATTTAATGGACAGGAGATCGTGCCAATCCAGTTTTTGAAAGCTCTTCTGCCGGATCCTGCATCTCTGGGTCCGAGAACAGTGGGTAAAACAAATATCGGCTGTATTTTCACAGGTGTTAAGGACGGAAAAGAGAAAAGTATTTATATTTATAATGTATGTGATCATCAGGAATGCTATAAAGAGGTGGAATCCCAGGCAATCTCCTATACAACAGGTGTTCCGGCTATGATCGGTTCCATGATGGTAGTGACCGGACAGTGGAAGAAGCCGGGTGTATTTAATGTGGAAGAATTTGATCCGGATCCATATATGGAAGCACTGAACAAATGGGGACTTCCATGGAAAGTCTGCGAAGATCCTGAACTGGTAAAGGTCTGGAAAGCCAATGAAGATTGATCAACTGCAAACTCCCTGCTATGTGATCGATGAGAAGAAGATGCGGGAGAATCTGGAGATTTTGAAAAAAGTCCAGGAGGATACCGGGTGTAAGATCCTTCTGGCGCAGAAAGCGTTTTCCGGCTTTGCTCTGTATCCCATGATTGGAAAATATCTGGCAGGTACCACTGCCAGCGGTCTGTTTGAGGCAAGGCTTGGATATGAAGAGATGGGGAAAGAGAATCATGTTTTTTCCCCTGCTTACCGTACAGAAGATATAGAGGAACTGGATCGTATCTGTGACCATATTATCTTTAATTCCACAGCACAGCTGAAGAAATTTAAAGAAGTGTGTACCGGAGCCAGTCTGGGACTCCGTATTAATCCGGAATGCTCCACTCAGGGGGATCATGCGATCTATGATCCCTGTGCGCCGGGTTCCAGGCTGGGTGTTACCAGAGAGAACTTTGACGGGGAATGTCTGAAATGGATCGACGGACTGCATTTTCATACGCTCTGCGAACAGAATGCGGATGACCTGGAGAAAACATTGCAGGCGGTAGAGGAGAAGTTTGGAGAATTTCTGTCTGAGGTTTCCTGGCTGAATATGGGCGGCGGACATCATATTACCAGAGAGGATTATGATGTAAAGCTCCTGGAAAAATGTATTCAGCATATGAAGGAAACCTATGATCTGGATATTTATCTGGAGCCCGGGGAGGCTGTTGCCCTGAATGCCGGATATCTGGTGACAGAGGTTATGGACATTGTGGAAAATGAGATCAGAACGCTGATTTTGGATGCTTCTGCAGCCTGCCATATGCCGGATGTGCTGGAGATGCCCTATCGTCCGCCTCTTAAGGACAGCGGGGAAGCAGGGGAGAAGGCATATACCTATCGCTTATCTTCCTGCACCTGCCTGGCAGGAGATGTGATCGGAGATTATTCCTTTGACAGAGAGATCCGGATCGGGGACAAGCTGTATTTTATGGATATGGCGATTTATTCTATGGTGAAGAATAATACATTTAACGGTATGCCGCTGCCGGATATTGCGGTTATGCATGAGGACGGAGAGTGTGAGGTTATCAGACATTTCGGATACGAAGACTTTAAGAGCCGGCTTTCCTGATATCTGCCGGGCTATCAAAGAAAAGGAGACAGACATGGAAGTTACAGAGAAGAACAGAACAAAATATCGTATGCCCGGAGAATTTGAGCCTCATGAGGGATGTGTGATGATCTGGCCGGAACGTCCCGGTTCCTGGAATTATGGGGCAAGGGAAGCACAGAAAGCATTTGTGAAAGTTGCAGAGGCTATTGGAGAGAGCGAAAAGGTGTATATGCTGGTTTCCAAAGCTCAGATGGAGAATGCAAAGAATCAGCTTGGGAATGTTTCCGGTGTGACTTTGCTGGAATGCGAGACAGATGACGCCTGGGCCAGAGATGTGGGAGCAACCATGGTTCTGGATGAGAAAGGGGCGGTCTGTGGAGTTGACTGGCAGTTTAATGCCTGGGGAGGAGACTTTGATGGACTTTACCGGAACTGGGAGAAGGACGACAGGGTGGCTGCCTTTATCTGCAGGACTCTTGGTTGTCCATGTCTGGATGCCAGACCTTTTGTGCTTGAGGGCGGTTCCATCCATTCTGACGGAGAGGGGACTCTGATCGTTACAGAGGCCTGTCTTCTGAGTCAGGGACGCAATCCTCAGATGAGCAGGGAACAGATAGAGGAACAGTTGAAGTACTGGCTCGGTGTCCACAAGATTATCTGGCTTCCATGTGGAATCTATCAGGATGAAACCAATGAGCATGTGGATAACGTGTGCGCTTTTGTAAGGCCCGGAGAGGTTGTGCTTGCATGGACAGAGGATGAGACAGATCCGCAGTATGCCATGTCTTTGGCTGATCTGAAGGTGCTGGAACAGGAAACAGATGCAAAGGGCAGAAAATTTAAGATTCATAAGCTTCCGATTCCTCAGAAACCGGTCTGCCTTACCCAGGAAGATGTGGATGGCTTTGTGTTTGAAGAGGGAGAAGACGAACGGGAAGCAGGAGAACGGATGGCTGCCAGTTACGTGAATTTCTATATTTCCAATGGAGGGATCATCCTTCCACAATTTGGGGATGAAAATGACAAAAGGGCAGTGGAGATTCTGCAGAAGTGTTTTCCTGAAAGAAGGATTTATCCCATTGATGCCAGAGCCATCATTGTTGGCGGTGGAAATATTCACTGTATCACCCAGCAGATTCCCGGAAAAAATATCTGACCTTGATGCAGAAAACTTTGAGAGTCATGTGTTTGAGGGTTATTACCTGAAAGTTATGAAAAAACTTACTTATGTAAACAGGAGCAGGAGGAACAGACAGGATGAGAAATGTAACAGTGGCAGCAGTTCAGATGAAATGCAGTAAAAGTGTGGAGAAAAATATTGCCCATGCAGAGGAACTGGTGCGTCAGGCAGCAGCAAAGGGAGCTGAGATTGTTCTTCTGCCGGAGCTTTTTGAACGGCCCTATTTCTGCCAGGAGCGCAGATATGAGTATTATGAATATGCGCAGACTGCAGAGGAAAACCCTGCAGTGCGTCATTTCAGCAGGGTAGCGGCAGAGTTGGGGATTGTGATTCCGGTCAGCTTTTATGAAAAAGAGGTCAATAATACTTATAACAGCGTTGCGGTTCTGGATGCAGATGGAAAGAATCTCGGCATTTATCGGAAAACACATATTCCGGATGACCATTATTATCAGGAAAAATTCTATTTCACACCGGGAGATACTGGCTTTAAGGTTTTTGATACCAGATTTGGAACCATTGGAGTTGGAATCTGCTGGGATCAGTGGTTCCCGGAAACGGCAAGATGTATGGCACTGCAGGGAGCAGAGCTTCTCTTTTATCCCACTGCCATCGGCAGTGAACCCATCCTGGAATGTGACAGCATGGAACACTGGAGAAGATGTATGCAGGGACACGCTGCCTCCAACCTGATCCCTGTGATCGCTGCCAACAGAATCGGTGAGGAAACAGTGGAGCCATGTCCGGAAAACGGAATGCAGAAATCTGCTCTTAATTTTTACGGCTCTTCTTTTATCACAGATCAGACCGGAGAACTTGTGGCAGAGGCAGACCGCAAGACGGAACAGGTGATCCTTGCAACGTTCGACTTAAATGAAATGCAGGAGAACCGCCTTTCATGGGGAATCTTCCGGGACAGAAGACCGGAGTGCTACGGGGATATCTGTAAATAAAAAAGGACGCATGAAAAACGAAAAAATTTTCATGCGTCCTTTTTTGTGCAATTTGACATCATAATTTTAGTATCCGAATTCTTCACCAATTAGAATGACCTTAATTCTTCCCTGAATACCGCTTCGTCTTGTGATAACAACCTGATTGCAGATGCAGTCAGGAGAGAGGCAGTCGGCACAGACTCCGGTGACAGCACATGGTGTCTGCTTGTTCAGACGTACACAGTTCATAGGGGTTGCGGTTAAGTGGACACGGTCAATGGCTTCTGCAACGTCCTTTGCAACCTTGTTCATTCCGGCAAGAATGATGACATTTTCAGGACCGTAGATTAAAGCAGCGACCCGGTTTCCATTACCATCGATATTGACTAATTCTCCATCAATTGTCATGGCGTTGGTGCTCATGAAATAGTAGTCAGCCATCAGTGCGTCGTGGAATATTTTTCTGGAATCTTCCGGCGTCTTACAGACAGCCCGGTCTAAAAACTCAATATCGGCTGAACGCAGTGCATCCATCATGCCGGTTTCCTCTAGTGTCATGGAGCCGCCGTGAGCCACGACTGCACCGGATGGCAGGAAAGAAAGTGCTTTCTCTACGGCTTCTTTTGCGGTCGGGTAGTAGTATGCTTCCATTCTTCTTTTTTCAAAATTTTTGATCATGGTATTGGCGAGTGTTTCGTAATATTTTGTTTTTGGTGTCATATGATCCTTCTCCTCCTATATAACTTTTTGACTTTTATTATAAGCGGATTTTATCGTTATGCAAGCGCTATTAAAATAATTGAAAACGATCAGATTTTCTTCTATTAACAATTCTGAAACAAAACTCAAACAAATTCAAAATAATATATGTTATGATGTAATCAATGGACAATGATAGAAACCAGAAAGGAACAGAAAAATGATACACATTCTTGTAGTGGATGATGATAAAAATTTAAACCAGACGGTCTGCACCTATTTAAATGACTGTGGATTTGAGGCAAAAGGCGTTTTGAGTGTGAACGAAGCCTATGACGAGATGTATAACAATCTCTACGAGCTGATCATTTCCGACATTATGATGCCGGAGATTGATGGATTTGAATTTGCGGAGACAGTGCGTCAGGTCAATAAACAGATCCCGATCCTTTTCATGTCGGCTAAGGACGATCTTCCTTCCAAACGGAAAGGATTTTTAGTTGGAATCGATGATTATATGGTAAAACCGGTGGAGTTGGCAGAACTTGAGATGCGTGTGAGGGCACTGCTCCGGAGAAGTAATATCGAGATGGAGCGCAAACTTATTGTCGGAAATCTGGAGATGGATGCGGACGGCATGACAGCAACGATAAATGGGGAGGAGATACCGGTCACAACACGCGAATTCAATATTTTATATAAACTGTTGTCTTACCCGAAAAAAACATTTACAAGGGCACAGCTTATGGATGAGTTCTGGGGGCTTGATTCGGGAACGAGTCTGCGGGCTGTGGATGTCTATGTGACAAAGCTCCGCGACAAGTTTTCCACCTGCGATGGATTCGAGATCAAAACTGTGCGTGGACTTGGATACAAAGCGGTATTGCTATAGAAAGGGATTGCCTGAAACCATGAACAAATTGAACCATACCAACACAATCAAAAATGACCGTTTTCCATCTTCCCTGTTTCTGGTGTATTTTCTCGTATTGCTGTTAATGTCCGGTATTCATACAGGAATTATCGTAGGTATGAATGCACTGGGGTGGAACAAAATCATACAGGTGATTTTACCGCTTGGTTACTGGACTGTTGTGGCAGTTGGATTGACACTTTTTACGAAAAATGTGATCCGGAAAAGCTATGAAAAGCCAATGCATGACCTGGCAGATGCAACAAAAAAAGTTGCAGAGGGCGATTTTTCAGTGTATGTTCCAACACTTCACACCTCTGACCGGCTGGATTATCTGGATGTCATGATCATTGATTTTAATAAAATGGTGGAGGAACTCGGCAGCATTGAGACGTTGAAAACAGACTTTTTCTCCAATGTTTCCCATGAGATCAAGACGCCGCTTGCAATTATCCAGAACAATGCGGAGCTGCTCTGTATGGAAAAGAAGCCGGAGAAACAAAAAGAATATGCCGAAGTGATCTTTCAGACTACAAAGCGTCTGTCGGAACTTATCAGTAATATTTTAAAACTGAACAAGCTTGAAAAACAGGCGATCACGCCGGTAGCAGAAGAGTACGATCTGTGTGGACAGCTTGCGGAATGTGCCGTGAATTATGAGCCGGTGTGGGAGAAAAAAGATATTGGATTTGATGCAGATATGGAAGATTCTGTAAAGATCACGGCAGACGCTGCGTTGATGGAGTTAGTCTGGAATAACCTTTTTTCCAATGCAGTGAAGTTCACAGAACCGGGAGGAACGATAAAGCTGACCGAGCAGTCGGATGATTCTGAGATCCGTGTGTCGGTGGAGGATAACGGCTGCGGAATGACGGAAGAGACAAGGAAACATATTTTTGATAAATTTTATCAGGGGGATACATCCCATGCAATGGCTGGAAATGGACTTGGACTGGCGCTTGCCCTGCGTGTTTTGCAGTTAAATGATTATAAAATCGAAGTGGAAAGCGAACCGGGACGCGGCAGTAAGTTTACGGTGATCATTCCGAAAAGGTAGAATATTGTATAACAGACAGAAAGCGAATTTCTGGGAAAGCGTAGAAAAATGAGTGAGTTTGAGAGTTTTGATTATACGAAAGTGACGGTTGCCGAGAATCAGATGTCACAGTATATGGATGGCTACGAGCATTTTGGATGGAAGGTAGATTCCAATGTCCCCATAGAAAAAGGAATGGGAAAAGTAACGATCCACTTAAAGCGGAGCAGGACTGTTTTAAATAAAATGGAACTGACACGGTTACAGAGACATTTTGAGGCGTGCATGAGTGAGATTGTGGCGCTCGAAAATTCCACAGAATCTTTTGCAATGATCGCGGCACTGACCAGTGGGGTTTCAGGCTGTGCATTTATGGCGGGTTCGGTATTCGCTGTGACGGCTGCAAAACCGATCATCTGGCTGATGATTTTGCTTGCAATCCCGGGATTTTTTCTGTGGGGAATCGCATATCCTCTTTATAAAAATGTGAAAAAGTGGAGAGAAGAGAAAGTGAAGCCTCTCATTGAGGCAAAGCTTGATGAGGCGGAAAAAGTGTGCGAGAAAGGGCATGCGCTGTTATAGCTGTAAAACATCTGACGGAAAAATACGGTGGCACGCTTGTGGCAAGCCAGGAGAAATACATTTTAATAATTCCGAAACAAAACAGAAGCAATTCGCAAACAAAACCTCTCTATGATACAGACAAACAAATGAAACACAGATCATTACAAAAAAGAGAGGAAACATAAAATGAGCGAAACATTATATTTAGTAACAGGAGCAGCAGGTTTTTTAGGAAGTCATGTATGTCATCAGTTGTTGGAGCGTGGAGAAAAAGTAAGAGCATTTGTTCTTGATGGTGATCCGGCAATCAAATATATTCCAAAAGAGGCAGAGATTGTAAAGGGAGATATCTGTGATATCGATTCACTCGAAAACTTTTTCAAAGCACCGGAGGGAACAGAGACAATCGTGCTCCATGTGGCAAGCATGGTCAGTGTCAATCCTGATTTTAACCAGAAACTTGTGGATGTGAATGTGGGTGGAACCAAAAATATCATCCAGAAATGTTTAGAGCACAAAGAGTGCAAAAACCTTGTCTACGTAAGTTCTACCGGAGCAATTCCGGAACTTCCAAAGGGACAGAAGATCAAAGAGGTAAATGAGTTTGATGCAGAGAAAGTCGTGGGCTGGTACAGCAAGACCAAGGCGATGGCAACACAGGCTGTTTTGGATGCAGTGAAAAAGGAAGGATTAAACGCATGCGTCGTACACCCGAGTGGTATTTTAGGACCACAGGACTATGCAGTGGGGGAGACTACAGGAACCATTATTAAAATCATCAATGGCGAAATGCCGATCGGCATGGGCGGAAGTTTTAACCTCTGTGACGTGCGTGACCTTGCAGCGGGCTGTATCGCAGCAGCCGATAAAGGACGAAAAGGCGAATGTTACATTCTTGGAAATGAGGAAGTAACGTTAAAGAAAATGTGTGAACTGTTAGACAAAGATCTTCACTGTGGTACCTGTAAATTTTATCTGCCGCTCGGATTGGCAAAACTGCTCGCAAAGCAGATGGAGAAAAAGGCAGCGAAAACCGGTGCGAAAGCATTGATGACGACATTTTCTGTCTACAATCTGGAACGCAATAATGCATTTGACTATTCCAAGGCAGAAAAGGAACTGGGCTATCATACAAGAAGCTATGCGGAGACATTGCATGATGAGGCAGTGTGGCTTAGAGCAGAAGGAAAAATTGCATAAAAGGCAGTGGAAAGGAAAAAAGTTTATAATGGAGATTTTTGTGATATGAAAAAAGTATGTGTTGTAACCGGAGGCGGCTCCGGAATCGGTTTTGCAGCTGCAAAAGAGGCAGCAAAAAAAGGGTACTATGTAATGATAGTTGGACGAAATGAAAAAAAACTTGCAGGTGCAGTAGAAGAATTGAGAAAAGACGGATGCGAAGCAGAAGCGTATAGCTGTGACGTTTCAGACAGGGAACACTGCTTTGCATTGGCAAGGCATGCGGCAGAATGTGGGGCAGTAAAGGCCGTGCTGCATATTGCCGGAATGAGTCCGCATATGGGAGATGCGGAGAAAATCATGCAGGCAAACGCACTTGGAACCGTCAATATCAACGACGCATTTTTTGAAGTGATCGCAGAGGGCGGCTGTGTGATCGACACAAGTTCCACTTCTGCTTACATGGCACCGTCGTTTATCATGCCAAAGAGGGTTTATCCGCTTGCGTGCACAGACCGGAAGCTTTTTATGGATAAAATGATGAAAAAAGTAAAAATGTTTCCACGGAAAACAAGAGAAGGTGTCGCCTACAGTATGAGTAAGCATTTTACTATCTGGTTTGCAAAGCAGGATGCAGCACGTTTTGCCGGAAAGAATGCCCGGGTGTTAAGTATTACGCCAGGAAACTTTGAGACACCGCTCGGAAATCTCGAAAAAGAGGAAGCGTCCACCTATCTGAAATTTGCGGCAATCAAGAGAAATGGACGTCCGGAGGAGATTGCACCGCTTTATGTTGCACTGATCGATGAGAGGTTAAGTTATCTGACCGGCACAGACATACTCTGCGATGGAGGCTGTATCGCAGGCGGAGCCAGTGCCTTTGCGAGATAAAAGTTATAGTAATTAGCCGATCAAATTGAATCAATTGTATTTTTATAAAGAATCCGCTATACTGAAACAGATTTAGTATAGTGGATTTTTTGCATTTGGGAGAACATTTTGATTACAGTAGCAATCGCAGAGGATGAAGCGGCAGTCACAAGGAAGCTGACGAATATGGCGCAGTATGCAGTATTTGCAAATGCAAATGGTGCAAGCAGTTTTCTTGTGATAAAATAATATAGATAAATTGGGGGGATAAATGTGCAGATACATTATTTTCAAAGATATAATAAAGATATAAATTACTTTAATATATTTTGGTCATATATCTACTTTAATTATTCTTGCTTATAAAGTTTAACAAAATTATCATTATAAGTAACCTGTCCGCCTATATCTGAAATTCCAGATTCCATTATCCAATTGGGATTTCCCTGCTTCTTCCACCAACCTGCATACATCATAACAACATTGTCACTTATTCCATCATCAACAATAAGCTTTACTTTTATTCGTCCTTTTTGAGATTCAATATAAACACAATCTCCACTTTTAAAACCACATTTTTCTGCCATCTTCATATTAATATAAGCCTCTGCCTTTTCATCTTTATCCATATAATGCTGACTAAATAACGATTCTCTACCATGAGTTGTTAATATTCTAAAGCAGTTTTTATGATTTTTATCGTTTCCCTTTTCTAGCATTTCTTTTAATATTTCCTCATTAAAAAATATTTCGAACTTTCCCGATTGAGTCATAAAATTCTTATCCATCCAAGGAATACTTTCATGAATTGTAATGTAGTTATCTCTAATATACTCTAAACTAATTTGTGGTACTATTTCTTTTAATGGCTCTATGACATTTGTTAAATATTCTTTTTTACTTACCCTTGGATAATGCTGAATATTTAATTTTTCAGCTAATTTCATAAAGAAATAATATTCATCCATTAATTTTTCTTGTGGTTCTAATATTTTTTCATTATAAACTAAATATGGATTCATCATTGAACTAAATAATAAGTCTTCACTTTCAAGCTGACTAGTTACTGGTATAAACAAATCACATTCCTTAACTGTATCTGTAATAAACATATCAAAGCATACTTTAAATTCTACCTTAGATAAAGCTCTTTTTAAATTATTTATATTAGCAAGTTGATTTAATAAATTA
>ERZ772879.2553-NODE-2553-length-10743-cov-4.834862_pt1 | contig 10743 bp, 5 predicted proteins | sample MGYA00580582_ERZ772879 | MGnify/ENA primary metagenome ERZ772879 (study PRJEB29015, sample SAMEA2737682) | human gut metagenome | biome: human gut; feature: human-associated habitat; material: faeces | place: China | collected 2012 ... | reverse complement strand
AAGCGATTGGCTGAAAAACATTGGCGCAGGGAGTTACGAGAAGAACCGCCCGGATATGTATGAAGTGCTGCGACCTTACATGGACATTGCGATTGCCAATGCAAAGCGGTTGGACAAACAAAATGAAGGACGGAAACCCTCTGAGTCAGCACCCGGAACGAAAGTCTACGAACTGGTTGAGATGCTGAAGCCTTATCTTTCGGACACATTATTATAGTAGAAGGGTGATTATGCCTTCTCAAAAGTAAGTTCCTAAATGCCTATAGATTCCATTAGAATCCATAGGCATTTTTTCTGTAAAAGATGGAAGCTTCTTGTTTTATGAGTGGCGGGACGGTATAATTAAGTTACAGCTATGAATATGAAAGGCAGGACTTTTGTGAAGAAGATATTCGTAAAATATAAATGGCTGCTGATTGCGCTGCTTATGATTTCAATAATCGCTATTCCAATGGTGGTTAATATCCTCTTTAAGTTTTCCAGTGCTTTTCCGGCTGAATGGTCGGCAGGAGATGCACTTTCCTATGTTTCTGGATTGCAAGCTTTGCTGGGTACCATTATACTTGGCATTATCACTGTTGAGCAGGGACAAGACGCACAAGAAGTTAATAGGCGCTTAAGCGAAGAAAATAATAGACTCCAAAAAATAATGTCACAAAAACTTTTACCAGCTGTGAAGCTGACAAATCCATCATGCAAACCGACAATGCTTCATCGCGGAGCACTGTCCTATGTGCCACAGTCCAAACAGTTCAGAATTATTCGGTCTTATTATGGAGATTCCGTACAACATGAAACCAGTGAGATTCGAGTGAATATTGATTCCTTGGTTGAAGAAATAAAGTATATTAAAACAATAGAATTTTCCTTGCAAAATATTTCTGAATCAATTATTCGGCATATTCAAGTGGATAGCGTTGATATTGTTGGATTCCAAGGCAAAACAGAGTTAGTGGCGTGTCGAAATTTTGGACAAGGCGGAATAGGAACGCTACTCGCAACGGGCGATTCTGTGGATGTGAGTCTGAAATTGTATTCCAATAATGCTATTTATAAGGAACTTTGGGATGACGATTTGGCTGGAGTGGCTGTTGTGATGCATTTGACTAATACTACGATTTCTGGGACAACATTTTCGGAATATATTGAATTCGGAATGCAGAATAACGGCCATTACCATATCAACTATGGAGAACCCCTCAAGCAGACAGGGCGAGTGAAGGTGGATTGACTCGAACGCTCTGTAATTTTGGCACCCGCTCAGGCTGCGATTAAGTCTCCCCGGAAATAAAATCTGATAGGACAAAGAAGAAAAAAGCTCTTGGCTTCTGTAATGGAGGCCAAGAGCTTTTTTGCATCTTGTTTTGTAAGCGGAAAGAGGTTCCAATAATAGAAAAGAAAGCGTACATCGGTCGAATAAGGTGGTGGATTTATGAATGGTTTAAAGTTAAAAGAAGAAGTATTTATGCACAAAAAATGATCGATAAAATTGTACAAAAGGCGAATGGAATCTCTATGAATTTTATGTTAACATCTTATTACAACACGTGATTCCTCGGAAGCGTCAGTTGTACTTGTGAACAAAGGATAGTGCTCGGTAGAGTGTCTATACCTGCAGGTATAATTATGACTGCAGTCCGAGGCTTTTTCTTTATCCGAAACGGAGAGGGTGGGTGCTATGCGAATTGTTCGGAAAATCAATAACAGTGCCGCTGTTGCTCAGGACTCCCGCGGGAAGGAACTGATCGTGATTGGTAAGGGCATCGGGTTTCCGGCGGTTCCATACGAACTGACGGATATGTCGCGGATAGACCGCACGTTTTACGATATCGACCCGCGTTATTTTGAGATGATCAGTACTCTTCCGCAGGAGATTCTTCTGGCGAGTGCCGACATTACAGAAGATGCGCAGGTCGTACTGAATACGACCCTTAACTCCAACCTGCCGCTGACACTGGCCGACCACCTGAACTTTGCGGTGGAGCGTTTTCGCAGCGGGTTGAACCTGACGATCCCCATTGCCTATGATATCCGTCATCTGTATCCCAATGAGTTTGATCTGGGCGTAAAAGCATTGGATATCCTGAAGGAATACACGGGGGTCTCGCTTCCGGATTCCGAAGCGGTCAGCATTGCAATGCATTTGATCAATGCTGAAATCGAAAACAGCGAGATCCATTCCCTCGTAAAGGCGTTGGAGATTCAGGAAGGCGTGGAGTCCATTGTGGAGCGGGAAATGAACCTGAAACTGGATAAGGACAGCTACAGTTACTACCGGTTCACGATGCATATCCGCTATCTCATCCAACGGCTGATGAGCGGTACTCAGAGCGAAACGGGGAGTGGCAGCATGGTAAAGATGCTGGCCAATGATTACCCTAAAACATATATCTGTGCTAAAAAGATTGCGGCTTTCTTGCAAAAGCAGGAGAATTGGTGCTGTAATGATGAGGAACTTCTCTATTTGATGTTGCATATCAACCGCGTCTGCCAGAAAAATACATAAACAGCTTCCGTTGCTTGGAGCGGCACTCGCCATTTGCGGGACGTGATCCGGGGACAGAGCGCATCCTACCTGAAAACGCTTGCGTTTTCAGGTAGTTTGAAGGCGCTTTGTGCCCGGATCTTTTATTACATATTGAATGAACAGCGGTGCAGGGCCCGCATCGTTTTCAGATAAAAAATCAGGAGGATTAGCCATGAAACAGGATGCATTCTTTCAAACTATCATACATCACATCGGTGGTGAAGGCAATGTTGCACGAAAACGTTTTGACGGAGAGCACCTGTATGTCACTGTGAAAGACAGCGGTATGGCAGATCTAGAAGAACTGAACCGTTTGGATGGGGTTTCCGGTACGGAACTGAACCGGAACATTCTGTCCGTTACCATCCAGGAAGATTTTTTGGAGGATGTTACAATGGCAAAAAATTTCAAACAGCTGGCGCAGAATATCATGACGTTGGCTGGAGCAAAGGAAAATGTTACTTCCGTATTTCACTGCATGACCCGTCTGCGTATGACGGTCAAGGACGTCAAGAAGGTAGACCAGAAAGCTATCAATGATCTGGACGGCGTGTTGGGCGTCACCTATCAGGGCGGTCAGCTGCAGGTCATCATCGGCAAGGATCTGCTGAAGGTTTATGAAGAGGTGCTGAAGCTGGGTTACAGCGATGGCGGTGCTGTGGACGAAAAACTGGACGGTGACCTGAAAGGCGAAAAGATTTCAGTTGGGCAGGCAGTGATTGGTTACATTTCCGCTGCCGTACAGCCTATGGTTCCGGCACTGATCGGCGGCGGTATGATCAAGGTGTTCCTGCTGCTGATCTCCAAGGTTTATGCTCCCTTTGCGGACAGTTCTACTTATACGCTGCTGAGCATCGTGGGCAATGCGGTATTTTATTTCATGCCCATTCTGGTCGCTTATGGAGCGGCCAAGAAACTGGGTGCGACCCCCACGTATTCCATGGTCGTGGCCGGTGCACTGGTCGCTCCTGAATGGACGGCTATTGTAAGTGCTGGCGATCCAGTCACCATGTTTGGTATCAATGTTGCCCTGAAAGGATACGGCAGTTCTCTGCTTCCTGCGCTGCTGCTGGCAATCGTTGCGTATTATGTGGAAAAATTCCTGAACAAAGTGATCCCCGGCGTGTTCAAGCCTATCTTTGTCGGTACGTTGACAATGGCCGCCACCTATGCCGTCTCGATCCTTGCACTGGCGCCTCTGGGTCAGCTGGCAGGTACCTATGTCACCGCCGCGATCCTGTGGTTGTATAACATTGCAGGCCCCATCACGGTTGCTCTGTTTACGGCTCTGTTCCCCTACATGGTCATGACCGGTATGCACATGACCTTGGGAGCTCCCATGATCCAGCTGCTGTCGGAAACTGGTTTTGATCCCCTGTTCCGCCCCGGTATGCTGCTGTCCAACATGGCAGAAGGCGGCGCTTCTCTGGGCATCGCCATCAAGGCAAAGGACAAGGCAATCAAATCCGAAGCACTGTCCGTTGCAGTGGGCTGCATCTTTGCTAGTGTGACCGAACCGGCCATTTACGGTTTTAACCTGCCGCTGAAGAAACCTATGTGGGCTGTTTCCCTCGGCGGCGCCATCGGTGGTGTCGTGGCTGCTCTGCTGGGTGCCCATAACTACGAGTATGGTTCTTCTTCCCTGTTTGCCCTGCCGATCTTTGAGGATACCATCGTGGCTATGGTTATTGCAATCATCGTGACGATCGTAGCATCCTGTGTACTTACGATTCTCTTTGGCTTTGACGAGGAAATCTTGAAGAAACACTGATCTCAAAATTTTGTTCGCCCCGGGGAGCGCATGCGTCCCGGGGCGTTGGAGGTATTATGAAACTTAAGTCCGATTTTTTGTGGGGTGGAGCACTTGCGGCTAACCAGTGCGAGGGTGCCTGGCAGGAAGACGGCAGGCTGCCTGCGTCTGCTGACTTTCTGCCGGATGCAGCCCACGGCAGATGGAATGCCATGCTGCATCCGGGAAACATTCTGGAAACGCGGTACGATTATTATCCTAGTCGGGAAGCAATTGATTTTTATCATCGATACAAAGAGGATATCCGCCTTCTTGCAGAGAGCGGGATCAAGGCGCTGCGTTTGTCCATTTCATGGACGCGGATCTATCCGACCGGGGAAGAGAACGCCCCGAACGAAGATGGCCTGCGTTTTTACGAGGAGCTGTTTACGGAGTGTCGTAGGTACGGGATAGAGCCGGTGGTCACCCTGTGCCACTTTGACATCCCCATGGGTCTGGTGGAGCAGTACGGCTCCTGGCGCAGCCGCAAAACGCTGGAATGCTTTGCCCGCTACGCCGAGACCTGCTTCAAAGAATACTCCGGCCTTGTGCACTACTGGCTTACCTTCAACGAGATCAACATCCTGCTGCACAGTCCCTTCTCCGGGGCAGGCATCGCCTTCCAGGAGGGCGAGAACCGCAGTCAGGTGATCTATCAGGCGGCCCACCATGTGCTGCTGGCCAGCGCCACGGCCACCCGCCTGGCCCACCAGTACGACCCCGCCAATCAGGTGGGCTGCATGCTGGCCGGCGGCAGCTTCTACCCCTACTCCTGCAACCCGGAGGACGTCTGGGAGTCGGTGCAGAAGGAGCAGGAAAACCTGCTCTTCATCGACGTGCAGGTGCGGGGCCGCTACCCCGGCTACGCCCGCAAGCTGTTTGCGGAAAAGCAGGTACAGCTGCACACCGAGCCCGGCGATGACGCCCTGCTGCGGGAGAACACCGTGGACTTCATCTCCTTCAGCTACTACGCCAGCCGCTGCGTGGCGGCCAGCCTGGAGGGCAAGGCCGTGAACGACGGCAACGTGGTGCGCTCGGTGAAGAACCCCTATCTGCAGACCAGCCAGTGGGGCTGGGCCATCGACCCGCTGGGCCTGCGCATCACCATGAACCAGCTGTACGACCGCTACCAGAAACCGCTGTTCCTGGTGGAAAACGGTCTGGGTGCCCACGACACGGTGGAGCCTGACGGCAGTGTCCACGATGATTACCGCATCGACTACCTGCGCCGTCACATCGAGGCGGTCAAGCAGGCTGTGTCCGACGGCGTGGACCTGATGGGGTACATCGCCTGGAGCGGCATCGACCTGGTGTCTGCCTCCACCGGCGAGATGAGCAAGCGGTACGGCTTCGTCTATGTGGACAAGCAGGACGACGGTACCGGTACGCTGGCCCGCAGAAAGAAAGATTCCTTCTACTGGTATCAGAAGGTCATCCGCTCCAACGGCGCAGACCTCTGAGCGTTTTCCTCCGTTTCATAAATGCGAAAAGCCGCCCCGCAGGCACCGGAAGTTCCGGCCTGCGGGGCATTTACGGGGCCGGTGTGCTGGACCGCTGCATGGAACTGGAAGCCATGTACCGCAAGGGCTGGCAGGACGCCGAAAAGCTGGTACAGTGGTACCGCGCTGCCAAAGCGGAAGCATAAGCCGAACACAACACGAAAGGGCCTCCCCGGAATGGGGAGGCCCTTTCTATGCGTTTACGACTTGACGTGGATCACGTTGGAAGGGGAAAGCATCAGTGCTTTTCCTTGTACTTGAGGCTGGTGAATGCGCCTACGACCATCAGCAGCATGCCGCTGAATGCCATGCCCAGAGCGGCCATCCAGTTCACGCCGGTCTGCGGCAGTGCATCCTGCACAGCGGGCAGGACCGCGTCAGACGGCAGGACCGGAGTTTCCGGAGCAGCATCATCCGGGGTGGCGTCCTGCACGGGCGGCAGCTCGGGGGTCTCCGGGGTCACGACTTCGTCCGGGGTCTCGTCCTCCACGGGCGTTTCCGGCGGGGTAACGGGCGGGACGATGACCGTCTCTTCGCCGTTCACGGTGACCGTGCGGGTCTCGATGGAGGTATAGTTGTAGCCCACATGGGCGGCGGTGGCGGTCACGGTCTCCTTGGACACTGGCGTGGTGTTCACCTTGTCCGTGGTGCGGTGGGTGTAGGAAACTTTGCCCTCATCGTGCTCCTTGCTGCCGGAGCCGGAGAAGATCTTCTTCAGCACTTCGGTAAAGGTGGTGTAGTGGCCTTTGCCGGTACCGGATCCGGTAACCGTTTCGCTCTTATCCTGCGTATAGGCACCGTCGAAGCCGCCGGAAGTATTTTCGCCGTAAGCCGTAGCACCCTCACCGGTTTTATGGGTGGTGGTGGTCTGCTTGTTCAGCTCCAGAAGGCGCTTGGCGAAGTCCTGAGAGCTGCGGATGCTCAGCGGGGCGGTGATGGTCTTGATGGTGGATTCCGTCTGGCCGACGACCTTGCCCTCGCTCACCTGGGTCAGCTCGGAGATCATCAGGTCATAGCCGCCGACGTAACCCCAGGTGCCGTCCTGGCGCTTGTAGGTGCTGTTGATGCAGGTGTTGGCATCGCGGGTCATATAGCCGTAGGCAGTCAGTTCAGAGGACTTGAGATAGACCTGATAGCCGCTCTCACCGGTGCTGTTGGTGCCGGTGGTGCCGATCTGCACAACATAGGTGCCAACGATGGCATCACGCTCTTTTTTCGTGAGACTGGCGGCTGTCTTGTTGCTGCCGGTTGCCTTCAGGTAAGCGTTAATGGCCTCATCCTCTGCGCTGATGCCAGGGGTCCAATAGTCGCCTCTCTGACCCTGATACAGCTTGATGCTGCCGTTCTCCTTGATGGGGTCGTAGGCAACGGTGCCGGTCAGCTTGTAGTAGGCGCTCTTGTCGGGGCAGTTGTTGGAATTGCCGCGGTCATACTCGTAGTGGCCGTCGCCCTTGCCGCCTTCATCATCCCAGCTGATCTTGCTGTCCAGGCCGACCGGCTGGTTGCCCTTACCGTTGACCAGGTTTCCGGCATCGTAGTTCCACTCCAGCTTCAGATTCTTGCTCACCAGCACACAGTCGGTCTGATCGACCTTACCGTCCTCGTCCGGCAGCAGATCCAGCTTGGAGCCGGAAGCGAGGTCGAGGTGGCCGATGTCGTCGCGCTGCTCTTCGTAGTGCACAGTGTTATTATCAACACGAACTTCCTGGCCGTTAGCGTCTGTATAGTAATAATAGCCGTACCACAACCAAGTCGATTTCCAATAGACCTCAATTTTGGAACCATCCGGTGCCTTGCTGAAGGATTTGAATTCATCCGTCTTTTCACCGGAGTAGTAGTTCTTCTTGGTCTCTTCGTAATCAGAACCCTTGTTGGCAACATAGGTGGAGTTCTTGGCGATCCGTTCCTGCTCCTGCAGAGCCTTGATCAGCTCATCCTTGCTCATGTTTTCGGGCGAGATGGCCTTGGTGAAATACTTGATGATATCTTCCTTTTTGGTGGTGGAATCGATCTTCGTTTTACCGATCCAGAGTTCCTCGCCGGGCAGAAGTTTGCTCTGAATCTCCTGAATCTGCTTCCACAGCTCGTCGTATGCCTTCTCAAGATCCTTATTGTCCTTGATGATGTCGGTGACACTGGAGGAGGTGTGCACATCCTTCCGGACGGTGAGGGTCTCGCTCAGGGTGCTGTAATCCACGGTGATGGTTTCGTTACCCTTCGTGAAGGTCGCGGTCTTGCCGTCGGCGTTCAGTCGGATGCTGTCAGCGGAAACACTGTATTGGCCTGCCAGTGCGGTCTGGATCTCATCAGGGGTCAGCGGAGCACCGGCCTGTTTGGTGAAGGTGTAGGTGGTCTTTACGCCGTTTTTGTCCTCGACCGTGCAGGTGTAGCCGTCATCGGTTTTGGTCACATTGCGGTAGATGTTTCCGTCCACCGTGATGGTGCCGGCGTTTTCGTCGATCGACCAGTTCTTGCCGCCGGGGATCACCAGCTTGTCGTTAAGATCCTTGGCGTCCGTCTTTGTGGATTCGGAAAGTTCGGCGATCGTCCATTCTACGCGCTTGATGCCGGAGAAGTCCATGCTGCTGATATTGATGTTATAACCTGCAGCTTTCAACTCATCTTTGTTCTTATATTCGGGGTGCTGGTTCAGCAACTCCGCCCAGGCAATCTCTTCCTTCTCCGTATCGCTGAGGGAAGCGGACGATTCCGTGATCGTGCAGGTACGGGTGATCTTGGTGCTGGTGCCGTCGGGCGAGGTCACGGTTTCTTCTTTTTTGTAGGTCGTGGCGCCCTTCTCCGGGTCTTTGCTGGCGATCGTCCAACCATCGAGAGAGGGAAGTTCACCGCTGCCGGGCTTGACGTAGGTGCCGTTGAGGGAACCGCTCTCAGTCCACGTATTCGAGCCGGTCACATAAGCAGTGCCGGTGACGGTGTTGTCCGTGACATCCTTGCGGGTCTCGGTGTCCTTGCGCGGATCAGAGCTGCCCGGCTGAGGCGCAGAAACCGTTGCACCGTCATAGCGGAGGGTGACAGTATGAACATTGCCGTCTGCATCGGTATAACTGAGATTGAGCTGGCCTTTGCCGGTGGGATCGATCGTATTCAGCTGGTTCTTGAAATCATCGGTCTCCACATTAATGCCGGCGTTCCGGGCGGCATCCGTCAGAGCGGCCTTGATGGCTTCCAGCTTGGCGTCGTTGTTGGCCTTGTCGATGCTGGCCTGACCGCCTTCGACCTGACCCTCATTCTTGATGGTTTCGGTGACCGTGACGTCGTAGCTCAGGAGCTTGCGATAAACATCATTCTGGCTGATGGTCAGTTTTTCGCCCTTGTAGGAGATGCTGTCGTCGGCGGCATTATAAGTGAAGCCATCGCCCAGACGCTTTGCCAGCTGCTCGTTGCTGAGCTTGGTGGAACTTTCCTCTTTTTTCGTAACCGTATAGGTGATGTTTTTATCAGTATCCGTATAAGTGCCGCCGTTATCGAGGGCCTTCTCAAGGATATCCTTAGAAACTTTGAGCTCGCTCTTACCGTTCTTTACGGTGATGGAATCGGGCAACTCGGCCTCGGTGCTCAGATCCTGATCCTTCTTCGTTTCGGTGCCCTTTTCCACCTTGAGCACCAGCGTGGTCTCGGTGCGGGTCTTGACCGAGTTGCCGGTGATCTCGTAGTAAGTGGTGCGGGTGACGGTGTTGCCGTTCTCGTCGGTGGAGATCTCTTCCTTTTTCAGGGTGTAGGTGGTCTTGGGGTTGCCCTCTTCGTCCAGCTCTTCCTTCTTCTCCACGCCGCCCTCGGGGACGTCCAGCAGCTTGGCGATGTCCTCGGCGGCCATCTCCTTTTCTTCGGTCGGGCTGGTCTTTTTCAGGGTCAGGGTCTTGGAGTTACCGTCCTTGGCGGGCTCGACCTTGTCCACGGTGTAACCGCCCAGCTTGGCATCCTTATCGGTTTTCCAGTCCGGACGCACGTCCTTGCCAAGCTCGTCGTCGAGGTTGATCTCTTCGCCCTTCTTGGTGTCGGTAATGGTGGTGGAGGAATCGGCCTTGCCGGTGCCGGTGGTGGTCGTAGTCTCGGTGCCGGTGGTCTCGGTGGGGGTGGTGATGGTGGTGTTGCCGTCCTCGTCCTTGCCCACCACGGGGTCGCCCTTCTTCACCTCGGCGTCGGGGTCCACGACGGTGGTGCTGGAAGAGCCTTCGGGGGTCTCTTCCTTGGTGGCCTCGCCGATCTTGCCGTCCTTGCCGGTGGCTTCGTCCTTCTTGCTGTTGTCGATCACGTCACCCTTCACATAGGTGCCGTCGGGGTTCTCAGTCTCGTCCGTCTCGCCGGAGCCATCAGAGCCGTCGGTTTCGCCGTCCTCACCGGATTTGCCGGTCTCATCAGGCTTCTCAGCGGGCTTGTAGTCGATGATGATATCATCGGTTTTGGTGCCGGGGCCGAACGCGGGAGCCTGATCATCTTTCTTGGCCTCATCGTTCACCGGGGGAACAAACTCTTCCTGCTTTTCCTCTTCGCCCTCGACCTCGCCTTCTGCGGTCTTACCTTCCACAGGGGCGGGTTCGGCCTGCGGGGTAGCGTTATCCTCGACAGAGTCGGGGCCTTCCACAGCATGGGCAGCCATGGGCTGTGCAGCGACACAGGCGGTCAGGGCTACGGACATGGCAGCGAGTTTCAGCTTTTTATTCGTCATGATTGATGGCTCCTTTCAAATGGTGTCAAGTCTTTTACGCATTACCACTGTCCCATAGGATGGACATATTTCGAGGCTTACTATCCTGCTTCTTTTATACCATTTTCTGGTGCGGGTTGTCAAGAAAAAATGTGTAGAAACGCATGATTTGTGAAAATATTCCAAAGTCTGAATTGGATATTTTGCACAAATCACGAGGATTTGTTGCAGAAAAAAGAGAAACTGTTGCGGACGTGAAATG
>ERZ772879.2548-NODE-2548-length-10769-cov-5.562162_pt1 | contig 10769 bp, 9 predicted proteins | sample MGYA00580582_ERZ772879 | MGnify/ENA primary metagenome ERZ772879 (study PRJEB29015, sample SAMEA2737682) | human gut metagenome | biome: human gut; feature: human-associated habitat; material: faeces | place: China | collected 2012 ... | reverse complement strand
GGCGGGAACCACCGGCTTGCGGCGGCGCTCGGTCTGCCTGCCGCCGTGTTTTTTATCGTCATGACCGGCGCACCCGCCTCCGCAGTCCGTGCAGGCGTGATGCAGGCGCTGGTTCTGTGCGCGCCGCTCGTGCGCCGGGAGAATGACCCGCCGACGACTATCTGTGCAGCCCTTCTCGTGCTGCTGATGCAGAACCCGTGGTCGCTTCTGAGCGTGGGGCTGCAGCTTTCGTTCGCTTCGACGGCGGGGATCGTCTTCTTTGCGGGCGGACTTTACCGGAGCCTTTCGGAAAACCAGTTCCTTACGCGCCTGCTGCGCCCCAAAACGGTTCTCAGCTCGCTTCTGCGCGCCATGCTGACGGCGCTCTGCTGCACGATCTCGTCCATGGTCTTCGCGCTGCCCATTACGGCGCTTCAATTTGGAACTGTCTCGCTTGCCGCGCCGGTCGTGAATGTGCTGGCGCTTTGGATGCTCTCGATCGTTTTCTGTGCCGGGCTGCTCACGACGCTGCTTGCGCTGGCCCTTCCGGCGGCGGCAGGCGTCTGCGCGCTGCTGTCACTGATTTTAATTGTGGCGGCATCCGCCGCCGGGAAGGCTTAGCCCACGGGAGGATAGAGTGAAAAGAAAAACCGGTTTCTTTTTTGATGAACGTTGTTTCTGGCACAGTACCGGTCTGCACGCGGTGACGCTGCCGGTGGGCGGGTGGGTACAGCCGCCCACCGGCGGCGGTCATGCTGAATCGCCAGAGACCAAACGGCGGATGAAAAACCTGATGGATGTCTCCGGGCTGACGCCGCAGCTGGCGCTGCGCAGCGCGGCGCCGGCGAGCCTTGAGGACCTGCGGCGGATCCACCCCGACAGCTATCTGGAGCGCTTCAAGGCGATAAGCGATAACGGCGGCGGCATGCTCGGCAAAGAGGCGCCGCTGGGGCCGGGCAGTTATGAAATCGCCTGTCTTTCCGCCGGGCTGGCCTGTGCGGCGGTGGAAGCGGTGCTGAAGGGGGAGCTGGATAACGCCTATTCGCTGTCGCGCCCGCCCGGACACCACTGCCTGCCGGACCAGTCGATGGGATTTTGTTTCCTCGCCAATATTCCCATTGCCCTCGAGCGAGCGAAAGCGCAGCTGGGGCTGGGCAAGGTGGCGATCATTGACTGGGATGTTCACCACGGTAACGGCACCCAGCATATCTACCTGCAGCGCGACGACGTACTGACTATCTCCTTGCATCAGGACGGCTGCTTCCCGCCGGGCTACGCCGGCGAGGACGATCGCGGCGTGGGCGCGGGCGAAGGTTACAACATCAATATTCCGCTGTTGGCCGGGGCGGGGGATGACAGCTGGCGCTATGCGCTGGAAACTATCGTTATTCCGGCGCTGGCGCGTTTTGAGCCGGAGCTGATTATTATCGCCTGCGGCTATGACGCCAACGCCATGGATCCATTAGCGCGGATGCAGCTGCACAGCGATAGCTTCCGGGCGATGACCGAACAGGTCCAGCAGGCGGCGGATCGCCTGTGCGGCGGGAAACTGGTGATGGTGCACGAGGGCGGCTACGCCGAATCCTACGTGCCGTTCTGCGGCCTGGCGGTGATGGAAGCCCTGAGCGGCATCCGCACCGAGGTCCAGGATCCGCTGCTGGAATTTATTCAGCAGCAGCAGCCGCGCGCCGCATTCGCGCAGTTCCAGCGCCAGGCCATCGATCGGCTGGCGCAGCAGTTTGGTCTGCTATAAACCACCTCAGCTTCCCCGCGGTGATGGCGGGGAAGTCAATGCTTTCTCTTCTGCGATTTCACCGCGCATCCACTGACTTACCGCCTGATTAACCATCGCCAGCACGCTGAGCAGCAGCATCCGCTGCTGCGCTTCCAGCCGCAGATAACGGCGCAGCGGCGGCATTTTACAGACCACTTCGCTGGCGGCCCAGGGTTCAATGCTGCAGCGCCAGCCGCTACTATCAAAGGTCAGCGAAAAGCGGCGGTAATCCAGCTCGCTTAAGGTCTGCTGGAGATTAGGAAAACCGTTGAGATAGCCGGCGAGTTCCTCGCTGCCTTTGCCGCCGATAAAGCGGATCGGCTGGCGTTTCCACCAGCCGGATTGATGGGCGCGAATGTTACCGCTCACGGGCCGGGTCACCGGCCCCTCGACGATAAACTCGCAGCTGTGAATGCTGGCCATAAACAGCCGCTTCTGACGCACGCTGAAGGTGACGGCGGTGGCGTCGTTCAAGCGCAGCAGCGCGCTGCGTTCGCTCAGCTTTTCGCTGGGCCAGCCCGCCAGATCGCGCTGCACCGCGTTCATTAACGGCGTTTCAAACCAGGGGACGGAGGACATCTGGCGTCATCTCCCCGCGGGTCTGTTTTTCATAATTGTTGATGGCGCGCTCCACCACCTCTTCCACTACCAGCGGCTTGAACGGATTGACGCGCTGCACGCACACCGTCCAGAACAGGGCGTAAGCGGCGGTCAGGCCGAGCATTATGCCGAAAGGCACCAGCACCTGGCGGCTGTCCATCCCGGGCGGCGTGATATTGACGATAGCGATGATGATCCCGACGCTGGAGATAATCTGCGGCAGCGGGAACCACGGCGAGCGGTAGGCGCGCGGCAGGTCCGGGCGGCGAATGCGCAGCATCACCACCGACAGAGTAACCAGCAGATAGGCGACGCCCCAGGCGCAGACCGCGGCGAGGATCAGCGGCACGATGCGGTCCAGATCGCCGTTCAGATACCAGGCGTGCAGGCAAGGGATCGCCACCCCGATGGCAATGGCGATCACCGGTGTCTTAAAGCGCGGATGCAGCCAGGTCAGGAAACGGGGCAGCGCGCCGTCCAGCGCCATGCCGTAGATAATACGCGGCACGGCGGCCATCAGCGTATTGATGGTGGCGCAGCCGGCCAACAGCAGCCCGACCCCCAGCCAGTACTGGCCGGCGTGGCCCATCACCCGTTCGGCGAAGGCCGGGATCGCCATCGGTGTATCCAGCAGATGGACGTTGTTGGCCGCGTCGAGCACGGTATTCTCCACCTGGCGGTTGATCGCCGCGCCGTAGATAAACATGCAGCTGGCGACCCCCAGCAGGCCCAGCGCCATCGCCCGCGGTATGGTGCGGTGGGCCTGTTTGATCTCCGGCGCCATCGGCGTCACCAGTTCGCAACCGACGAACATAAACATCGCCATGCCGATATAGCCGAACAGGCCGTTGATATCGCTAACGTTCAGCGGCGTGCCGAACCAGCCGGAAAGATGAGTCACCGGCGCCATAAAAATGCCGCACAGGCCGAAAATGGTCAGCGTGGTCCACATGCCGAAGGTCAGCACCACTTCGACCTTGCCGAAGATTTCCACGCCGATGGCGTTGAGCAAGCCGAAAATCACCACCATGCCGACGCCCACCATCCAGGTGTTCTGGTGAGCGGCCATCTGGGCGTTAATCGACTCGAAGTTCACCAGCGCCATAATGCCCGCCAGGATCGTCTCCGCCGTCCCGGCGAAGATATGGACGATCAGATAGGCGCACAGCGCGCCGGTGATAGCGAAGAAGCGGCCCATGCCGCAGGAGATATAGTCGTACACCGAACCGGTGGTGGGAATGAGCGTCGCCGCCTCGGCAAAGGTGGTGACCTGCGCCTGCATCATAATAAAGGCCAGCAGCACCGCCAGCGCGAAGGTATCGCCGCCCATGCCGAAGCCGCTGGTGACCGTCAGGATCACCGGGCTGGCCATGATCAGCCCGACGGAGCTGGCGAGGGTGGTCGGGAAGCCGACGACGCCGCGCTCAAGATGGCTGGCGAGTCTGTTACTAAACATAGTCAACCTCTGCACAATAATGGGGTAGCAGGGAATAGCCAGCGCCACTCCCGGATAGTCATAATTTAGGCGGGCATCCTGCTCAACGAATATCGTCCGGAAGGTGGAGGGCGGCGCATGATTCTGTGACGCAGTCGATGAATGTCGCGGCGGATAAACAATATGACCCCGAAAACCGGGGCCATCCGTCTGGCCACGTTGCGCCTGTTTCTGCCGGATGGCGGCTGCGCCTTATCCGGCCTACGGTCCGTGCGGCCTGCCTTTAATTTATTCACCATGCTGACTGAAACTGCCGGTGTTGGCGGCCTCAAACCCCCCGGTGGCGCTGCCGCTTACCGGGGCTACAGCGCTGCGCGATTTGGTAGCCCGGAGAAGGCGTAATGCGCCGCCGGGCATTATCAGTTTGTTAGCGGGTCTCGACGTTCGCCAGGTAGTGCTTCACAAAGCGCGGCGTCAGAATTTTCCACTCCACTTCGGTGCCCTGTTTAACAAACCAGCTGTCGCCCGGCGCAAAGCGCTGCGGCTCGCCGCCGGCGACGGTCAGCTCCACTTCGCCCTCCAGCACGGTGGCGTGCTCGGTAAACGGATAGGTCATGGTAAAGCTCCCCTCAGTGGACGAAAACAGTCCGCAGGTAAAGGCGTCCTGCGGCTCGCCGTAGATCATCGCGCCCGCTACCTGCGGGTCGCCAGCGGTCGGCGTCGCGCCGAGCAGGCTGACGCTGCCGATCGGCTGCAGATCAGGTACCGGGTGTTTAAGTTTAAAAGCGTGCATAGCGTTCTCCTGGTTAACTCCGGCCTTTCCAGAAACCGGCGGTTTGATGCATCAGTTTTCCGGCCGTGACTAATAGCAAGCGCAGACTGTCACGACCGTGGATGGTCGCGTGGGGGATGCTGCTCAGCAGGCGATAGCGGTCGGAACCGCCGTTGATCCCTTCGGCGAGGATTTTGCACACGATGTGCGACGGGGTGACGCCGAAGCCGGAGTACCCCTGGACGTAAAAGACGTTGTTGTGATCGCGTAGGGTGCCGATCTGCGGGAACAGATTGGCGCTACAGGCCATCGGCCCGCCCCAGGCGAAATCGATCTTCACATCCCTGAGATAGGGGAAGACCTCCGCCAGCAAGGTGCGATTCCAGGCGGCGAAATCGTTCGGCGTATACTCCACAAAGCGGGTGGCGCTGCCGAACAGCAGGCGGTTTTCCCGGGTGACGCGGTAGTAGTTAATTACCGGGCGAATATCGCTGAAGGCGCCGCGCAGCGGGCTGATGCGCTCGATCAGTTCATCGGAGAGCGGCTCGGTCGACACCTGGTAGGAGTAAGTGACCAGCGTCTTGTTGTAGATCTCCGGCTCCATATTGTTGAGGAAACTGTCGCAGGCCCACAGCAGTTTGGCTGCTTTGACGCTGCCCATCGCGGTGCGTACCCGCACCTGTTTGCCGTAACTCACCTCCACCACCGGTGAGGATTCGAAAATCTTCACCCCCAGCGAGTGGGCGGCCTGCGCCGAACCGAGCAGCATATTGAGTGAATGGATCTGGCCGCCGCCCATATGTTTCAGCGCGCCGCAGTAGACCTCGGAGCCCACCACCTGCTGCACCTCTTTTCCGGTATACAGTTCGATCTCTTCATCCGGGGTAGCGGCTTTAAACTCCTTCTCCCACTGGCGCAGCGTTTTAAGCTGTCGCTGGTTATAGGCGAGATAGCCGTAGCCGGGCACGAAATCGGCGTCGATGTTGTATTTGCGGATGCGTTCGCGAATGATGCCCGCGCCGAGGTTGGCGATTTTAAACAGCGTCTCCAGCCCCTCTTTGCCGACGTGCTTTTTTACCGCTTCGATATCGTGGCCGATACCGGCCATCACCTGGCCGCCGTTGCGCCCGGTGCCGCCGTAGCCGAGATGGCGCGCCTCCAGCACCACCACGTTGGTGATCCCCTGTTCCGCCAGCTCAAGGGCGGTGTTAATGCCAGAGAAGCCGCCGCCGATAATTACCACATCGGCTTCAATATCTTCCCGTAGCGCCGGGAAATGGAGGTGATATTTCTTCGTCGCGCCGTAGTAGTTCAGCGCATCGATCTTGATGTTCATCGCGTTACCCTGTGGTCTTGCCTGGCTCAAGACCCTCATCACAGCACGCCGCGCGGGCGTTGAATATCGTCCGGAAGAATGACGTTCTTTAGAACGATAGGCTGCGGCGGGAAGCCGTGCTGTGATGGGTTAACTTTGCTGAAAAACGGGTGCTGACGATGAGCGAGATAACCTTACTGGCGGAAGTGACCGCCTTCTTACGCCAGCCGCACGGGCAGTTTATTGCCGGTCAACGTGAGGCGGGCCGCGGCGCGCCGTTCGCGGTGATCAACCCGGCGACCGGGCAGGCGATTGCCGAGGTCACCGCGGCGGATAGTGACCAGGCGGATCGCGCTATGGAGAGCGCCCGCCAGGCGTTTAGTCAGTGGCGCGAGATGCCGACGCTGGCGCGCGGCGCGCTGCTGCTGAAGCTGGCGGACACGCTGGCAGAGCATCGCGAAGCGCTGGCGCAGCTGGAAAGTCTCTGTTCCGGCAAAACTATCACGCTGGCGCGGATGCTCGAGCTGGACCAGTCGGTGGCGTTCCTGCGCTACTTCGCCGGCTGGGCGGGGAAAGTCACCGGTGAAACGCTGGATGTCTCGCTGCCATCGATGGCCGGGGAGAAATATACCGCCTTTACCCGCCGCCAGCCGCTGGGGGTGGTGGTTGGCATCGTGCCGTGGAACTTCTCCATCATGATTGCCATCTGGAAGCTGGCGGCGGCCCTGGTCTGCGGCTGCACCATCGTCCTCAAGCCGAGCGAATATACGCCGCTGACGCTGCTGCGCGTGGCGGAGCTGGCAAAAGCGGTGGGTATCCCGGATGGGGTGATTAACGTGGTCAACGGCGCCGGCGGCGAGATTGCCCAACGGCTGATTACGCATCCGGCCTGCGCCAAGGTGAGCTTCACCGGCTCGGTGGCCACCGGTGAAAAAGTCCAGCAGTCGGCCAGTGCGTCAGGTAAACGGGTGACCCTTGAGCTGGGGGGCAAAAACGCCGCGCTGTTCCTCGATGACCTGACGCCGGAGGCGATGGTCAACGGCATTATTGAAGCTGGCTACCTGAACCAGGGGCAGATTTGCGCCGCTGCGGAACGTTTTTATCTGCCGCAGGGAAAACTGGATGCGGTACTGGCGCTGCTGAAAGACAAGCTCAGCGCTTTTGCGCCGGGGTCGCCGCTGGATGAACGGACGCTGATGGGGCCGCTGGCCAACCGCCAGCAGTATGACAAAGTTTTGCGGCTCATTCAGACCGCCCGCGACGAGGGCGATACCATCGTCTGCGGCGGCGAAGCGCTGCCGGGGGAGGGCTATTTCCTGCAGCCGACCGCGGTTAAAGTGCGCAGCGAAGAGAGTACTCTGATGCGCGAGGAGACCTTCGGCCCGGTATGCAGCTTTATTGGCTATCGCAGCGAAGAAGAGGCGCTGGCACGAATTAATTCTTCGCCGTATGGACTGGCGGCCAGCGTCTGGTCGGATAATATTCGTCAGGCGCTACGCTACTCGGAGGCGATTGAGGCCGGCATCGTATGGGTCAATATGCATACCTTCCTCGACCCGGCGGTACCGTTCGGCGGTATGAAGGGCTCGGGCATCGGGCGCGAATTCGGCAGCGCGTTTATCGATGATTATACGGAGCTGAAGTCGGTGATGGTGCGCTATTAATCGCCGTTCAGCGACATAGCGCTGTCATGTGTCGCTTTGCGCCAGATAGGCAACACATTGTGTGCCTTCTGGCCTGCAACCCGGGCGGTGCACGGCATCGCTTCCGGGACGCTTTTCCCGTCACGGATCCTTTCTTCCCCTCCTAATCCGCCATTGCCGTAAAAAAAATCAGCAGATTATCTTTTTTGCCCGCCAGGACTTGTTTGACATTAGATAATGAGTATAGTTCTCGTTCTCTTTTTCATTCGTAATTTTGGCAAGGTTCGAGCTGCGCCAGTGAGTCGTTCACTAAGAGTCGCGAAGGCGTAGGGTGACGTAAAGACAGCAGGCTGGAAACACACAATATCGGCCGCTGCGCGTCCATCGGGTCATTGATTTTTTATAGGGTTGATCCAATGAAATACACACTTCCGGCGTTGACGCTGGCCATCAGCGCGGCGTTAAGCGGCTGCGCGACGCCTCATTCCTCTGCCGTTTCCCAACCGGTTGTCGACTCGCCAGTCCCTAACGTGGCGCAACCGCTGCAGCGCCAGCTAGCGGAAGGGCTGTACGAGATGGCGTTAAGCCCGCAGGGTGATGCGCTGTACGTCGCCAGCGCTGAAGGCTTTAAAAATGTACAGGGCGGGGCGGTTTACACACTGGATCCGCACACCCTCAATACCATCGGCCTGACGCATACCGATCTGAAAAACTTCGCTTTACAGCTCTCTGCGGAGGGTAAAACGCTGTATGTCAGCAATTCGCTGGACGGCGGCATCAGCGCTATCGACACCGCCACCGGCAAGGTAAAAAACCGCCTGCTGTTCAGCGAGCGCAATGAAAAAGGTCGCCCTTATGGGGCCCGTCAGCTGCTGTTGCTGAATAATACTCTCTACGTTGGCGCGGTCGCCGACCCGGCGCAAATCTGGGTGGTTGACGCCACTACCCTGAAGCTGAAAACGCGGATTAAAAATACCGGTAAATGGATGACCGGCCTGCACTACTCCGCGCAAACCGGTCGCGTGTACGCCGCTAACGGCAGCGGTGAAATTCTGGTGATCAACCCGCGTAACCAACGCATTGAACAGCGCTGGAAGCCGCTGGGCGACAAGCCGGCGCTGCTGCTTAATATGGCCGAAGATAGCGACACCGGCCGTCTGTTCGTGACCGACAACTCGAAAGCGAAAACCACTCTGGTGCTGGATATCCACAGCGGCAAGCTGCTTAAACAGCTCGACGTCGGCGATTCGCTGGCGGTGCAGTTCAATAAGAAACGCCACGAAATTTATATTTCACAGCGTGAATCCGGCAAGGTCATCAGCCTTGACGCCAGCCGCTACACGCTGAAGAAAAGCTGGGCGCTGCCGGCCAATCCCAACAGCTTGCTGCTTTCCGCCGATGGTCAGACGCTGTTTGTCACCGTCAAACAGCCCTTCAATAAAGACCACTCCACTAAAGGCCCGGACAGCGTCGTACGTATCGACCTGAACGCGCAATAAAAATAACGGGTCCGGCGACGGGCCCTTTGATTCATTTATCCTCATCCATGGGGCAAATTATGCACACCACGCACTATTCATCCTTCCCGCTGCGTAAAACGCTGCTGGCCTTAGCCATCGGCGCCGCCAGTCAAACGGCGATGGCCGCGGACGCTGCCGCTGCGAAGCAGCCTGGCGAAGAGACCCTCATCGTCGAGGCTAACGAAACCAGCGATTTTAAATCCGGCGGCGACCTGGTGGTTCCGGCATTCCTCGATGGCCAGATCGCCCACGGCGGCCGTCTGGGGATGCTTGGCGAACAAAAAGCGATGGACGTCCCGTTTAACGTCATCGGCTATACCTCGAAGCTGATTCAGGATCAGCAGGCGAAAACTATCGCCGATGTCGTCAGTAACGACGCTGGCGTGCAGGCCGTACAGGGCTACGGCAACTTCGCCGAGACCTATCGAATCCGCGGGTTTAAGCTCGATGGCGATGACATGACGATGGGCGGCCTGGCGGGCGTGGTGCCGCGTCAGGTGATGGACACCCAGATGCTGGAGCGCGTTGAAATTTTCAAAGGGGCTAACAGCCTGCTTAACGGCGCGGCCAGCAGCGGCGTCGGCGGGATGATTAACCTCGAGCCGAAGCGGGCGGAAGATCTGCCGACCGCACGCGTTGGTGTCGACTATACCTCTGATTCTCAGGTGGGCGGCACCCTCGACCTGGGGCGCCGTTTCGGCGACAACAACCAGTTCGGCGCCCGGGTCAACCTGGTGCACCGCGAGGGTGAAGGCGCTATCGATAATGATAAACGCCGTACCACGCTGGCTTCGCTGGGGCTTGATTACCGCGGCGACCGTTTCCGCTCCTCGCTCGATTTCGGCTATCAGAAGAAAACGTTCCACGGCGGTACGATGGGCGTCAATATCAGCGGCGTGGATTTCGTTCCGGCGCTGCCGGACAACAGCAAAAACTACAGCCAGAAGTGGGGCTATAGCGATATTGAAAGCGAGTTCGGCATGGCGAAGGCAGAATATGACCTGACCGATAGCTGGACGGTATACAGCGCCCTCGGCGGCCAGCATTCGCATGAAATTGGTACCTACAGCGCGCCGAAGCTTCTGAATAAAAACGGCGATGCGACGGTGGGCCGCCTGGATACTAACCGCATTATCGACGCGATCAGCGGCATGGGCGGGGTACGCGGCGATTTCAATACCGGCGCGATTTCGCATAAGGTGAACCTCGGCTATGCGGCGCTTGCTTCGCGTCGCGGCCAACGAACAGCCGGAACGGTTGCTTGCCGCCATCGATCTCGCCGAAAACCCCCCGTGGGAAACGCTGCATCAAGGGTTGAGCGCAGTCTCACTATCACAGCGCTGGCTCGCCGCACGGGGTGACACCCTTTGGCTCCCTTCACTGACGCCCAATACGGGATGCGCCGCCGAATTACCGGCAAACGTGTTTGCTGGCGATAACCGCTGGCATCTGGTAACGGGAGCGTTTGGCGGATTAGGCCGCCTTGCCGTGAACTGGCTCAGAGAAAAAGGGGCGCGACGCATCGCCCTGCTGGCGCCGCGCGTGGATGAGTCATGGCTACGCGACGTGGAGGGCGGGCAGACGCGCGTCTGCCGTTGTGATGTGGGCGATGCCGGACAACTGGCCACGGTTCTTGATGAACTGGCGGCCAACGGCGGCATTGCCGGGGCGATTCATGCCGCTGGCGGACATGGAGTTCGCCCTGCCGCATCCCGTTTCGCACCTGGCTGT
>ERZ772879.2539-NODE-2539-length-10793-cov-9.349413_pt1 | contig 10793 bp, 10 predicted proteins | sample MGYA00580582_ERZ772879 | MGnify/ENA primary metagenome ERZ772879 (study PRJEB29015, sample SAMEA2737682) | human gut metagenome | biome: human gut; feature: human-associated habitat; material: faeces | place: China | collected 2012 ... | reverse complement strand
GACGAGCGGCCGCGGCCGCCGCGGCCGCAGCTTTCAGAGCGCGGCGGGCAAGGGCGTTTACCTGTCGATCTTGCTGCGTCCGAAGCTTGCGCCGTCGCAGCTGATGCCGCTCACGGGTCTCATCGCCGTTGCGATGAGCCGCGCGGTCGACCGCGTGGCGGGGACGCACTCGCAGATCAAGTGGACAAACGATCTCATCCTGAACGGCAGAAAGCTCTGCGGCATTTTGACCGAGCTGAGCGTCGAGGGTGAGACCGGCGAGCTCCAGTACGTCGTGGCGGGCATCGGCTTCAACGTCAGCCAGCGCGAGGAGGACTTCGTCGGCGAGGTCTCGAAGATCGCAACGTCCATCCTGCGCGAGACGGGCAGGCTCATTTCGCGCGCGGAGCTGTCCGCGGCGATGATTGAGGAGCTCGATGCGCTTTATACGGCGCTCAGATCCGGAGAGACGAGCGGGTATCTCGACGAATACCGCCGCCGCTGCGTGACCATCGGGCGCGAGGTGCAGCTTTTGTGGCAGGATACGAAGGAAAAAGTCACGGCGCTTGACGTGGACGAGGAGTTCGGCCTCATCGTGCGCCGCGAAAACGGGACGGTCGAGACCGTCCGCACGGGTGAGGTGTCCGTGCGCGGCCTTTACGGATATGTGGAGTAAGGAGAAAGTGTTTTGAAGGAACTTTTGGAACTGTTTCTCACCTTTGCCAAGATCGGCGTGATGACCTTTGGCGGAGGCATGGCGATGCTGCCGATCCTCGAGCGCGAGGTGGTGCAGAATAAGCACTGGGCAACGGAAGAAGAGCTGGTGGACTATTTTGCCATCGGTCAGTGCACACCGGGCATCATCGCCGTCAACACGGCGACATTTGTCGGACAGAAGAGAAAAGGCGCGATGGGCGGCATCACCGCGACGCTCGGCGTGGTATTCCCCTCGCTCGTCATTATCACGATCCTGGCGGGACTCATTACGAACTTTGCCCACCTTGCCTGGGTGCAGAACGCCTTTGCAGGCATTCAGGTGTGTGTATGCGTGCTCATCCTGAACGCTGTGCTCAAGCTGCTGAAAAAGTCGGTCGTGGATAAGCGCACGGCGGTCATCTTTGTTATCGTGCTGCTGGGGAATATGCTGCTGAGCGTTTCGCCGGTGTGGTTCGTGCTGCTCTCGGCGATGTCCGGCATCGTGCTGAAAAATCTTGAGGGGAGGGCGGCAAAATGACCTTGTATCTTCGCTTATACTGGGAATTTTTCAAAACGGGCCTGTTTGCCATCGGCGGCGGCATGGCGACGCTGCCGTTCCTCAAGGATATCGGGGCGACCACGGGCTGGTTTTCGCAGACGGACCTGATGAACATGCTGGCTGTGTCGGAATCGACGCCGGGTCCTGTCGGCATCAACATGGCGACCTATGTCGGCTATACGGTCGGCGGCGTGCCGGGCGCGATCGTCGCCACCATCGGCGAGGTGACGCCGTCGATCATCGTCATTTTGATCGTTGCGGCGATGCTCGCCAAATTCCGCGACAGCCAGTATGTCGCCAACGCATTCTACGGCCTTCGTCCCGCCTCCACCGGCCTGATCGGCGCGGCCTGCGCGGGCGTGATGCTTCAGGTGATCGCCGGGATCACGAGCGCGTCGCAGGAGGATTCCATCCTGATGAAATTCTCGTGGGACGGCGCGATCAGCTGGCGCGGCATCATCCTTGCGCTGGTGCTGCTCGTCTTCACGCGCTACATCAAAAAGACCAAGGACCTGCACCCGATCGTCTTTATCGGAGTCTCTGCGGTGATCGGCGTCGTGTTCCACTTCGCGGGAGTGTAAAAGATATTCAAAAAAGAGGGACGCAGCTGAAAGCTGCGTCCCTCTTTTTTGAGAAAGATGCGTTCCGCTTTGTGCCTTGCCGCCCGAAAGGCGGCTGCGACACGCGCGGAGAGAGAAGTGTTTTTCCGGCGTACACGCCGCCGGAAAAACGGATTCCAATTTATTTCGCGTCTGCGGATGCCTGGGCAGCCGTTGGCGGCTCTGCCGCCTTACGGATGCCGCGTACCCCTTGCGGGTAAAACTCTGCGAGGCTTTTTTAACCGCTGCGTTAGTCGGCGGAGGCGATGTGGCTGGCGATGCGCTGCATGATCATGTCGAGGGCGACTAAGTTGTGGCCGCCTTCAAGCACGATGATATCGGCATACTTGCGGCTCGGCTCGACGAACTGCTCGTGCATGGGCTTGACGGTCGTCAAATACTGCGTGATGACGCTCCCAAGCGTGCGGCCGCGGTCGCGCACGTCGCGCAGCGCAGAATGCGCACGTCGGCGTCGGTCTCGACAAAAATTTTGATGTCAAGCATTTCGCGCAGCCGCGGGTCCTGGAAAATGAGGATGCCCTCGACGATGACGACCTTGCTCGGCCGGATGAGCTCGGTCTCACTTGTGCGCTGGTGGTCTGCGTAGGAGTAGACAGGGCAGCGGATGGCCTTGCCCGCCTTGAGCTCCTTAAGCTGCTCGACGCTGATATCGTCGCCGAAGTGCTGCTTCAGATGCTCGGTGAGCGTCGTTTTGCCCGAACCGGTGCCGCCTGCAATGCCAATGAAGATGGTGTTCATCGCCAGACCCTCCATGAATCGTTTGTTGTTAAGTCGATTATAGGAAGACTTTGGCGAAAAAGCAAGGCCGCGCGGCGGAATGCGGCAAAAATTTGCGTGTTTCGGTTGACGCGGGACAAAAAAGCAAGTATTATGTAAAGGAACGCGGCACCGTGTGTGCTCGCGCGCAGAGACTCTATTTTGACAAAAGAAAGGAGCGTCGGCATGAATCTTCTCAAGTGCCCGCGCTGCGGCGAAGAATATTCCCCCAGCTATCGCAGATGCCCGTTCTGCGAGGAGGGAGACCATCCCCGTAAGATCAAGTACAACTCCAGCAAACAGAGCGGCGGCCGGCGCGTTTCGGATAAAAAGCAGACGCAGTCCGTCCGCGGTGCGATGGCGGCGGTGCTCGTCGTCGTGCTGCTGCTTCTGAGCTGGTCGCTCTTTGGTGACAAGATCGTCGCAAAGATCACGCCCGCCGACGACGACGATACCCCCGGCGTGCAGGACGATGTCAATACGCCCGACGACAGCAATACGAACACGGACGATCCGAACGCGAACAACGGCGACACCACTGACCCGAACACCGGTGATGAGCCGAACGCAAATGATCCCGCAAACGGCAGCGACACAACTGCCACCAATCCCGGCACCACGACAACCCCATCCACCCCGACGGTGGATGCCTCGGCCCTGAGCATCAAGACGAACGTCGGCACGACGCTGCCCAAGGACGCGAACGGCAACTTTGACTGCACGATCAAGTCGAGCGAGACCATCCGCCTGAGCGTTTCCGGCACGGACGCGGCCGCGACCTGGGCGGTGGCGGACGCGAGCGTCCTGTCCATCTCGGCGGACGGCTTGATCACGCCTGCCAAGGTGGGTACCACGACCGTGACGGCCACCGTTGGCGGCGCGGTGCTGACCATCACGGTGCGCATCAAGTAAAGAGAAAAAGAACGGCCGGGGGCCGTTCTTTTTTTACGCAAAAAGGGGCGGCTTTCCTTGCAAGCACTGCCCGCCTGTGCTACAATTACCTTGAAAAAGTATTTGCAGGAGCTATCGACCATATGACGACCCGTGAATTTCAGCAGAAAAAGCCGCTTTCCATTCTCTTCACCTACTTCAAGCCGCACCGCGGCCTGTTTATCCTGGACCTTGTCTGCGCGACGGTCGTTGCGCTCATCGATCTCGCCTTCCCGCTCGTGACGCGCAAGTCGATGTACGACCTTTTGCCGAATCAGCAGTACCGCACGTTTTTTATCGTGATGGGCGTGATGATGGCGGCGTTCATTGTGCGCGCGCTTTTATACTATGTCATTTCCTACTGGGGACACACATTCGGCATTCTGGTGGAGGCGGACATCCGCCGCGACCTTTTCACGCACGTGCAGGAGCTGGACGTCAGCTTCTTTGACCACAACCGCACGGGCCAGCTCATGAGCAGGCTGACGAGCGATCTCTTCGAGATCACGGAGCTCGCCCACCACGGCCCCGAGGACCTGCTCATTTCGACGCTGACGATCGTCGGCGCGCTCGCCATCCTGTTTTCCATCGAGTGGCGGCTCGCGCTGGTCGTGGCGTGCATCCTGCCGGTGTTCATCGCGGTCATCATGTCGCGCCGCAGCAAGATGACGGCAGCCTCGCGCGGCGAGAAGCAGAAGACTGCCGCCATCAATGTCGGCATCGAGTCGTCGCTCTCCGGCATCCGCACGGCGCGCGCCTTTGCCAACGAGGAAGAGGAGATCGACAAATTCAACGCGGCGAACGAGGAATTCAAGGTCTCCAAGCGCAAATTCCACCACGAGATGGGTGTGTTCAACGCGACGATGGAGTTTTTTATGACGCTGCTCTCCGCCGCCGTCATCACGGTGGGCGGCTATCTCATCATGCGCGGCGAGATGAACTACATTGACCTCATCACGTTTTCCCTTTACATCGCAACGTTCATCAACCCCGTGCGAAAGCTCGCGAATTTCTCTGAGATTTTTGCTCGTGGCTTTGCAGGTCTTGAGCGCTTCACGGCGCTCATGCGCGTCGAGCCCGCGCTCAAGGACGCACCGGACGCGAAGGAGCTCGAACACTGCCGCGGCGAGATCGACGTCGACCATGTGAGCTTTTCTTACGAGGGCGAGGAGAATGAAGGCGTGCTCCACGACGTGAGCGTGCATATAAGGCCTGGCGAGATGCTCGCTATCGTCGGCCCCTCCGGCGGAGGCAAGTCGACGCTCTGCCAGCTCATCCCGCGCTTTTACGAGGTGAGCGGGGGCGCGATCCGCATCGACGGGGAAGATGTGCGCTCTCTTACGCAGTCGTCTCTTCACCGCGCCATCGGCATCGTGCAGCAGGATGTGTTCCTCTTTGCCGACACGGTGCGCGAGAATATCCGCTATGGCCGCCCCGACGCGACGGACGAGGAGATCGTCGAAGCGGCGAAGCGCGCGGAGATTTACGATGATATCATGGCCATGCCGCACGGCTTCGACACCTATGTCGGCGAGCGCGGCACGATGCTCTCCGGCGGTCAGAAGCAGCGCGTGTCCATCGCGCGCATCTTCCTCAAAAACCCGCCCATCCTCATTCTGGACGAGGCAACGAGCGCGCTCGACAGCGTGACGGAGGTCAAAATTCAGCACGCCTTTGACGAGCTCGCGCGTGGGCGCACGACGCTTGTGATCGCGCACCGCCTCTCGACCATCCGCTCGGCGGACCGCATCCTCGTCGTCGAGAATGGCCGCATCGCCGAGCAGGGCAGCCACGAGGCGCTGCTCGCGCAAAACGGCGAGTATGCGTCCCTCTGGCGCACGCAGAATGGGAAAGCATGATGGACAGACGGCAGCTTTTGGATCGCGCCGCGCGCAATGGCGATGAGCGCGTGCTGCTGGCGCACATTCTGGACAAGTGTGAGCAGAGCAGAAACCGCAATATCCCGTCGGCGACGGACTTTTTGAGCCCCGCTGAGCAGCGCAGCGCGCAGGACCTACTGCACGCCGCCGCCATTCATGACGGCTGCGCCTTCTGCGGTGGATTTGAGCGCGCGGAGCGGAGAATGCTCCTCTTTCTGCCCGACTGGCAGGAGGAGGCCGACGAGAGCGAGTACATGACGGCGCTCCGCTGCACGTATCGCAAGGAAGATACGCTGACGCACCGCGACTTTCTCGGCTCGCTGATGGCGCAGGGCGTCACGCGCGAAAAGCTCGGCGACATTCTGGTGTCGGAGGGCTCGTGCGATTTGATCGTCTCGCGCGATATCGCGCCGTATCTGCTGCAAAACGTGACGAGCGCGGGGCGCGTGAAGCTCTCGGTCAGCGAGATCGAGCTTTCAGACTTGAGCGTCCCCGAGCTCAAGGTCAAGGAGATTCGCGACACGGTCTCGACACTGCGGCTCGACGCCGTGGCGGCGAGCGGCTTTTCGATGAGCCGCGGCAAGGCGCAGGAGCTCATTTCCTCGGGCCGCGTGCAGCTCAACTACCGCGAAACGCTCAAGAGCGACGCCCCCGTCGCGCAGGGGGATGTGATCTCCGCCCGCGGCCTCGGCAAGTTCGAGGTCGCCGAGGTCGGCGGCCTGAGTAAAAAAGGAAGAACGGCGCTGCTTCTGCACCGATACCTGTAAGGAGAATCAAACAATGACGATGGATGAAAAGATCGCGCGCATCAACGCGCTGGCGCACAAGGCCAAAGCTGAAGGCTTGACCGACGAGGAGAAGGAGGAGCAGGCGCAGCTGCGCCGCGACTACATCGACTCGGTGAAGGCAAACCTAAAATCCCAGCTCAATACGCTCTATGTGCTGGACGAAAAGACAGGTAAAAAGACGAAGATCGTCGACTTTGAGCGCGAGCGCGCCGCGAGAGCGGGCAAGAAAAAGGAGAACAGGTAAATGAGCAAGGATTTTGAATACGATCCCGAGACCGGTTCGTTCCGCTTTGACGAGAGCGGCGAAAAAACGAAGAAAAAGAACGATGTCGACGTCGGCGGCTGGATTTTGATCGCGGCGCTGTTTGCCTTCGGCCTGTGGCCCATCGGCCTCATCGCGCTCATCTCCAAGCTCTCGGACAAGCCGAAAAAGGTGAGTTCGCCGCGCAGTGGCATGCGCACGTCCACAAGCCCGAATGCAAACGTTTCCTCGCGCAGCAAGGTGGAAAAGTCCGTGGTGAAGACGGCGAAGCAGATGAACCGCGCGCCGAAGACTTCCAACAAGACCGCGCGCACGCTGATGATCATCGGCGGCATTATCGCCTTGGCTGCCGGCAGCGGGCTGATCTCGAACATCGGCGAGATCATCGGCTACGGCTGGTATTCCTACATGGCCGAGTACATGCTGTCCGAGTGCGGCTTCCTCGCCGGCGGTATCGCGATGTTTGCTGCCGGTCAGCGCATGAAGCGCCGCAGTGCACGCATCGCGCGCTATCTCGCCGTGATGGGCGAGCGCGGCTACATCAGCGTGGAGGAGCTCTGCACCGTAACGGGCAAGAGCCGCAAAAAGATCGAGAGTGACCTTGACTACATGGTCGAAAAGGGTCTGCTCGGCACGGGCGCGTACTTAGACAGCGGCCGCGGCATCTTCTTCCGCAGCGCCGACGCCTTTGCCGACTACGCGAATGCGACCGCGAAAAAGGAAAACGTCACGCCCAAGGAGGCCAACGAGGGCTATGCGGGCGCACTGCGCGCCATCCGCTCGGCGAACGACCGCATCGCCGACCCCGTGCTGAGCGAGAAGATCGACCATCTCGAGACCGTTGCGGGCAAAATTTTCCGCGAGGTCGAGGAGCATCCCGAAAAGCAGCAGCAGGCCGCGACGTTCCTCAATTACTACCTGCCCACGACGCTCAAGCTGCTTGACAGCTACGCCAAGTTTGAAGAGGCGGGCATCGAGGGCGAGAATCTCTCCCGCGCGCAGGAGCGCATCGAAGAGACGATGGATGCCCTCATCAAGGGCTTTGACAAGCAGCTCGACGATTTGTACCGCAACGAGGCGATGGACATCGACAGCGATATCCGCGTGATGGAAAATATGCTCCGCCGCGACACGGCGAGCGTGGAGGACGATTTCGGCCTCGGCGGCGCGGCAGTGCAGCGCGCACCGGATGAGGAATAAGGTGCTGCGCCGCTCTCATACGCTCTATGAGGAGAAAGGACAAGAGGCATGAAACAAACTGGCAGACGATTTGACGCCGCAGCCTTTTACGGCGGCACGAACAGCGAGGCATACCGCTATCTCGGCGCGCACCGCACGCGGCGGTCGGGGAAAGACGGCTACGTCTTCCGCACCTGGGCGCCGAACGCCGCGTATGTGTCCGTTGTGGGCGATTTCTGCGGCTGGAACGGCTACGCCCACCCGATGAAAAAGAACGCGGACGGCTTCTGGGAGTGTTTTGTGCCGTCCCTCAAGCGCTACGATACCTACAAGTTCGCCGTGACGGCACAATCGGGCGAAACGGTCCTCAAGGCCGACCCCTACGCCTTCCACGCCGAGACCCGCCCCGGTACGGCCAGCAAGCTCTATGACCTCGGCGGCTACCGCTGGGGGGATGACGAATGGCGCGCGAGCCGCGCAAAGGCACCCCTCGACCGCTCGCCGCTCAACATTTACGAGGTCCATCTCGGCTCATGGCGGCGGCACGAAAACGGCGATTTTTACGACTACCGCACGCTCGCGCGCGAGCTGGCGGATCACGTTCTGGACCTTGGCTACAACTGCGTCGAGCTCATGCCCGTCACCGAGTATCCGCTTGACGATTCCTGGGGCTATCAGTGCACCGGCTATTTTGCCGCAACGTCGCGCTACGGCACGCCCAGGGACTTTATGTACTTTGTCGACCATCTGCACCAAAAGGGCATTTCCGTCATTTTAGACTGGGTGCCGTCGCACTTCTGCAAGGACGCGCACGGCCTCATCGACTTTGACGGCACGCCCTGCTACGAATACGCCGACCCCAATAAGCGCGAGCACGAGGGCTGGGGAACGCGTGTGTTCGACTATGGCCGCGGCGAGGTGAAGAGCTTTCTCCTTTCCTCTGCTGCGTTCTGGCTGCGCGAGTTCCATGTGGACGGCCTGCGCGTGGACGCGGTCGCGTCGATGCTGTACCTCGACTATGGCCGCGAAAATGGCCGTTGGACGCCAAACATCAACGGCGGGCACGAGAATTTAGAGGCCATCGACTTTCTGCGCGCGCTCAACGAGACTGCGTTTTCCGTCGACCCGAACGCGCTGATGGTCGCCGAGGAGTCGACCGCGTGGCCGCTCGTCACGCGGCCCGCCAAGGATGGCGGCCTCGGCTTCAACCTCAAGTGGAACATGGGCTGGATGAACGACATGTGCCACTATTTGAAGCTTGACCCCTGGTTCCGCCAGTTCCACCACAAGGACATCACGTTCTCGCTGATGTACGCCTTTTCGGAGAATTTCGTCCTGCCGATCTCGCACGACGAGGTCGTGCACATGAAGGGCTCGCTTCGCGGCAAGATGCCGGGCGACGACTGGCAGCAGCTGGCGGGGGTGCGCGCGTTTACGGCGTACCTGCTCGCCCATCCGGGCAAGAAGCTCACGTTCATGGGCGCGGAGCTGGGCCAGTGGCACGAGTGGAATTTTGCCTCTCAGCTCGACTGGTATTTGCTCGAAAATAAAGAAAATCAGCAGACTCAGCGGTTTTTCAAGGACATCAACCGCTTTTACCTGTCGCAGAGCCCGCTTTGGGACATTGACTTTTCATGGGAGGGCTTTGAGTGGCTCGTCGCCGACGACAACCACAACAACGTCGTCGTCTTCGTCCGGCGCGACCGGAAAGGGCGCGAGCTCATCGCGGCGGTCAACTTCTCGCCCGTCGGACGCGCGGACTACCGCTTCGGCGTCCCGCCGAAAAAGACGTACCGCGAGGTGTTTACCACCGACCTTCCCGCATACGGCGGCACGGGCGACTGGCGCAACGAAGGAGAGCTTTTGACCGAGTCCATCCCCTCGCACGGCAAGCCCTGCTCGCTGTGCGTGACCATCCCGCCGCTCGGCGCGGTGTTCTTCGCGGGCGAGGGCGAATGGCAGGAAGAGGAGAAAACCAACGAGCCGCCCGAGGTGTGACCGGACGGCAACGAAACAAGGAGGAGAGAACAAGCGTGAAGAAAGAATGTATCGCCATGCTGCTTGCCGGCGGCCAGGGCAGCCGTCTCTACGTGCTCACGGAGAATATGGCGAAGCCCGCCGTGCCGTTTGGCGGCAAGTTCCGCATCATTGACTTTCCGCTCTCAAACTGCGCCAACGCTGGCATCGACACCGTCGGCGTTCTGACGCAGTACCGCCCGCTGGAGCTCAACCGCTACATCGGCTCGGGCCAGCCGTGGGATCTCGACCGCGCGGACGGCGGCGTGCACATCCTGCCGCCGTATCAGAGCGCGGGCGGTGCGTCGTGGTATAAGGGCACGGCCAACGCCATCTTCCAGAACATCGGCTTTGTCGACATGTACGACCCCGAGTATGTGCTCATCCTCTCGGGCGACCACATCTACAAGATGAATTACGCCAAGATGCTCGCCCACCACAAAAAAGCGGGCGCGGACTGTACTATCTCCGTTATGGAGGTGCCCTGGGAGGATGCGCCGCGCTTTGGTATCATGAACGTGGACGAAAACGACACGATCACGGAATTCGAGGAAAAGCCCGCGCATCCCAAGAGCAACCTCGCGTCGATGGGCATTTACGTCTTCACGTGGAAAAAGCTGCGTCAATACCTCATCGAGGACGAGAGCGACGAGGCGAGCAGCAACGACTTCGGCAAAAACATCATCCCCAAGATGCTGCAAAACGGGGAAAAGATGGCGGCGTACCGCTTCTCCGGCTACTGGAAGGACGTCGGCACGCTCGACTCTCTTTGGGATGCGAACATGGATATGCTCGCGACCGGCAGCGGACTTGATCTTCTCGAAAAGGACTGGCCGATCTATGGCCGCTCCGTCTCCGCGCCGCCGGCGTACTTAGGCGTCAACGCGCACGTGGAGCACAGCGTCGTCACGCGCGGCTGCACGGTCGAGGGGGAGGCGGAGAACTCCGTCCTCTCTGAGCGCTGCACGGTGGAGGAGGGCGCAAGCGTCCAGTACTCCATCCTGATGCCCGGCGCGGTCGTCAAAAAGGACGCGCGCGTCTCCTACGCCATCATCGGCGAGAACGGCGTCGTCGGCGAGCACGCCTTTGTCGGCGCGCCGCCCGAGGCGGTGCCGCCGGAGCAGTGGG
>ERZ772879.2534-NODE-2534-length-10824-cov-8.001486_pt1 | contig 10824 bp, 9 predicted proteins | sample MGYA00580582_ERZ772879 | MGnify/ENA primary metagenome ERZ772879 (study PRJEB29015, sample SAMEA2737682) | human gut metagenome | biome: human gut; feature: human-associated habitat; material: faeces | place: China | collected 2012 ... | reverse complement strand
AGCTGGGAGAGCATCTGCCTTACAAGCAGAGGGTCAGCGGTTCGATCCCGTTAACCTCCATATGAGCCGTTAGCTCAGTTGGTAGAGCATCTGACTTTTAATCAGAGGGTCACAGGTTCGAGCCCTGTACGGCTCATATTTTTGCGGGTGTGGCGGAATTGGCAGACGCACTAGATTTAGGATCTAGCGCCTTACGGCGTGGGGGTTCAAGTCCCTTCACCCGCATAATTTAAGTTTTACATGCCGGCTTAGCTCAGTTGGTAGAGCATCTGATTTGTAATCAGAGGGTCGAGGGTTCAAGTCCTTTAGCCGGCATCTTTAAACACGCGGAAATAGCTCAGTGGTAGAGCACCACCTTGCCAAGGTGGGGGTCGCGGGTTCGAACCCCGTTTTCCGCTTTGCCAAAGCAATCGCGCCGGGGTGGCGGAACTGGCAGACGCACAGGACTTAAAATCCTGCGGTGAGTGATCACCGTACCGGTTCGATTCCGGTCCTCGGCATTTCAAATATGCGCCCATAGCTCAACTGGATAGAGTGTTTGACTACGGATCAAAAGGTTAGGGGTTCGACTCCTCTTGGGCGCGTCGATACGGAATAGTATATTCCGTATTTTTTTTTGTTGATTCTAAAGGATTTATTTAACAAAAAGCGTTCTTCTTTCTTTCTATTACCAAATTCGTTATAATTAAGGTCAATATTAGTCAAAGGGAATGAATAAGATGGCACATCAGAATACCTCGGATTTAATTGAATCATATATAAAGAAAATTCTGGAAAATAGTGAAATGATCGAGATTCGAAGGATTGAAATGGCAGACCTCTTTAACTGTGTTCCTTCACAAATCAACTATGTGATTAATACCCGTTTTACCATCCAACGCGGTTATTTAGTAGAGAGCAAACGCGGGGGTGGCGGTTATATACGAATTGCGAAAGTAAGAATTTCAGATAAAAAACAGTTACTTGAGCAGATAAATCAGTTGTTTGATGATACAATCAGTGAGAAAAATGCTTTTGCTATTATTCAAAAACTTTATGAAGACCAAATAATTACAAAAAAAGAAGGAAACTTGATGTTAAGTGCAATTGCAAAAAACACATTGAATTTCAATGAATTTGAAGATCATACACGTGCTCGGATTCTCCGAGCATTTCTGGAACGTTTAAGTTATGAAGATGGGAAGTGAGATTAGATGGAAGAACTTTTTACTGAAAGAGCCCAAGCGGTATTAGAAATTGCACAAGAAGAAGCAAAACGATTAAAACATCAATCAGTTAGTTCAGAGCATGTTTTACTAGCATTAGTAGTTGAACAAAATGGAATTGCTGGAAAAGTATTACGTGAAATGGATTTGAATGAGACAGAAATTTATGAAGAAATTGAACATCTGATTGGTTATGGCGGTATCCGTTCTTACCCTAAAGGAGTCTTTCTTCCATATTCTCCAAGAATGAAACAAGTTTTTGCTTTAGCTAGCAGCGAAGTAAAGAAAACGGGTTCTCAAAAAGTTGGAACAGAACATATTTTGATGAGCTTATTAAAAGATGAAAGTATCATGGCTACTCGAATCATGATCAACTTAGGTATCAGCCTTTCAAAAGCCCGACAAGTTCTGAAACACAAAATGGGACTAGCTGGTGATTCGGGTGGAAAGGGAATGAATCGTCGTAGAAATATACAAGATAAACGGCAAACACCGCAAGGAACACCTACACTGGATTCATTAGCACGTGATTTGACGAAATTAGCAAAAGAAAACAAGTTGGACCCAGTTGTTGGTCGTTCTAGAGAAGTGAAACGGCTTATTCAGATTCTTAGCCGACGGACAAAGAACAACCCTGTACTGGTGGGCGAACCTGGTGTAGGTAAAACAGCCATTGCTGAAGGACTAGCACAAAAAATCATTTTAGGAGAAGTACCAGAAGACATGCAAGAAAAGCGCCTGATGATGCTTGATATGGGATCTTTGGTTGCTGGTACGAAATATCGCGGTGAATTTGAAGATCGAATGAAAAAAGTCATCGACGAAATCTATAATGATGGTCAAGTAATCTTATTCATTGATGAATTGCATACCTTGATTGGTGCAGGTGGAGCAGAAGGAGCAATTGATGCTTCGAATATCTTGAAACCGGCGTTAGCTCGAGGAGAATTACAAACGATCGGAGCAACGACCCTAGATGAATATCAAAAATATATCGAAAAAGATTCTGCATTAGAGCGACGTTTTGCACGAATTCAAGTAGATGAACCAACTCCTGAAGAAGCGGAAGAGATTCTTCAAGGATTACGTTCAAGATATGAAGAGCACCACGGGGTAGAGATTACAGATGAAGCTGTGCGGGCAGCAGTGAATCTTTCTGTTCGTTATATCACTTCTCGTCAACTACCTGATAAAGCGATTGATTTGATTGATGAATCAGCAGCGAAAGTCCGTTTGGATCAAACCGATCACTTAACAAAATCAACTGTAATCAAATTAGAAATTGATGAATTAGTACAAGAAAAAGAAGCAGCAATCCAAAAACAAGACTTTGAAAATGCTGCGCAATTACGTAGACAAGAAAAAGCACTACGTAAAAAGCTACAAAAAGTTTCTGCAATCGAAGCAAAACAGGAACAAGGATATGCTGATCGTGTAACAGAAGAAGATGTTGCTACAGTTGTATCGGAGTGGACTGGTGTCCCTCTACAGCAGTTGGAGAAAAAAGAAAGTGAACGTTTGTTAGAATTGGAAGGTCTCCTGCATGAACGTGTGGTTGGTCAAGATGAGGCTGTCAAAGCAGTTTCACGCGCCATCCGTCGTGCACGAAGCGGCTTGAAAGATCCTGACCGTCCAATTGGGTCATTTATGTTCCTTGGACCAACTGGTGTCGGAAAAACAGAATTGGCCAAAGCACTTTCAGAAGTCATGTTTGGAAGCGAAGATGCCCTGATCCGTGTTGATATGTCAGAATTTATGGAAAAATACAGTACAAGCCGATTAATCGGATCTCCTCCAGGATACGTAGGGTATGATGAAGGTGGACAGTTGACAGAAAAAATTCGTCAAAAACCATATTCAGTGATTCTCTTAGACGAAGTGGAGAAAGCACATCCAGATGTTTTCAATTTACTTCTGCAAGTATTGGATGATGGTCATTTAACAGATTCTAAAGGTAGAAAAGTGGACTTTAGAAATACGATCATGATTATGACTTCAAATATCGGAGCGACACAAATCCGAGAAGAAAAAAATGTCGGATTTAATGTCCAAGATGTCACGAAAGATCACAAAGCCATGCAAAAACGTATCTTAGAAGAGTTAAAGAAAGCTTTCCGACCTGAATTCTTGAATCGAATTGATGAGACTGTCGTCTTCCATTCATTGAGTAAAGATGAAATCCATACAATCGTCCAAATCATGAGTAAAGCGATTATCAAGCGATTGAAAGAACAAGATATTCAAGTGAAAATCACCCCATCTGCAATCGATGTGATCGGGAAAGCCGGATTTGATCCTGAATATGGTGCACGTCCAATCCGTCGCGCACTTCAAAAAGAAATTGAAGATCGATTGAGCGAGGCGTTGCTTGGCGGAGAGATTCGTTTAGGTGACCACGTAACAGTAGGTGCTTCAAAAGGAAAGATCACATTGAATGTTCGCGGACCTAAAAAGGAAACAGTAGGTTCCCTATAGGTACTTGGTCTATGTAGCTGAATTTTTATAATAGTAAGACTTGATTAAGAGGTTGTGACAAGTTTTTTGTCACAATCTCTTTTTATATTTGGACAGAATATATCGAACTTTATTTTGACTTTTTGTGAAATAATTTTCAAAAATCCGACTTTAAATAGAAGAAGTATTGGAAAGTTTTTAGAGCTATGCTACTATTATGAAGTTGTAGGAGGAGGAAATTATGATCGAACTCATAACCACAGTAGAGACTATCAAACAAGCAGAACAGTTGCTTGCTGCAGGTGCAGACACACTATATTTCGGTGAAGAGCAATTTGGATTGCGTCTGCCTGCTTCATTTACACGAGAAGAACAGCGACAATTAGTAGAATTAGCACACAAGCATGGTAAAAAAGCAAATATTGCTGTAAATGGGATCATTCATCCTGAAAAAATGAAAAATGTACCTGAATATTTGGCTTTTTTAAAAGAAATAAACGTAGATGTGATCACAGTTGGTGATACAGGTATCATTTATACGATGAAAAAAAATCCTGAATTGCGTATACCGTATATTTATGATGCTGAAACATTAGTAACGAGTGCACGTCAAATCAATTTTTGGGCGAAAAAAGGCGCAGTTGGCGCAATACTTGCTCGTGAAGTTCCTTTTGAAGAGATGAAGGCGATGGAAGAAAAACTCGACATCCCTGTAGAAATCCTTGTGTATGGTGCTACATGCATCCATCAATCCAAACGTCCACTGCTACAGAATTACTATAACTATACGAAGCAAGACGAACAAAAAGATCGTGAAAGAGGTCTTTTTATCTCGGAACCTAAAAAAGAAGAGACACATTATTCTATTTATGAAGATAGTCATGGCACACATATTTTTGCCAGTAATGATCTAAATCTCTCGAATGAATTGAATGAACTTTATCAGCATCATTACCGTACATGGAAATTGGACGGGTTATTTACTCCAGGCGAAAATTTCGTGAATATCACTCAACTATTCGCCGAAGCAAAAAAACAAATTTTAGAAGGTAGCTGGGATCAAGCAAAAGCAGAAAAATTGACGAGCGAAATCAACAAATTACATCCTGAAAACCGTGAATTAGATACAGGATTCTTTTATATTGATCCTTCTGCTATCAAATAAGGAGTATGATGAATGAAATGACAGTAAAAAGAAAATTGAAACGTCCAGAAGTCTTAGCGCCAGCAGGAACACTGGAAAAGTTAAAAACAGCGATCCATTATGGAGCAGATGCAGTATATATTGGCGGAAATGCGTATGGTTTAAGAAGCCGTGCAGGCAATTTTACTTATGAAGAAATGGCTGAAGGGGTTGCTTTTGCAAAAGAACACGATGCAAAAGTGTACGTGGCTGCTAATATGGTCACCCATGAAGGAAATGAAGAAGGCGCTGGGGAATTTTTCCGCAGTCTGCGCGATGTCGGTATTTCTGCAGTGATCGTTTCTGATCCAGCTTTGATCGAAATTTGCGCGACAGAAGCTCCAGGTCTGCCGATCCATTTATCCACTCAAGCTTCAGCAACCAATTTTGAGACATTGGAATTCTGGAAAGAGGAAGGGTTGGAACGTGTCGTTTTAGCTCGTGAAGTTTCAATGGAGGAAGTGGCAGAGATTCGTAAAAATACGGATATCGAAATCGAAGCATTTATCCATGGTGCCATGTGTATCTCTTATTCTGGTCGATGCACATTGTCCAACCATATGTCAATGCGGGATGCGAATCGTGGCGGATGCTCTCAATCTTGTCGTTGGAAATATGGATTGTTCGATATGCCTTTTGGTCAAGAACGAAATAGTTTGACTGATACAGGAGAAATTGAAGAAGAATTCTCGATGAGTGCAGTTGATATGTCCATGATCGAGCATATTCCAGAATTGATTGAAAACGGCGTAGACAGCTTCAAGATCGAAGGAAGAATGAAATCGATCCATTATGTATCTACAGTGTCAAACGTCTATAAAGCAGCTGTAGACAGCTATATGGAAGATCCTGAAAACTATGTCTGCAAACAAGAATGGATCGACGAGTTATGGAAAGTGGCACAACGAGAGTTAGCTACAGGCTTTTATTACAATACACCAACTGAAAACGAGCAATTATTTGGTGAACGTCGTAAAATCCCAGTATATAAATTTGTCGGTGAAGTATTATCTTATGATGAGGCAACACAGATTGCTACGATACGTCAGAGAAACTTATTCTCTGTAGGGGATGAAATCGAATTTTATGGTCCAGGGTTCAGTCATTTCAGTCAAACAGTCGAAATCATGCATAATGAAGAAGGGGAATCCATTGACCGAGCACCAAATCCAATGATGGTTTTGACCATGCCAGTCGCACAACCAGTGAAACCTGGAGATATGATCCGGAAACGTAAATAAAGAAAAAGCTGATACATCCTTGTTTCAAGCATCTTCGCATACAAAATCCAAGAAAAGTGTTACACTTGTTTTCTGTAGAAAAAGGATCGTTAAATAAAGGTTTTGATTGATCTCTTCAATAAGGAGGAACAAAATGCAAATATATGATTACATCGTAATTGGTGGCGGCTCTGGCGGTATTGCTTCAGCAAACAGAGCAGGGATGCATGGCGCAAAAGTTTTGCTGATTGAAGCAAATGAATTAGGCGGAACCTGTGTCAATGTCGGTTGTGTACCTAAAAAAGTCATGTGGCAAGCAAGTACGATTTTGGAAACAATTGAACGTGATGCTCCAAGTTACGGCATCCAAGCAGATTTAAAAAGTGTCGATTTCGCCGGTCTAGTAGAAAGACGAGAAAAATATATTGATTTTCTACACGGTGCTTACCAAAGAGGATTAGATAGCAATCATGTCGAGGCTATAAAAGGATATGCTACTTTTATCGATAGTCAAACGATCGAAGTAAACGGTGAAACTTATCATGCGCCTAAAATCTTGATTGCAACTGGAGGCCGTGCAAGCAAGATGAGCATTCCTGGTGGTGAGTACGCCATTGATTCAAATGGATTTTTTGAATTAAAGGAATTACCTAAGAGAGCAATTGTTTTAGGTGCTGGATACATCGCAGCTGAACTTTCAGGTGTATTTCGTGGTTTAGGTAGTGAAGTCATGTGGGCATACCGAAAAGAACGTCCACTTAGAACGTTTGATAACATGCTTTCGGACAATCTGATCCAAATGTACCAAGAAGCTGGGATCAAGACTTACGCACATCATATTGCTAAAGAAATCACTAAAAATGATGACGAATACACGGTGTTATTTGAAAATGGCGAAACCTTAACTGGCGATTGTGTCCTTTTTGCAGGCGGGCGTGTACCGAATACTGAAAATTTAGGTCTGGAAAATACAAATGTCGAATTGGACGAAAAAGGATTTATTAAAGTAGATAAATACCAAAACACAACGGATGAACATATTTTTGCAGTTGGTGATGTGATCGGTAAATTAGACTTGACTCCTGTTGCAATCGCAGCTGGCCGACGTTTGTCGGAACGTTTGTTTAATGGGAAGAAAGATTCTTATCTGGACTATAATCTTGTTCCGACAGTTGTCTTTACGCATCCACCAATTGCAACGATTGGTTTGACAGAAGAAGAAGCATTGGAAAAATATGGCGAAAATGAATTGAAAGTTTATCGTTCACGCTTTACTCCAATGTACTTTGCTTTGAATGATTATCGCCAAAAATGCGAAATGAAATTGATTTGCGTCGGAAAAGAAGAAAAAATTGCCGGCTTGCATGCTATTGGTGTAGGTGTCGATGAAATGCTACAAGGTTTTGCTGTGGCTATCAAGATGGGCGCAACAAAAGAAGACTTTGATAATACAGTAGCCATCCATCCAACAGGGGCGGAAGAATTCGTAACGATGCGATAATTTAATACTAGCAGTTCCAGCAGCTTTTTATTGAATAAATCAATGTAAAACCAGAAAATCAGTATACTGATTTTCTGGTTTTTTGTTTTTTAACTATTTATGTAAGATTGCTTCGATATTTTCCCAAAACGAATAAGTAGGGAAGTTGGATATTTTGATCATCTTCGTATTCAGCTGGTTCCTATCTAAAGGAAAGTCAGTCAAAACCAAATCATATTGATTGATCAACCGATAGTTCAAATCAAAAAAGCTATCCTGATATTCTTTTATTTCTTTTATCTCAGGAAATTTTTTAGTTAACAATTCCTTATATAAGAAACAAACTTTCGGTTCTTGAGAAGAAAGGATCATGACTGTATATGTCTTTTTTTTGGAATGATTCGATCAATAAGAGCTGGAGACAGCAAAACCAGTTCTTCCAGCAATTCTTCATATAATAGACGATTGGTTAGAATAAACGAATAATTTTCTTCCACCAATGCTTGTTCATAAAAAGAAAGAATGAGTGGATCCGATTTCAAGACGATCACAAAGAATTGTTTAAAGGAATTGGTTAGAAAAGGTAAAAACTCCTTCTTGAAAGAAATCAAATGATACAAGTAATTTAATTGCTGATCAGATAACATTGTATCAGTAGATAAAGAACGATAGAAATTTTGTGACAAGTTTCTTAATTTTTTGATTTCATGAGCTGGCGCCTTTACAGAAGCAAAATGGATCATTTGGCTGATTGGACGCAAAAGTTCACTAGCTGTTTCTTTAGTTAAATAGAAATGATAATTTTTCTCCATAACGGAGCAAAATGTAATGTTATTTTTCGTTCGCTCAAAAAATAAATCAATATCCATTTCGAGAGGTTGGCTTTTCAACTGATCGGATAATTTATGTTTCTTTCCGATCCGGATAATAGAAATCAAAAAATAATAAATCAAAAACAGCTGTTTGTGGCCAGATAGTTTGTTTAATGGAGGATAAAGTTTCATGTATCGTTTGATAGCTGCAGACAATATTTGGGAATGAGGAAGTTGATCCGGTGTATAGATCTCCTCAAATAAACTGCAGTAAAAAAAACGTATTTGTCTCTCCTCACCTTGAATATGTACATATGGAGTAGTGTGGATTCTAAAAAGAAATCCTCGCTTTTGAAAGGATTCATTCAGAAACATAATGATTCTGCGAATACTTGCTGTACTTAGAAATAACTGATCAGCTAGTTTAGCAATACAAGGTTCTTGCATCAAAATGATTTTCAACAATTGTATATGGCTTGAATGTTTTAAGATAGTACTCGTGATGCTTTCTAAATTATATTCACAAGGTAATCTCAAAGAAACTTTCTGTTGCTCGTCGATATGAATAGATGCCGGAGAATGAACAAAATTAAATGCGGCAATATCAGATAAGAGTGTTTTTTTTGTTACAGCAATTTTCTTCGCTAAGTCTTCTAAATAAAATGAATCCATACTCAAAAGCATGGCTAATCTTAACTGTCTTTCTGATAATTTTTCAAGCATAGTTATATCTTCTGTCATATTTCCATCTGCGTTTTTTAAGAAATAATAGATAAAACGCTCCTTCACTTCCTTTCTTTTCTTTTCGGTCGTTCTTAACCATTATCCCACGTTATAGAGAAAATTAATTCATTTGTATGTTTGTTCAACAATTTTAAGCAACAGGCAGAATAAACAGCAAAAACAGCAAAAACAGAATGCTTTGACCTCATATTTTTGTTAATTAAAATAACTAAATAACCATAAAATGAATAGTTGGATGTTTTTTATTTTTGTTATTTTTAATTATGTATTTATAAATCATTATTGTACTCTCTATATTTACAGCAAAAAAATAAAACATAAATAAAAAGCTTAGATAGAAATATCATGCTTATGTTCTTTAGATTATTGTTATTTAAAATAGCAAATATAACTACTGAATGAAAACTAAACCAACTATACTTTTAATTATTTTATATAAAATTGTTTTTTTATTTATATCTTCGAGGGGTGAAAATGATATTTCAAGGGAGTTGCTCTTCATTCGATTTTTTGTTTCCGAAAATAAAAGATCGTTTTCTTTTATTTTTTTGATAAATACTCCCTTAGATATAGTTATTTATACTGTTTATCCAAAAATAATAATTATAACATACAAAAACAGTTTTTAAGAAACAGGTTTTCCAAAATAGAAAAAAAATAATACTAAATTCTAGCGTAAATAACTGTAGGATAGATTTAATAGCAAACGAGAAAAGGGGAAGTAAAAAATGGTAGGATTTTTGGAAAAACAACTAGAGAGACAAATCATGCTGATCTGCTTGTTAAGCATGGATATGGCTGAGATCAACGACCTTGCGGAAGAGCTAAAAGTGACGGATAAAACAATTATTGCAGATATTGATAATTTTAATTCTTCTTGTTTTCCTGCGTACATCGAGGTCAATCAGTATAAAGAAGTAACGTTGAAAATACCCAGTAACCTCAATTTAGATGATATTTTTATCAAGATCCTAAATAATTCTATCTATATAGAAGTCTTAAAATACATTCTGATTTCAGAACCGTCTTTAACTGAGATTTCAGCTAAATTATTTTTGAGTAAGACAAGTGTCAGGAGAATCATTACCAAAATAAATACGTACTTTTCAAAAGAAAGATTAGATATACAAATCATCTTAACCACCAGACTACAAATCATCGGTGATGAAATCTATATTCGCAAATTTTTCTCAAGTATGTTCAAAGAAATCTGCAAAGAAAAAGATCTTCCTTATTTTGAAATGATTTATAAAATGTTGAAACGCTGTTTGATCAAGCAAGGACGGGATGCTAGCTCTTCTAAAATCATTTATACAGTCTATTATATTTTTACTTCGATCATTCGAATCGGGAACGACCATCTGATTCCCAAAGAGGAACTGGCAGATCGGCCAGCTGTCGTTGACTCAATTATGGAAACGATCAAGAGCGATACCGTCTTCTGCACGCTTATCAATCAAAATTATAAATTTGTGATCAGTAGAGAAAATATAGAAAATATTTTGAGCCCATATCTCAGTCTGCTTTTTACCAATCCAGCTGAAACAGATGAGTATATGCTCAGAAGAGTAGAACTGTTTCTTAAACATTTCTATTATCTTTCCAATATCAATGAAACGGTCACAACTGAAAAGGTTTTGCATTTCACCAGTTTTATTACCTTTTATAAAGTGGAATGGCAACAGTTTTTTTGACAAATTTTATAAGGTGCAGAACTTCTTTCCGT
>ERZ772879.2533-NODE-2533-length-10825-cov-8.234726_pt1 | contig 10825 bp, 6 predicted proteins | sample MGYA00580582_ERZ772879 | MGnify/ENA primary metagenome ERZ772879 (study PRJEB29015, sample SAMEA2737682) | human gut metagenome | biome: human gut; feature: human-associated habitat; material: faeces | place: China | collected 2012 ... | reverse complement strand
ATAATACAGATCCAGTGCCAGATCATAATCAAAAAGCGTTCCCGCTCCGGAATCTTTAATTCTGGCAAGTGCATCATAATACTCCGTATCCCGTAAGTTATCCACAAGCTCATCAATATTTTTCGAAGTTATCAACCGGTCAATGGAAATCTGTGAATATCTGTCAAAAAACTCTTTCTTATATTCCAGGTCAAACGGCTTGTCATAATGATTGAACACAATTCTCAGACAATAATTGATCAGATCAATCTCATAACGTTTCCAGTATAATTTTAAAAATGTCTTCTGTTTCATTCCGGCAAAACGGAAGAGTCTCGAATAATCATCGAACAGAGACTGATACAGGATCTTCTCCACATTTCCCCTGTGATACAGAGAAATGTCCATCCGGTTCACATAAGGTGCATATGCCGTCTTGTCTTTCAGATATTCAATTGCTTCCGTTACTGTCCCAAGTCCGGCAATTGTGTCATAATCCTCCGCTGCCAAAAGCTTTGCCGACATTGCACGTACCTTTGTCGTAATCCCACTGTAAGCCATCACATTTCCCATACACTACACCTCGATCATATGTCTTACGATTTCCTCTGCATAAATCTCGTGATTTTCTTCATATTCCTGCTTCAGCGCATCAATTGCAGTCTGGTTCTTCTTCCGTTCCCGGTCCAGGACCTTCTCTACTTCCTGCTGCGACTTTTCTTTTATCTTCTCCAGTTTTTTCTGTGTCTCTTCTTCCAGGTCCCGGTCAAATTGATCTCTTTCTTCCTGTATCTGTCTTTCAATTTCACTCTTCTGCTGTCTGGCATGCTCTACGATCGTCTCCGCCGTCGTCTCTATTTCAGCCAATTTTCCAATTACAGAGTTCATAAGCCGCCCTCCTTTTCGCACATTTCACAACAAATAATTGTTATTTTTTTATCCATGTTATAATAATACACCTATTTTTTAAAATTGCCACAATTATTTTGTATATATTGTATTATTTCTTCTCAATTCTTCTGACAATTTCTGCTTCCATTGACTTTTTCCTGCACAGACGATAAACTAAGAACGATTTGCAAATCCAGTGATTATAAGGAGGAATACACGTATGCGTCTTAGAAATATACCACGTGCAGAGAGCGTTCTCGAAGCCTGCAAAGAAGTTGTGAAAGATCCGGAAAGCTTACGCGGAAACTGGAACCAGACGTTTAAAAAAGAGCAGCCCCTGCATATCGAGATCGGCATGGGAAAAGGTCAGTTTCTTCTGACCCTGGCAGCCAAAAACCCACAAATTAACTACATCGGCATTGAGCGTTATTCCAGCGTTCTGCTGCGTGCCGTTGAGAAATTCCAGGAACTGGAAGCGGAGGGGAAAGCTCCTGCCAACATCCGGTTCATCTGTATGGATGCAAATGACCTGCCAACCGTATTCGCCCCGGCAGAAGTATCACGTATCTACCTGAACTTCTCCGATCCGTGGCCGAAAGCCCGCCATGCAAGAAGAAGACTGACTTCCAATGAATTCTTCAAGCTTTATGACCAAGTCCTGACCGCAGATGGAACGGTAGAATTCAAGACCGACAACCGGCCGCTCTTTGACTTTTCAGTAGAAGAACTCGAAACTTCCGAACTTTTCGTTCTGGATCAGCTATCCTATGATCTTCATAACGACAGTACGATGAATCAGGGCAATATTATGACTGAATATGAAGCCAAGTTCTCTTCTATGGGCAATCCGATCTGTAAACTGATCGCAAAGCGCAGATAACATGCTGCAATATCCGAACTTATATACCGATCCTGTCTGCCTGCACTTCTTCCCTTTCCTTTCATATATTAATAGAAAGCATATCTTATGCTCCTGTTTCTTATGGGAAAGGGTGGAAGCTTATGTTACATCTGACGACACAGAACTTTGATATCTGCCGGATGAACCACTGGCAGTTTTCTTCCGATACACCGACAAAGGCTGGATCGGAGCATCCCACACTGGCTGTAGTCATGTTCTACGCTGTCTGGTGTGGAAAATGTGCAATGATGCGCCCTGTCATAGAAGATCTGGAAAAGAAATATCAGAAGAAATATTTCGGCAGCATCTGCTTTTTTGAAGTAGAGACCTCTGAATCCGCACTTCTTGCTGCGCAATATCAGACCGCTCTTCTTCCGTCATTTCTCATTTTCAAAGACCGAGAACTGATTGCCACCATGCAGGGAATGATACCGCAAAAGGAGCTGGACTCACGCCTGCAGAAGTTGTTGACTGTGCAGATGCGGACGCAATCTACAGAAAATCTTTAGAAATAGTTAATTTATATTTTCTAGGAAAACACATTGTTTTATGTTATATTAAAAAAGTAACAGGGATAAAAATATTTAATAAAAAGGGGGCATGGTGAACACACCACGCATTATGAAAAAATTTAAAAGAGCATTACCAGTTGCCATGGCAATCGTACTTGGATCTACTGCGGCACCACTGGTTGTAAGAGCAGATTCATCCAAAGTTGTAACACTTGGCGCCAATCTGACTGATTCACAGAAGAATTCTATGTATGAGTATTTCGGAACTTCATCTGACAAAGCAGAAGTCATCGAAGTTACCAATGCAGACGAAAGAAAATATCTGGAAGGAGTCGCTCCCGACGAACAAATCGGTACCCGTACCTACAGCTGTTCTTATGTAGAACCGACCACAAGCGGCGGAATCCAGGTAAAGGTTTCCAACTTAACTTATGTTACAAGCTCTATGATCTCCAGTACGCTTCTGACATCCGGTGTTGAAAACTGTAATGTCGTTGCCGCTTCTCCGATCGAAGTATCCGGAACCGGTGCACTGACAGGTATCATGATGGCTTATGAGAAAGCCACCGGAACAACTCTGAATGACGATCAGAAAGCAGCTGCAACCGATGAACTTGTCACCACAGGAGACCTGGCCAATAACATCGGCCAGGACAAAGCGGAAAATGTCATGAACGATGTAAAAAAAGATGTGATCGAGGGCGGATTAACGGATGCAGATGACATTCAGAATGCAGTTGAAAACGCTGCCAAGGATAACAACGTCACGCTGACACAGGAACAGATCGACAAGATCTCCGATCTGATGAAAAACATTTCCCAGTATGACTATGATGTCAAAGCTCTGAAGAATACATTAGATAACATTGACGGAAAGAGTGGCGGATTCTTCTCCAACCTCTGGAGTTCTATCAAAGGTATCTTCGGCGGCGATGACAGTTCCGATGGCGGAATCATTAACGGCACGGATGACAGCGCACTCGGTGATGATGTCGTAACTAACAGTACACTGGATTCTTCCGACAATTCTTCCAACAGCACAGACAGTTCAGATGCCGCTTCGGATGATACTTCGGATGACAACAGTGATGACAGCGGGTTCTGGGGCAAGATCAAGAATTTCTTCAAAGATCTGTTCGGTGGAAGCAATTCTAAGAAAGACGACACAGACAAGAGTAACGATGATGCCATTACAGAAGATAACTCTGATAACACTGATGAGCCGTCTGGCGACACACAGAACGATTCTCTGAACAACGATGCTGATTCTTCAGATGACAGCACAACAGACAACTCTGCTGATGATTCTTCATTGAATGACAGTACAGATAACCAGTCTGATAACCAGAGCAACACACAAAACAGCAGTGAATCCGATGCCTCTGGTTCCGATACTTCTGATTCCTCAGGCGACAGTTCTTCCAACTAAATACAGTCATTAATAAAGATGTATAGTAAAACGAAAAATGCCGGGAAGTTTCAACACTTCCCGGCATTTTTATCCGCAGGCATCAAAGTTTTTTGCCACTGACTTCATATAATTAAAACTCGAATACAGCAACTCCGTAAGGCGGCAATTTGTATGCGAATGAATACGGTCTTCCATCACATTCTTTCTTCTCCGCTTTGTATATCTTCTTACGATCTGCTCCGGTTCCGCCGTATTTCTCCTCATCACTGTTCAGGATCAGTTTATACTGTTTCTTTCTCGGCACTCCGACTCTGTAATCATCTCTTGCCATTGGCGTAAAGTTGCAGACGAACAACAGATTCTTCTTTGCACCTTTCGAATGTCTCATAAAGCTGTAGATACTTCTGTATCCGTCATCCGCATTGATCCATTCGAATCCTTCCCAGCTCTGATCCATCTCGTACATTGCCTTATGCCTCTTATACAGGTGTAAGAGGTCTTTTACCCACATCTTCATCTGCTGATGTTCCGGTTCGGCCAGCAGGAACCAGTCCAGTTCCCGTTCTTCACTCCATTCACGAAGCTGTGCAAATTCCTGTCCCATAAACAGAAGTTTCTTTCCTGCGTGTCCCATCATAAATGCATATCCAGCTTTCAGATTCGCATATTTATCAAATCCAAGTCCCGGCATCTTATTCAGCATCGAACACTTGAGATGTACCACCTCATCATGCGACAATACCAGAATATAATTCTCACTGTATGCATAACTCATGGCAAATGTCATCAGATGATGGTTATCCTTTCGGAAATATGGATCCAGTTTCATATATTCTGTGAAGTCATGCATCCATCCCATATTCCACTTCAGACTGAATCCCAGTCCACCTTCTTCTACATCTCCGGTAACCTGCGGCCATGCCGTAGATTCCTCTGCGATCATAAGTGCTCCCGGGTTTCTTCCAAGTACAACAGAATTCAGATGTCTGAAGAAATCGATTGCCTCCAAATTCTTATTCTCGCCATATTTGTTTGCAACCCATTCTCCGTCCTTCCGTCCGTAATCCAGATACAGCATCGAAGCAACCGCATCCACACGCAATCCGTCTATATGGAACTTCTCAACCCAGAATAACGCATTTGAAATCAGGAAGTTCCTTACTTCATTCTTTCCAAAATCAAATACTTTCGTTCCCCAGTCCGGATGTTCTCCCAATCTTGGATCTGCATATTCGTACGTCGGTGTTCCGTCAAAATCTGCCAGTCCGTGTGCATCCTTCGGGAAATGTGCCGGTACCCAGTCGAGAATGATACCGATTTTATTTCTATGCAGATAATTGATCATCCATGCAAAATCTTCCGGCGACCCATATCTGGATGTCGGTGCATAGTATCCGGTCACCTGATATCCCCAGGATCCGTCAAACGGATGCTCGGCAATTCCCATCAGTTCCACATGTGTGTAACCCATTTCTTTTATGTATTTGGTAATTGCCCTGGCAAATTCTCTATATGTATAGAATCCTTCATCTTCCCTTCCCGGATGACGCATCCAGGAACCAATGTGTGCCTCATAGACAGACATTGGCTCGTGCTTATGATTCCAGGTCTTTCTACGTGTCATCCACTCTGTATCTGTCCATTTGATATTCTCAATATCTGCGACCCTGGATGCTGTTCCCGGTCTTAACTCCGCATAATTGGCATATGGATCTGCCTTAAATATCTGTTCTCCCGAATAAGTCTCGATACAATATTTATACATCTGATCCTTCTTCACACCTGGTATAAAACAGGTATAGATCCCGAGCGGCTCTTCCCTCTTCATCGGATTTGCCTCTGTGTCCCATTCATTGAACTCTCCGACTACCGATACCGCCTGCGCATGCGGTGCCCACACTGCAAAATACACACCTTTTTGTTTTCCGTTCTGTACCAGATGTGCGCCCAGCTTCTCATAAATCTCATAATGATTGCCCTGTCCGAAAAGGTATTGATCCAATTCACCTATTTCATATGGTTTTTTCTTTTTTTCAGCCATAATTACCCCTCGCATTCTGCTGCATATTTATAAGAACATTATACTTTACAAACAGGCAAAAAGAAAGAGCTTTGACCGTTTAGTTTGTCAAAACTCTTTCAAAATCCGACCTGTAAATCCTGTTCTCGACAGCCTCTTACAGGTATTCGTTTTTGTTAAATTCTAAAGTCTTCTTCTTTCAGAATAATTCTGTCAGAATCGTCGGTTCCCTTGCCGAATACTCTTCGTGCAAGATGTTTTACATTTGCTTTCTGTGAATGTGAGATTGCTTCATCCATGATCTCTTTTACTTCAGCAACTGATACTGCATGATCTTCTCTCTGCATTACATCGATACGGCTGTACAGTGCAAGGATTCCCATCTCATCCAATTTGTATCCATTCTCTTTCGCATATGTCTGACCAAATGTTACCAGCTCATCATTGATGAATACCGGAAGCTCCAGCTTAGAACTGAACTTCTTCTTGAATTCCGGGTTTGCTGTCATCAGACGCTCCAAAGGTTTTCTCTGATCTTCCAGTACAAAGAGCAATTCTCCTGTCTTCTTCTCCATCAGATAATTTAACTCTTTTACAGTTCTCGCATTCAATTTTCCTGCATGCTCGATGATGATCGCTCCGCCGCGCAGCTTCTGAATAATATTCGTAAGCTCTTTCTTATTAAGAGATTCACCTGTAACGATTGCTACTTTACCCTGTTTCAGACTTCTCTGTTTCTGAATTGCTTTTACAATATCAACCGCAAGGACTGTCTTACCAGATCCTTTTCTACCAATCACAAGAAGGTTTCCTGTCTTGGATGTTCCTTCTCTCTGTGCCCTTCTGTCGTTATCAAGCACTTCAACGATCTGTTCGCTCATTCCTCTCACCGGTACAAAATATGAGAACAGCTTCTTCTGTTCTTCTGTAAGTCCGGCTTTCAGACCGATCTCACTCGTAGCACTCAGATCATATCTTCCGGTTACAACAAATCCTGTATCGAACGGAACACCGCCTTTAGATTTCTTGATTCTTGCTTGAATCTCTTCCTCTGATGGCTCTTCGATTTCTAACTCTTCATCCGCTTCTTCGTCGTCTTCAATCTCTAAGTCTTCGTCATCAAAATCTGTCTCTTCTTCGTCTACATCTGCAAAATCATCGTCGAAGTCTTCTTCTTCGTCCTCTACATCCGCAAAATCAGCATCGAAGTCTTCTTCTTCAAAATCGGCTTCTTCAAAGTCTTCATCCTCAAAGTCTTCTTCTTCGAAATCAGCTTCTTCTTCGTCCTCTTCTTCGAAGTCTTCTTCTTCGAAATCAGCTTCTTCAAAGTCTTCATCCTCAAAGTCTTCCTCTTCAAAATCAGCTTCTTCAAAGTCCTCATCTTCAAAGTCTTCATCCTCAAAGTCTTCCTCTTCGAAATCAGCTTCTTCTTCGTCCTCTTCTTCGAAGTCTTCATCCTCAAAGTCTTCCTCTTCGAAATCAGCTTCTTCAAAATCTTCATCACCGAAATCGGCTTCTTCAAAACTGCTTCCACTCATATCGATTCCGCTAAGTTCTTCTTCGATTCCTTCAATGAAGTCTTCTTCCGTTTCCGAACCATCTTCAAAATCCTCTTCATAGAGTTCTTCTTCCGACTCTTCATTTCCCATTTCTTCCATCAGACGTACAATATCATCCGGAATTCTCTGTGTCTTGCTTATCGGTTCTGCCTCTTCCTCGGCCGCCTTTCTTGCTGCTTCTTCCTCGGCCTTTCTTCTTGCCTCTTCTTCGGCCGCTTTTCTTGCTGCTTCTTCCTCGGCTTTTCTTCTTGCTTCTTCTTCCTCAGCTTTTCTTCTTGCTTCTTCTTCGGCTGCCTTTCTTGCTGCTTCTTCCTCGGCTTTTCTTCTTGCCTCAGCTTCTGCCGCTTTTCTCTCAACTTCTCTGCGTTCTTCTTCCTGGCGGATACGAGCCTGTTCTCTTTCTTTCTGAAGACGCTCTTCATCTTTTGCTTTCTGCTTCTCGATTGCTGCTTCGTGGTCTTTCTGTTTTTCTTCCCATTTCTGAAGAATATCATCGATCATCATCTGACCATTCGCCAGAATCTCATCTTCACGCTCTTTCATTGCTTCTTCTTCAATTGTAATGCCATTGGCAACCGCCATGCCCTGCGCTAAAGCTTCCTCCAAAGTAGCTCCCGTCACAACCTGTTTGATCGTTGATCCATGTTCTTCCGCAGCCTCTTCCGGTTCAGTATATACCGGTTCTTCTTCCACGACTTCTTCTGCAGCTTCTTCTACAATTTCTTCCTGCGGAATCTCTTCTTGTACAACAGTTTCCTGCATTGGTACTTCCTGTGGAATCTCTTCCTGTACAACAGTTTCCTGCATCGGTACTTCCTGCGGAGGAATTTCCTGAACTTCAGATTCATCAACTCTTTCTGTCACTGGCTCTCTGACCGGCTCTTCTTGTACGTCAACAGTCTCTTCTGTACTTTCATTATATTCATTCTCGTCATCCACTTCTTCCAGTGTTGATTCCGGTTGTTTCTCCGGTTCCGGTTTCTTCTTAACCGCTCCCGGACGGCTGTCATATTTTTCCTGCTGAAGTGGTGTCAGTGGCTTATACTTCATCTTCAGTTCCATTGCAAGGTATACATATTTTCCTTCACTGAACCACAAGATCAGATCATCACATTCTTCCAGACATTCTGCTGTCATTCCGGCTTCATCATACAATTTGGCAAGTTCATATGCCCACTTTTCAATATATTCCGCTTTTTTAAATTCTTCCAGTGCTGTAATCTGATCTGTCAGCGATGCCCCCTGTGTTCTCAGAATCTTATATTTTAAAATATACTGATTCGGATCTTTTGGTGCCAGCTTTACGAATTCTTCATAACAATCCGTTGCTTCTCTGATATCTTTGATCTTCAATGCCAGTGTGCCTAAACGATATACAATTTTTCTGCTTCCCGGTGCTCTGTCAAATGCCAGGAACAGTATATCTCTCCCCTTCTTAAACTCACCGTTATATTCATAAATCTCACTGACTGTATTGAGCATTGACGCATTCTTTACTCTTCGCCAGTCTATACCATCAGCAATTTCCTTTGCCTGCTGGTACTCCTTCTTTTCCAGATGATCAAGCATTTGCTCGGTCTTCACCCTATATTCATATTTATCCAATATTTCTCACCTCAAATGTTTATTTTAAAAAAGCGTATTTCCCTACAATTTTACTTATATAAGTTTATCATATGACCTGTTTATTGTCAAAATATCCCGCCAAATATGTTAAAAAAATATTACAAAAATTACAATTTTTTTATCCCTGTAAAATATCTGCCGGCTGCTCTCTGATATCAACGTAAAAAACAGCCATCATATTCTTTCCTATGATGGCTGTTACATATTCAATTTTATCATATTTAATTTTTATATCGGAGAATGATTTTTAATTTTTATTCCCTGTCGCCTTTGTATGCTTTCCGATGATCTTTTACTCATCTTCTTTGCACATTCATTCAAATCTACTATTCATGTTTCTTTACACATATTAATAATATCTTTAAATATGTGGTATTCTGTTCAATATGTCTGCAGTTCTTTTTATCGTCCGGTGTATATTTTCTCCGTCTGTTCTATTCTTCCGAATCTCCTCTACCGGCCTTTTATCTATTATAATAAAGGCTTATTCTCTGGGAACTTCTACCTGCCATACCACTAACATATTGATTCGATGATTCTACTGTGTCCATTGGATTAAGCCTCCTTTTCATAAATTTCCAATCAACGATATCTCACCGACATATGAAATATTCTTCATCCTTGATAAACTTTTCTTTTATCACTTAAGATATAAGCTAGAATTTATTATCTCATCTCTTCTACGATTATGATCCATATCCCCTTGATACCATTCTATAATCGTTATTCATCCATTCTCTTTCTCTACAATATACTTTACGATATTTGATATCCGATGCCTTACCAGATATTTCATATCTATATCCTGTATTTTTCGATTCTTAAACGAATTGAGAATTTATAATAAAAATACATCTTATAAAATATGTGATATTCAATTTTCAAGATTCCCTTTCTCGTCAGGAATTCTTTTTTGTTTATTTTGGATTTCCTTTGGATTGATTATATAATATCATTCGACTTTTATTTTGTCAATACTTTTTGCAATTAATTTTATTTATTTTCCGTTATTTCATTTTAATAGTTGAATTATCTGATTTTTCTTTCTTTATTTTAATGTTTACACAATACTATACATTTTCAAATCGTATGCTTTTGTTAACATCATACGCTTGCGCATGTCCAATTGTTAACCAGCTATCTTTTACAGTTGACATTTTATCCTGTTTATTTTATACTTCTGTTATATTTTGAGATAAAACTAAAGGAAAGGAGTTCTGCCATGTCATACGGCAGACAATTACCACTATGAACAACACAGTAAATAGCACAACAACGAAAAAGCTTTCCACCCGCAAACTGGTTCTGATTGCTTTGATGACTGCAATCACCTGTATCTTCGCTCCTATGGCGATTCCGATTCCGGTCAGCCCGGTACCGATCAGTCTTACCAACCTGGTGATCATGATCAGTATCTATGTACTTGGTTTTAGAGATGCAACCATCAGTTACATCGTATATCTGTTACTTGGTCTTGTCGGTCTCCCTGTATTTTCCGGTTTTACCGGTGGATTAGGAAAGCTTGCAGGTCCTACCGGCGGATACCTGATTGGTTTCATCTTCCTTGCACTGATTTCCGGACTGTTCGTTGATAAATTTCCAAAGAACAGAATCCTGGCAGTTGTCGGTATGATCATCGGTATGGCAGTCACTTATATCTTCGGTACAGAGTGGCTTGCGATCCAGTTGAAAATGTCATTCGTTGCAGCACTTTCTGTCGGAGTAATTCCTTATCTTGCCGGTGACGCAGTGAAGATTATCATTGCGATCATCGTCGGACCTGTACTCCGCAGCCGTCTGAGCCAGTTGCAGTAATAAAAATACACAGTATCGGAATTAATTTGGGATTTAATTTATTAACTGGGGAGCGACCTCTCAGTCCTTGAAGGAAACAATAGATAAGGCTTCTTGTTCAGGTTCCATACC
>ERZ772879.2519-NODE-2519-length-10853-cov-5.522689_pt1 | contig 10853 bp, 10 predicted proteins | sample MGYA00580582_ERZ772879 | MGnify/ENA primary metagenome ERZ772879 (study PRJEB29015, sample SAMEA2737682) | human gut metagenome | biome: human gut; feature: human-associated habitat; material: faeces | place: China | collected 2012 ... | reverse complement strand
CCACAGCACAAGGAGCAGGACAACCGCGCCCAGCGCCAGCTGCCACGGCTTAGCGCTCCACGTCCGCCTGGCGACAGGCTCCTCCTGCGGGATGGCCAGCGTCTCCTGGGCGCGGGCCACCCGCAGCACAAACACCTTGTTCAGCAGCGCCAGGATCTGCGCCGGGCTCAGCGTGGTCCGCGGCGTGACCTGCCAGCTGCGACTGGCGAAGTCGACAATTGTCTGCCACTCCGCGGCCTCCAGCGGCTGCTTGAGCGCTCCCTGCAGCGAGGTGAGCGTCGGCGCGCTTTGCGCACTCAGCGTTTGCCGCGCCTGCAGCCAGTACGAAAGCGGCAGGAAGTGCGTCGCCGGGATCAGCTCCCCGGACTTGACGCCGCAAAGCTCCAGCATGGATTGCCAAATCAGCTTGCTTGGTTCGCCGGTGGCGGCCGCCAGCTTAGTCACCAGCTGATTGAGCGTATTATGCTCGGCTGGCAACAGCGGGCGCAGGGTCGGCGGGCGCTGCTGCGGCTGCGGGATCGACAGCTGGCCATGCTGCAGCAGATGCAGAATGTTCTCCAGCTGCGTCTGGCTAAGGGCATGCAGCGCCGTTTGCCCATAATGCTGACGAATATAATCGCTCACCGCCTGGCGGTTATTGCCCTGACCGAGCAGATCGCTGAGCTGCGCTAAGGTCTGGCGATGATGATGATTATCCTGAGCGGCGGCTAAGCGCTGGTTGAGACTGGCCTCCGCGGCGCTGAAATGGCAGGCCAGCAGGGGCGAGTCGCCTTTCAGTCCGAGGTCATGTTTGACGCAGGCCCACACTTCCGCGTTCTGCTGCGAGGTCAGCGCCACCAGGCGCGTGATCAGTCGCTCCAGAACGGTGCGTTGCTGCATGGAAAGCGAAGGTTCGCCGGTGGCGGCAGTGCCTGATGGGCCTCGCCCTGGAGGACGGTCTGGCATATCAGCAAGGGGGTGCGTCATGATTCATCCTTTCGATATCGCGGTGCTGGAACCAGGTGATGAGTATGCCTGGCGGCCAGATTATGGCACACTTCCCCAGTTAACTCTCGTTCTCAGACAGGTACTGAACTGTGAAAATCCTCGTTGATGAAAATATGCCCTATGCCCGTGAGCTTTTTAGCCGTTTAGGCGACGTGCAGGCGATCCCAGGCCGTCCGGTCCCGGCCGATGCCCTGACCGATGCGGATGCCCTAATGGTGCGCTCGGTCACCCGGGTCAATGAAGCATTGCTCGCCGGCAAGGCCATTAAGTTCGTCGGCACCGCTACCGCCGGCACCGATCACGTCGATCAGGCGTGGCTGCAGCAGGCGGGGATTGGTTTCTCTGCGGCGCCCGGCTGTAACGCCATTGCGGTGGTAGAGTACGTCTTTTCATCGCTGCTGATGCTGGCTGAACGCGACGGCTTTGCGCTGCGCGATCGCACCGTCGGGATCGTCGGCGTCGGTAACGTTGGCGGGCGACTGCAAAAGCGCCTGGAAGCGTTGGGGATCAAAACTCTGCTCTGCGACCCACCGCGCGCCGATCGCGGCGACGAAGGTGACTTCCGCTCCCTCGAGGCGCTGGTCCAGGAAGCCGATGTCATCACCTTCCATACGCCGCTGTATAAAGAAGGGCAATATAAAACCCTGCATCTGGCGGATGAGGCGCTGATAAGCCGCCTGAAGCCCGGAACGATTTTGATCAACGCCTGCCGCGGGCCGGTGGTCGATAACGCCGCACTGCTAAAGCGGCTGGAAGCTGGTCAGCCGCTGAGTGTGGTATTGGACGTCTGGGAGCCGGAGCCGGATCTAAACGTTGAGCTTCTCAAGCGAGTGGATATCGGTACCGCGCATATCGCCGGCTACACCCTCGAAGGGAAAGCGCGCGGGACGACGCAGGTTTTTGAAGCCTACAGCGCCTTTATCGGCCATCCGCAGCAGGTAGCGCTGGACACTCTGCTGCCGGCGCCGGAATTTGGCCGCATTACCCTGCATGGACCGCTCGATCAGCCGACGCTGAAAAGACTGGTCCACTTGGTGTATGATGTGCGCCGCGATGATGCGCCGCTGCGGAAGGTGGCCGGCGTCGCCGGTGAATTCGACAAGCTGCGTAAAAATTATCAGGAACGTCGCGAATGGTCTTCGCTGTATGTGCAGTGCAGCGATGAGCAGGCGGCGACGCTGTTGCGCCAGCTCGGTTTTAACGCCGTGCATCATCCTGTTCGTTAATGTCTTCTTAATGCCCCTGCCGGATACTCCGGCGGGGCCGCTTTATTTCTGGAGTTAACCACCATGTCTGAAGGCTGGAATATTGCCGTACTGGGCGCAACGGGCGCCGTAGGCGAAGCCCTGCTCGAAACTCTTGCTGAACGCCAGTTCCCGGTAGGAGAGATTTTTGCTCTGGCGCGCAACGACAGCGCGGGCGAACATCTGCGTTTTGGTGGCAAGTCGGTGATCGTCAAAGACGCCGCCGAATTTGACTGGACCCAGGCCCAGCTGGCTTTCTTCGCCGCCGGCGTCGAAGCCAGTGCAGCGTATGTCGAAGAAGCGACCAACGCCGGGTGTCTGGTTATCGATCTCAGCGGCCTGTTTGCGCTGGAGCCGGACGTACCGCTGGTGGTGCCGGACGTGAACCCGTTCGTATTAGGCGATTACCGCAACCGCAACCTGATTGCGGTGCCTAATAGCCTGACCAGTCAGCTGTTGACGGCGCTCAAACCGCTGATCGATCAGGGCGGGTTGTCGCGCATTAGCGTCACTAACCTGCTCTCCGCCTCGGGGCAGGGGAAAAAAGCGGTGGATGCGCTGGCGGGGCAGAGCGCTAAGCTGCTGAACGGCATCCCTATCGATGAAGACGATTTCTTTGGTCGCCAGCTGGCGTTCAACATGCTGCCGCTGCTGCCGGATCGTGAAGGTAGCGTGCGCGAAGAGCGCCGGATCGTCGATGAAGCGCGCAAAATTCTTCAGGATGACGGGCTGATGATCTCCGCCAGCGTCGTTCAGTCGCCGGTCTTCTACGGCCATGCGCAGATGGTGAGCTTCGAAGCGATGCGCCCGCTGGCGGCGGAGGAGGCGCGCGACGCTTTTACCCGCGGCGAGGATATCGAACTTTCTGAAGAGGGCGAATTCCCGACTCAGGTTGGTGATGCCTCAGGCAATGCCCGCCTCTCCATCGGCTGCGTGCATAACGATTACGGTATGCCGGAGCAGATACAGTTCTGGTCGGTAGCGGATAACGTGCGCTTCGGCGGCGCGCTGATGGCGGTGAAGATCGCCGAGAAGCTGATTGAGGAGTACCTGTACTGATGTCTGAGATGGAGCAACAGCCGATCTGTAAAATCGCGCTGGGCATCGAGTACGACGGCAGCAAATATTACGGCTGGCAGCGGCAAAACGAAGTGCGCAGCGTGCAGGAGAAGCTGGAAAAGGCGCTCTCGCAGGTGGCGAACGAACCGATTATCGTCTTTTGCGCCGGCCGCACCGACGCCGGCGTCCATGGCACCGGCCAGGTGGTGCATTTCGAAACCCGGGCGCAGCGGAAAGATGCCGCCTGGACGCTGGGGGTAAATGCGAATTTACCTGGTGACATCGCGGTGCGTTGGGTCAAACATGTACCGGCGGATTTTCACGCCCGGTTCAGCGCCACGGCGCGCCGCTATCGCTACGTCATCTATAATCATCGCCTGCGCCCGGCGGTATTAAGTCATGGCGTGACGCATTTTCACCAGCCGCTCGACGCCGAGCGTATGCAGCGCGCCGCGCAGTGTCTGCTGGGAGAGAATGACTTTACCTCGTTTCGCGCGGTACAGTGCCAGTCGCGTACCCCGTGGCGCAACGTGATGCATATTAACGTTACCCGCTACGGCGCGTATGTGGTGGTGGATATCAAAGCGAATGCCTTTGTACATCATATGGTCAGGAATATTGTAGGCAGCCTGATGGAGGTCGGGGCCGGAAACCAGCCGGAGAGCTGGATGGCAGAACTGCTGGCAGCAAAAGACAGGACGCTCGCTGCGGCAACGGCAAAAGCGGAAGGGTTGTATCTGGTGTCGGTGGATTACCCGGCCCACTATGATTTACCGGTGCTGCCAATGGGCCCGCTGTTTCTGGCGGACTAATAGGGTCATTAAGGGTAAAGACAAACATGGACTTGATTCACTTTTTAATTGATTTCATCCTGCATATTGATGTGCACCTTGCCGAACTGGTTGCCCAGTATGGCGTCTGGGTTTATGCCATTCTGTTTTTGATTCTGTTCTGCGAAACCGGGCTGGTGGTGACGCCATTCCTGCCGGGCGATTCCCTGCTGTTCGTCGCGGGCGCGCTCTCGGCCTTGCCAACCAACGATCTCAATGTCCACCTGATGGTACTGCTGATGGTCATCGCGGCCATCGTCGGCGATGCGGTCAACTACACCATTGGCCGGCTGTTCGGCGAAAAGCTGTTCAGCAATCCGAACTCAAAGATATTCCGTCGCAGCTATCTGGATAAAACCCACAGCTTTTACGAACGTCACGGCGGGAAAACCATTATCCTGGCGCGCTTTGTGCCGATAGTCCGAACCTTCGCGCCGTTTGTGGCGGGAATGGGGCATATGTCCTATCGTCATTTTGCAGCCTATAACGTGGTTGGGGCGCTGCTGTGGGTGCTGCTGTTCACCTATGCCGGCTATCTGTTTGGCGATTTGCCGGTGGTGCAGGAGAATCTGAAGCTGCTGATCGTGGCGATCATCGTCCTCTCCGTCCTGCCGGGTGTGATTGAGATCATCCGCCATAAGCGGGCGGCGTCAAAGCAGGCGAAGTAGTTTAGCCTGTGTTGCGCGTGACGGTGCAGAGCGTCACGCGCAGCGGTTTGACCACTTTTTTATCCCATGTTCCGGGATGATATGATTTAATGTGCAACATTCATGGTCTGTAAGAGGCAAAAATGGCATTATGCGCCCCTTACGACAAAACTGGCATCGACCAGGTTCAGGCAGAAAGGTTATCAATGAGCTGGATTGAACGAATTAAAAGCAACATCACTCCCACCCGCAAGGCGAGCATTCCTGAGGGTGTATGGACCAAGTGCGACAGCTGCGGTCAGGTACTCTACCGCGCCGAGCTGGAGCGCAACCTGGAGGTTTGTCCTAAGTGCGATCACCATATGCGCATGTCGGCGCGTAATCGCCTGCATAGCCTGTTGGATGAAGGTTCTCTGGTAGAACTGGGTAGCGAACTTGAGCCAAAAGATGTGCTGAAGTTCCGCGATTCAAAAAAATACAAAGACCGCCTGGCGTCCGCTCAGAAAGAGACGGGCGAGAAAGACGCGCTGGTGGTGATGAAAGGTACGCTCTACGCGATGCCGGTGGTTGCCGCCGCCTTTGAATTCTCCTTTATGGGGGGATCGATGGGTTCCGTCGTCGGCGCACGCTTTGTACGCGCGGTGGAGCAGGCGCTGGAAGATAACTGCCCGCTGATCTGCTTCTCCGCCTCCGGTGGCGCCCGTATGCAGGAAGCGCTGATGTCGCTGATGCAGATGGCGAAAACCTCCGCGGCGCTGGCGAAAATGCAGGAGCGCGGACTGCCGTACATCTCCGTGCTGACCGACCCGACCATGGGCGGCGTATCGGCGAGCTTTGCGATGCTGGGCGATCTGAACATTGCCGAACCGAAAGCGCTGATCGGCTTTGCCGGTCCTCGCGTTATCGAGCAGACCGTACGCGAGAAGCTGCCGCCGGGATTCCAGCGCAGTGAGTTCCTGATTGAAAAAGGGGCGATCGATATGATCGTTCGCCGTCCGGAAATGCGTCTCAAGCTGGCCAGCATTCTGGCGAAGCTGATGAACCTGCCGGCGCCGGTTGCCGTTTCGGAAGCGCCTCATGAAGGCGTGGTGGTGCCGCCGGCACCGGATCAGGAACCTGAGGCCTGATAAAGCAGAGGGCAGGGCCTGGCGGCGCTGCCCTTTTTTATTCATACGCGTTAACCGTCAATTCTTACGGGCATCATGGAAAAAGATCCTATTCCTCAGGCCACGTCGCCCCTGGCTACGTGGCTTTCTTATCTGGAACATCTGCACAGTAAAACCATCGACCTTGGGCTGGCGCGCGTCAGCGAGGTCGCCGGGCAGATGGATATCGTTAAACCGGCGCCGTTCGTTTTTACCGTTGCGGGCACCAATGGCAAAGGCACCACCTGCCGCACGCTGGAAACCATCCTGATGGCGGCCGGTTATAAAGTGGGGGTCTACAGCTCTCCGCATCTGGTGCGCTACACCGAACGCGTGCGCATTCAGGGGGCTGAACTGCCGGAGGCGGCGCATACGGCTTCGTTTGCTGAAATCGAAGCGGCGCGGGGTGACATCTCGCTGACCTATTTTGAATACGGCACGCTCTCGGCGCTGTGGCTGTTTAAGCAGGCGCAACTGGATGTGGTGATCCTTGAGGTCGGGCTCGGCGGGCGTCTCGACGCCACCAACATCGTGGATGCCGACGTCGCAGTGGTCACCAGCATCGCCCTCGATCATACCGACTGGCTGGGCCCGGATCGTGAAAGTATCGGCCGGGAAAAAGCGGGCATCTTTCGCGCCGGTAAACCGGCGGTGGTGGGGGAGCCGGATATGCCGCTCACCATCGCGGAAGTGGCTAGCGAGAAGGGCGCGCTGCTCCAGCGCCGCGGCGTCGACTGGCGCTATGAGGTGGAAGGCGAAACGTGGTCCTTCCGCGATACGGCAGGGGCGTTAAGCCACCTGCCTCTGCCTCAGGTGCCGTTGCAGAATGCGGCGACGGCCGTGGCGGCGCTGCGCGCCAGCGGGCTTGCCGTGGATGACGCTATCCTGCGCGCAGGGATCCGCGATGCGATGCTCCCGGGACGCTTTCAGATAATTAGCGACGCCCCGCGAGTGATCCTCGATGTGGCGCACAACCCGCACGCGGCGGCCTATCTCGCCGGGCGTCTCAAAACGTTAGCGAAAACGGGACGCGTGCTGGCGGTTATTGGTATGCTGCATGATAAGGATATCGCCGGCACGTTGGCCAATCTGGCCCCGGAAGTCGATGCCTGGTACTGCGCGCCGCTGGAAGGCCCGCGCGGCGCGACGGCAGAGCAGCTGGTGGAACATTTGCGCTGCGGTACAGTCTATAGCAGCGTGGCGCAGGCGTGGCGTGCGGCCATGGCTGACGCTAAAGTGGAGGATACCGTGCTGGTGTGTGGTTCGTTTCACACCGTAGCGCAGGTTATGGAAGAGATAGACGCGGGGAGAATCGGTGGCGAGTAAGTTTCAGAACCGTTTAGTCGGGACAATCGTGCTGGTGGCGCTGGGGGTGATTATCCTGCCAGGGCTGCTGGACGGGCAGAAAAAGCATTACCAGGATGAGTTTGCCGCGATCCCGCTGGTACCGAAACCGGGCGATCGCGATGAACCGGATATGTTGCCGGCGGCAACCCAGGCGTTGCCTTCGCAACCGCCGGAAGGGGCGGCGGAAGAGGTGCGGGCGGGCGATGCCGCCGCGCCATCGTTAGATCCATCGCGTATTCCGGTGAACAGCAACAGCTTCGATGACGTTCAGGAGCCGGTGGTGGCCGCGAAACCGCAGCCCAAGCCGCAGCCGAAACCGCAGCCGCAACAGCAGGCCGCGACGCCAACGCCGCCGCCGGCTAAGCCACAGCAGCAACAGCCACCGCAGCAGCAGGCGGCCCTGCCGGCGCCGACCGGCAAAGCCTATGTGGTTCAGCTGGGCGCGTTGAAGAACGCCGATAAGGTGAATGAGATTGTCGGTAAACTGCGGGCCTCGGGTTTCAAAGTCTATACGTCGCCTTCGACGCCGGTACAGGGTAAAATTACCCGCATCCTCGTCGGCCCGGATGCGTCAAAAGACAAGCTGAAAGGCCAGCTGGGCGATCTGCAGCAGATCTCCGGGCTTAGCGGGGTGGTGATGGGCTTCACCCCGAACTGATTGTTTTTTCCGCCATGCGGAGAGAACGTGGCGGGGAGAAACGCCCCGCAAACCCTGTCTCAGCCGCCCTGAAGAGGCGAAAGGCAGTCTGGCGTTGAATGTTTTTTCAGCGCCATTTTTATTTCTGTAGGGCATGGAAATCCCTACGCAAACGTTTTCTTTTTCTGTTAGAATGCGCCCCGAACTGGACGACAGGGCGTAAATCGTGGGACGTATATGGTCTGGATTGATTACGCCATTATGGCGGTGCTGGGTCTTTCTTGCCTGGTCAGCCTGATCCGCGGCTTTGTTCGCGAAGCTTTATCGTTAGTCACGTGGGGTTGCGCGTTTTATGTCGCCAGCCATTACTACGCTGACCTGTCTGTCTGGTTTACGGGCTTTGAGGATGAACGGGTTCGAAATGGGATTGCTATTGCGGCGCTGTTTATCGTGACGCTCATCGTTGGCGCTATCGTGAACTATGTGATAGGCCAGCTGGTGGAGAAGACCGGTTTGTCAGGAACCGACAGGGTATTGGGGATCTGCTTCGGCGCGCTACGTGGGGTGCTGATCATCGCCGCTATCCTGTTCTTCCTGGACACCTTTACCGGGATGGCGAAGAGCGATGACTGGCATCAGTCGCAGTTTATTCCCTATTTTACCCCCGTCATCAGATGGTTTTTTGAATACCTGCAAAGCTCGTCAAGTTTCTTGCCTAAAGTATAGACTTTGGGTCGTTGCTGAACGAGGAAAAGACGTATGTGCGGTATTGTCGGTATCGCCGGTGTTATGCCGGTTAACCAGTCGATTTATGATGCGCTAACGGTGCTCCAGCACCGTGGACAGGATGCCGCTGGCATCATCACCATTGATGCCAACAACTGCTTCCGGTTGCGTAAGGCTAACGGGCTGGTAAGCGACGTATTCGAGGCCCGCCACATGCAGCGTATGCAGGGCAATATGGGTATTGGCCACGTGCGTTATCCTACGGCGGGCAGCTCCAGCGCCTCCGAGGCGCAGCCGTTTTACGTTAACTCGCCGTATGGCATCACATTGGCGCATAACGGCAACCTGACCAATGCGCACGAGCTGCGTAAAAAGCTGTTTGAAGAAAAACGCCGCCATATCAATACCACCTCTGATTCCGAAATCCTCCTCAATATTTTCGCCAGTGAGCTGGATAACTTCCGTCACTACCCGCTGGAAGCGGACAACATCTTCGCGGCGATTGCGGCGACCAACCGCCTGATTCGCGGCGCGTACGCGTGCGTGGCGATGATCATCGGGCATGGCATGGTGGCCTTCCGCGACCCTAACGGCATTCGTCCGCTGGTGCTGGGTAAACGTGACGTTGGCGACGGTCGCACCGAGTATATGGTGGCCTCGGAGAGCGTGGCCCTTGATACGCTTGGTTTTGAATTCCTGCGCGATGTCGCGCCGGGCGACCCGTTCGCGGGGCAGCAGCAGCGAGACCGTCCAGAACAGCAGCGCCGCGCCCACCATGCGGTAGACGCTCAACGCGAAGGGGTTGACCCCTCCGGGGTTGGCCTCGGACCGGAGCACGCTTTTGCCGATCGGGGCGTTGAGTCCCCAGACGATGTTGGCGACCCACAGGGCCGCATGTCCTTTCAGTTTTCCTTTGTCCATCTTTCGTAGCCCGTTCGAGAAGCGGGGTTCTGAAGCGGGGCGGGCGCCGATCCGTTTCCGAATCTCGATTTCGGCCACCGCCCTTGAATCCCGGCTTTTGGCCGGGGCAAATATAAGGTAAAATTCGGTGCGATAATTGCCCGGTTTTCTTTTTGTGAGTAAAACGCGCTATAATCTCGACCTGGTTTTCGCCAACGTGTTTTTCGGAGCGAATTTTTCGTTCTACGTCTCCCTCACGCGCAATTACCTCGATTTCCAGCAGATATTCATGTTGCAGGTGCTTTCGGCGGCGGTTTTCTTCATCCCCTTCGCCCTTTTCTCCCGCTACTCCTACCGCATTACGTGGCGCGATGTGGGCAACATTCTGATTGTCACGCTGCTGATCGTCTACGGCTGGATGTACATGCTGCTCTGGGGGTCGTCTTACACCACGCCCATCGACGCCTCGGTCATCGCCACGCTCGGCCCGGCCTTCACGCTGATCATGGATCACCTGATGCACCCGCGCAAGTATATCGGGACGCGTGTCGTGGGGGTGGTCTGCGCACTCGTCGGCGCCGGAATCCTGATTCTCGGCGACGGCTTCTCGCTTACCCACGGCAGCCGCGCCCAGGGCAACCTGTTCGTGCTGGCGGCCGTGGTGGCCATCGCCGTCAATACGGTGATTATCAAGCCGCAGCTGGAGAAGCTGGGCACGCTGGTCGTGATGGGGTGGTACTACATCATCGGGCTGGCCATAACGGCGCCCTTCTTCTGGAAATACATCGACCACGTACCGTTTCTGCGGCTTCCGCTGTTTGCGCAGGCCGAACTGGGCTATATCCTCATTCTGGGAACCGTCCTGCCCATGTACCTGCTCTACCGCGGCACGGAGAAGCTGACCTCGGTGCACACGGCGCTTTACCGCTACATCCAGCCCGTGATCGCGGGCATCCTGGCCATTACGCGCGGACAGGCGCATTTCGACGCCGCGAACATCACCGCCTCGGTCTTCATCTTCGCGGGCGTCATCCTCGTGGTGGTAGGCTATAAGTATTATGTCCGCCACGGCCTGCCGAAACTGCGCAGCGACGGACGGCTGGAACACTAATCGGCCAGCAGCCGTTCGCGCCAGGCGTCGGGAACCGGTTCGCTCCGCTGGCGTGCGAAGTCGAAGACGACCATCACCGAGCGGCTTTCGCTGCGCACCTCGCCGCCGGCGAGCAGCTGCTGACTCCAGACGGTGTCATACCGCTGGTAAAGCGTGTGATCGACGGTCAGCGCTGCGGTGGCCGCGAGGTCGCGGGCCGGACTGTAATACGCGGTGTCAG
>ERZ772879.2512-NODE-2512-length-10871-cov-23.070636_pt1 | contig 10871 bp, 9 predicted proteins | sample MGYA00580582_ERZ772879 | MGnify/ENA primary metagenome ERZ772879 (study PRJEB29015, sample SAMEA2737682) | human gut metagenome | biome: human gut; feature: human-associated habitat; material: faeces | place: China | collected 2012 ... | reverse complement strand
GAAGTGTAGTAGATTTACCACATCCGGAAGGTCCTACGAAGATGATGAATTCTTTGTCTTCAATCTCAAGGTTAAAATCTTTAACGGCTTCAAAACCGTTTGGATATGTCTTATTAATGTGCTGTAAAGATAAACTTGCCATTATTTTTCCCTCCAAAATATTATGTAAGTTTTTTGCTCTTGTTTTGAACTGTTATCAGTATACTGAATTTGCAGTCAGGAATAAAGAGAAGAACCATACAAAGATTTCGGAGGTTTCTTGACAGATTGACGAAAAGCCCGGGAAGCTTTGTCAAACTGTCAAATACGGCGCTCGTTTATGAACATACCCTGCAGAGGTTTTGCGTTAAACTGATACTGGAACCATTTACATTTACACAGGAACAGGTAGTAAATATTGAGTCCACAATCATGAAGCGTTTCGTAGTTGCCCTGTCCTTTGGCAATGATCAGATCAGCAGATTCAAGTGCCTCACGGGCTTCGCTGCTGATATGGGGAAGCCAGGTGCCGCCGACTTCGCTTCCATTTCCGATTACTGTGGTCAGTTCGGCAAGGCCTATATCCTGTGCATCTTCCATTGTCGCATCATTGATAACAGGAAAACCTCTGACGATTACGGTGATATCGAGTTCCGGACAGAGTTCTTTAAGAAGTATGATAACCAGTTTGTCAAGAACGATTTCTCCGCAGTTATCAGTCAGATAGACAAGGCGGGAGGCTGCGCTTAAGTCCTTTCGAAAATGCAGGTATTCCTGTGCATTAAGAGGTTCTTTGTTGTCTTCTTTGAGAAGAGACAAAACTGTATCGGAATTTACATTTGACAGAGCTGCAAAATCAATATAGTTGCCAATACGGGCATAAAGAAGTGCAGTTTCCAGCGGATCTTCAGAATTCCGGATGGTCTCTTCAAGAGAAGCTTCCATATCCAGCATAAGCTGATTGTATTTTTTTTTGACAGAAGTATAGTCTTCCATAGGCTGTTCCCAGAAATCACGGAACATTTTTTTTAATTCGACAGAAACGCTGGGGGCACAGTCTTCTTCTGCAATATTTGCCATACGGTCCATGACTTTCTTCATATATTCTACCTTTTTGTCCATGTCCTGAAAGGAACGGATATTCTGTTCCTGTTTGCTGACAGCACAGCACATACAGAATGGATTGAATTTCATGCTGTTACCTCCTAAAATTATGATTTGATACAGGTAGTTTCTATTATAAAGCTTTTGTCGAAACATGGCAAGATTGACGGAGAATGACAGATATGTTTAACCTGAATGAGGCGATGGTACAGGGCACTTATGCGAATGTGCGTCATCATATAGAGGTATTCACCTGCGAGATGGCACTGGATGATATAGATCAATAGAGGCAACGGTTTACCAGGGATATTACGAGAAGATTAGGCATTGATTTTCTGCAATATCGCTTCCAGTAAATCTCCCTGGAGATAAAAGGTCGTCTCAAAATGAAGATACGATAAGGATACCTTATCCCACAACAATAAGATTTTTGCAGGGAATTCCTCATCAGCGTCCCAGAACTGGAACAGCACAGAGAAATCTCCCATAACAGGCATTTCAAAAGTCAGATCAGCCCCGGCCAGGCGTTTCTGTAATTCCCCTCCTAGACAGAGACAAGCCTGGCTGACGACATTTACTTTGCCGGAGAATGCTGCTTCATATTTAGGGGTAAACACATCTCCGGACGGGCTGCTTCCGGTGGGAATAAATCTGGTTACAGGCTGCCATTGTCCTGTAAGCGGAGGAAGCGGTTTATCTTCTGAGTAGCAGAGCAGGTCGTAGATCGTCATAACAATTGAATATTCTTTGCAGATTTTCCAGATGCTTTTGGCCATATATTCGATGGAACCATCTGAGCGGCTGATCCGATATTCTGTTCCGATATAATTCAGGTACAGGTATGCGTGGTCATTTTTTAATTTATATTTCTTTATCAGCATATCCTGATCATATCTCAAAAACAAATCTCTTCCGATATATATCTGTTTTTCGTAATTGTCTGTAAGATTTTTTTCCATATAAGTGCCCCTTTGTCTGAGTAATATTATTTTCGAAATTCTTCTGATAGATGGTGAGCTGTGATTCTTTCAGAAAATTATAACAAATTATGAATGCCTTCACAATCTTCTATTTTCTGCATACTCTAACAGAAGAAGTCTGTAAAGGAGAATCTGCATGAAAAATAAAAAATGGATCTCACTGGCGGCAGCAGTTGTTCTGGCGGTGACTGCACTGCCAATGGGAGTATTTGCTGCGAAGAAAGACAGCACGGAAGAGAAGCTTACAAAGGTTACACTGAATGAAGTGGCACATTCAATCTTTTATGCACCACAGTATGTGGCAATCGAAGAGGGATATTTTAAAGATGAGGGGCTGGATCTGACACTTGTGACCGGTTTTGGAGCGGATAAGACAATGACTGCCGTAATATCCGGTGAGGCAGATATCGGATTTATGGGAGCGGAAGCATCTGTCTATGCCTATCAGGAGGGGGCTACGGATGCTGTTGTAAACTTTGCCCAGCTGACTCAGCGAGCCGGGAATTTTCTTGTAGCAAGAGAAGAAATGCCGGATTTTAAATGGGAAGATCTGAAAGATAAGAAAGTTCTTGGCGGGCGTAAAGGTGGCGTACATATATCAATGTAAATTACGAGACGATTGTGATTTTGTGTAATTGGGTGGATGGGATGAATAGTGCGAAGAACGTATAAAAGAAGTGGCGGAAATACCAGTAATGATATTTCCGCCGTTTTACAACTCTGAATATCCGATTCAAAGCTACTTTGTCTTGAGCTTATATTTTACGAAATTTTGTTAGCTCTTTCCAATTTGATGGAAATCCCATATGTTCAAAGAGAACATTCAGCTTCAGATTTGAATCCTGTTTTTCGTATCTGTCGAAAATATGCAATAGTTGCTTTTTAAATTGTATAAAATCTGCCTTTGGAAGCAAATATCGAAAAGCAATAACAACACTGAATAAGTCATTTTTTCCATAAATGTATTTTGAACCATTTTTAGAAATGTTCAATTTTTTATGTAACAATGTATCTGGAATGTCGATATATGTGTGATAAGAAAACAGACGTTCATTATGTGCACATACGTTTCGGTACAGCGTTAATACCTTCAAATACTTTATCATTTCATTTTTCTTAACATTCCCAAAATCCTGGCAAACTGTTCCCTGTATATTCTGAGGTAAAAATTCAAACATTTTGGATATCTGACCAAAAGTAAGTGTATTCATAATCACCCATAACGGAATATTGTGATATTTGTTACGCTGGTAAACAAGATATTCATGATCCTTGTTTTTATTCGCCATCATATCTAGCATTTTGATTAATTTAGTAATTCCATTTTTATTTTGGGGAATATTGCCGTAATTATTGGAATTAAGATATTCTTCTTGACGTTCTCCATGTTTTTTACAGAAGTGATAAGAAATGGACGAACGCATTTTTCTTTCTACGCGACATAAATATTTAAAGAATATTCCACGTAACTCTTCATCAAATTCATAAAGAGCAACTATATCTTCAAAACATGCTTCATTAATGTATTTGCGGGTATGAATATCAATAAAAGGATGTTTATATCCGCCAATTAATGCATAGTAACTGATATTCTGCAGGGATTCTACCGCAAAATCATCATCTGTAATAATCAGATTTTTTTCATTTTTCAGTTTTTCAACCTGTGCGGTATATGTAATAAATGGTTTGCTCATATGTACCTCGCTGCAAAATGTTCCAGATAAAGAAAAAGGAGAGGGGCCTCGGCACCCTCCCCCGATCGCAGGCTTCTCAAGTTTCTGCAATCTGATCACTAAAGATAATATAACTGATATAACTAAGAAAGTCAATCAGAAATTATCTTTACTTTATAATATGCATTTTTATAATAAGATATTAAACTTAGCGCTTTAGAAATCTATTAATCAAACCATTCAATCTTTGAGAAGATTCTTGAGATATATTTAATGTATCGTAATGTACTATACAATAATTCAAAAAATTATGTATACTATATGATGTTTGTTTGGTATAATCTCGTTGGTAGTCTTCACCATTATAAGGTGATAACAAAGCTAGTTCAATAGCATTTATTGTGTTTTCGACATCTATAGTATTATAGTTATTGCTAACACATATTCCACACATTATAGTGGCTTGTGTATATTCTGTATGTGCTAGAGTAATCTGTAATCTTTCATTAGATGTTGATTCATACATATTTTCAATCATAGTTTTTGAAATGATGGATAATTCCAAAGCTTTTTGTAAATAGTCAAGACTTTTTTCCGGATTTTTTTCATTTAAAAAGTATGAATAATTTAAGTAACATTTAGCTTTTTGATGTAAAAAATGAAAATCATTTGCCAATAACTCTTGTAATACAGTGTACACATAAACTATTAATTTTAAATTTCCATGATATTTATCCAGAAAAATTTCATTCATAATATCAAACAATATTAAATTTCTGCATGCCCTTCTTCGTTTATATTCATCATGACCTGAAAATTCAATTACTTGCTTTATAATATATTTGTAAGCTTCACCTATTTGATAGTGATTTTCTTCATTTCGGGCATAATTTCCCAACTCCCTTTTTAGCCAATATGGTGAATTTAAAATATATTTTATTCTTGAAAGATCAGAGGCATCTTTCTCATAATTATTCGCCTCTATTCTTTCTATGAAAGGATCATAATATTTTAATGCCATTGCCATTTCAAAATCCAGACTATAATTAATTATATCTGAAGAATATAATTTTTCCTTAATGGCCAAAAGAATTAACAGTGCTAATTCTTTTGCTGTTTCTATTTTGATTTTTTTATTTGAATACTTCCCCTTTTTTTGAATTATTTGTTCTCCGTAAATAAGTTGATCTAACATATTTCTCTTTTCATTATATTGAGGTAAATTAATAATTGGAAGTAATTTATTAATTTCTTGTAATTCATCCTCTTTCTGAAACTTATTATCCAAGTTATATGTAATAATATCAGAAGAAACAATGATGTGTTGTTTCAATTTCCATTTTACAATGCCAAAAGTGTCACTATCATTATTGTTCACGTTAACAATAATATTGTTTTCATTTTCGTTTATACATCGTGCGTTTTGCAAAATATATTCAAATTGATTTCGATCCAGTGTACCAACATCAATTAACAATACTACATTTGTTTTTTGTAATAGCTTTTCCAATGCCTTTTGGGTTATTCTAGATCTTCCGTCAAAATAAAAAACTTCTCGATCTCGAATAGTTTTGTATAAATCAGCTAGGAGATAGGATTTTCCAGAAATTCTAGATCCATATACCAAGTGTACCTTATTTTTTGATATATTATTAACTATTACCTTTGAAATATTCCTTTTGATAAAGTAATACGGAAATTTTATAGCACCATTTTTTAAATTATATAGAACCTTATTCCATAAAAAATAATTTTGATTTTCTTGAATATTACTTCCTGGAATATTCTCAATTTTAATATGGTTATATAAATCTAATTCTGATGTTTGAATTTTTTGTGCTTCGCTCCATGTTTCTGTTAACAATGAATACATCATATCATAAGAATCAAAGCAAACAATATCTGTAATACCATATATTTTATATTTTGATTTTTGAAGCTTAGATGGATAACCTTTAATAAAAGCAATTCTACAACTTAGAGTATCTTTTTCTTTATGATCAAATGGCCATGCGGATAATGTTTTCAAATCAATTTCGTCATCTAAACTACAACCAATAAATAGAATATTTTGGGTTTTATAGTCATTTCGTAATTTATTAAGTAACGGTGCATTTTTATCTAAGCTTAATGCATATTCTTTAGATGTAAAAATTTTTCCACTTTTTTTATAAGTAACAATATCTCCAATGTCACCATGCAACTTTATAACACATTTTTCATCTAAAAATATTTCATCATTAAATTCTTGATTAGGTAAAATGACTTTTTTGAATGAGCTTGAATTTTCAATGGCATCATCAATATTTAATGTATAAATATATGGCCATTTAATGTTAAAAAATGACGAACGAATATCTTCTTGCGGCATAGTTACTTTATAAAAATTAGATTTTAAATAATTGCGACGTACTTCAGGAGGCACATTTTCATCATCTTCATAAAAATCACATAGTGTTGAAAAATTAGCAACTGTAATTTCTTCTTTTTCCTGTTCTGAAAAGTCTTCTGTCATTAATTCATTGATCATATGTTGTTTGTACTCATATCCATTCGGTACAATACCATTAAAGGCATTTAATCCGCATGTAAATCCAGAACCTACAATAGGAACTAAGCTATTATTTTTGAAAAAAGAAATTAAATTTTGTTTTATATCCTCTGGTTTTAATATTTTTATATTTGAACTCATTTTATCACCCTTACCTCCTACGTATTTATTTTATTGTAGCATGTTAATATACGTGCTGTCTAATGGATAAATAAGGAAAATGTGCAAAGTTGAAGCTCTGGGTCATCCAATAGGAGCGAGTAGCATCCCTGTTGGCACACGATTTTCCGTCAGGAAAGTCTAGTGTGTTATACCTTTATGAAATTGTGGCTACCGGGAAGAAATTCTGTATCCTTCCGATTATCTTCAATTCCCGGCATTCTGTGCTGAAAGGTATGCCGTAATGGAGTCACCTGAAAGGACAGAACTGAGTCTGAATATTAGCATGACAATGCGGTTATTCAGACGATGCCACATTTGAAGAAAGGTATATCCATACTTACGTCAGCTATTCTCTGAATTTTTCTCAGATACACTATTGTCACAGATATATTTTGCCAAATTCTGCACCATTGCAAGTCCCTCATCATTCAGATCTGTTGTCTGTCCCATATAAAAAGCTACTGCATTTGCTACGTCAGTACTTGTAATATCAGAAACCGGTTTATCAGGCAATGCGTCCCGAATTATCTGTATCGCTTCGGCTGTAGCAACCGTTTTTATTGGTTCTTTTCTCTGTATACCAGATTTAACATCACGTAATATTGCCATAAACTGAATCTTGATTTTTTCGATGTCCGCTTCATTCGCACCTAATTTTTGTGAGCTTAAAAACTGCTTATCTTTTATAATCTCTTTTCTTTTTGAGGGTTCTACAGTCATCAAATCAGTCAGTTGATCAACAGCCAAATCAATGACCTTATTTCGTGCCATTATACCCTCAGCAATGGTATCATCAAAATAATTCCGAATCATAATACATAATTTTGGAAAATGTTCATGTTCCAATAATCGGTTTAAAGTATCTACATCTATTCTTCTGGTAATCAGTCTCGTTACCGCTTCTTCCGACAGTCTAAGTTCCGATATATCATAACTTTTGGGTGAAGTAATCTGAGTGATTCCAAGCAGATAATCAGTAGAAACATGAAAAAACCTGGCGGCATCTATTACAATGCTTATATTAGGATTTTTTGTTTCACCGCTCTCTATACGACTGATTTGTGAATGAGTCACATGAAGCTGATCAGCCAACTGTTTTTGGCTTAAATCATGGTCTTTCCGCAAATTACTCAATCGGTATGCAAGACTTGTTTCATCTTCTATTAAATCAGATTTTCCCATTGTTTCGTCACCTCCTAAACTACTTCCATTATATCTGTGCCTATGCAAATTTGCAATTTTTTATCAAATCGTATTCGTGATTTTCATTGTACGTGAATAAATCAGGGGTGCGATTTTTTCATGCTAAACTGTCAACATGATCGATCAGACAGAACCTTGAAAACTAAATGACCGTTCCGGAACTTTATAAACCGCCACGATTTTCTGATCAGAAAAGAGCGCTCACAAAGAGACGACACAGCGCCGAGAAGGGTTGCCTGTCAGGAAAGGAACTGGATAAAACGGCACAGCTTTAAATTCAAACTTAAATCAGGAGGAAAATAGAATGAGATTATTTGAAACAATAAAAGAAACTGTAACAGTCGGACAGGCTGCCGAATATTATGGCATGAAAATTGGAAGAAACAACATGATCTGTTGCCCATTTCATAATGACCATTACCCAAGTATGAAACTAAACACAACTTATTACTACTGCTTTGGCTGTGGTGCTACCGGAGATGTGATCCAGTTTGTTGCAAATCTATTCGGACTGAGTAACTATGAAGCCGCCAAGAAAATTGCTGTAGATTTTGGTATTACACCAGATAATCCGCCAGTAATAGCAGCTCTGAAAAAGCCCGAGTACATGGAAACAAAAAGCAGACAGAAAGAATTACATGAATGCCAGAAAATGGTATGCGAATATCTTCATCGTCTGGAAAAATGGAAAGCACTGTATGCACCAGAACGACCGGATTTACCTATGGACGAACGATTTGAAGAAGCATGTGAAAATCTGAGTTATATCGAATATCTGGCAGATTATCTGACCTTTGCAGATGAAGAAGAAGGCTTTGAAGTTGTAAAATCCATGAAAGAAACAGGCTATCTGGAAGATTTGAAATATCTTTCAGGGTCTCGTGATGAGGAGGATGTATATGCAGAAGAAGCAAAAGCAGCTTAGTAATTATCCAGTTTGGTTTGACGGAACCAATATCAATGAAGCAGCCTTTTGTGAAGAATTTCTCCATACGCATAAAATACTCTTTGCCAACAATGCATTTTTTACTCCAGAGGGGCGGGTCACTGATGATCTGCCCCTTCGTGGGGAAATATTTGAAAGTCTGAAACATTATGCCATTAACAATGTTCCACGCAAAGTGACAAATATTTTAGAAGTTATGAAACTGGCAGCTTATATAGAGGATTTTCCACCAGAAGCCAATAAAATCCATCTTGCAAATGGAACGATATATATAGATGGCACATTTATCCCTGAAAAACCAGATATTGTACGGATGCGTCTTCCAGTCAATTATAATCCAGATACACCAGAAGCTTCTACATGGCTGTCATTTTTAGATCAACTGCTCTACCCGGAAGATATTCCAACTTTACAGGAATTCATAGGGTATTGCCTGATTCCAAGCAACAAGGGACAACGGATGATGATTATAAAAGGAAATGGCGGAGAGGGTAAATCACAGATTGGTGCTGTTCTGAACAGCCTGTTAGGCTCAAATATGAAAGACGGAAGTATCGGTAAAATTTCTGAAAACCGCTTTGCTAGAGCTGACCTTGAGCATATTTTATTGTGTGTAGATGATGATATGCGAATGGAAGCCCTAAAACAGACCAGTTATGTGAAATCCATTGTTACTGCTCAGGGGAAAATGGACTTAGAGCGTAAAGGAAAGCAAAGTTATCAGGGGTGGCTTTTTTCCAGACTGCTTGCATTCAGCAATGGAGATTTACAGGCATTGTATGACCGTAGTGATGGATTTTACCGAAGGCAATTAGTACTGACAGCAAAGGAGAAACCTGCTGATCGTGTAGATGATCCTTATCTGGCAGAAAAAATGAAGAAGGAAGCCGAAAGTATTTTTCTCTGGGCGTTTAAAGGACTACAACGGTTAGTCCGTCAGAATTTTAAATTTACAGAAAGTCCCCGTATTAAGGCGAATCGTGAAAATGTGAAACGGGACAATAACAATGTACTGGAGTTTTTAGAATCAGAAGGATATATTCGCTTTCAGGCAGAGGCAAGTGCAAGTTCCAAAGAACTGTATGAGAGCTATCGGCTCTGGTGTGAAGAAAATTCCATGACTGCATTAAAAAATCGTAATTTCTCAGATGCTATGATTGCTGTTCAAGCAAAATATAATCTGGAACATTGCAATACAATAAAAAATTCTGCTGGGAGACGAGTATGGGGATTTACGGGAGTAAAGGTTATTACAAAGCCGTCCTATACAGATGGTTTTATGGACGATTCCCAGTGTACGTACGTACCGAAAGAATGGACAAATTAATCTGGTACGTATGTACGTAGTAATTCAATGTAAGTTACACATTATATATTTTTCAGGTTGGCTGTCAAAATAATATGACAGTTAGCCTGTTTTGGGGAAAGGAGGAAGTACAAATGCAAAAAGCACAATACGGTATTTTAAGATTTGCAAAATACAAAGGACCTGAAATCAGCAATATTGAAGCTCACAATGAACGGAAAAAAGAAAAATATGCCAGTAATCCGGATATAGACAACAGTCGAGGAAATTTGAATTATCATTTGATTGAACCAGTCGGGAAGTACCGGGCAGAGTCGAATCGACTGATTGAAGAATACGGATGCCGGACACGCAAAGACAGTGTACGTGTTGTTGAAGTTCTAATTACCGCTACACCAGAGTTTTTCAAAGGTAAGAAAAAGAGTGAAATCAGAGCGTATTTCCAAACAGCTTCGGAATTTATAAAGAAATATCAGGATTCAGAGACAATCCTTTCGGCTGTGGTGCATATGGACGAGAAAACTCCACATATGCACCTTTCTTTTGTCCCGATAACTCAGGATGGAAGACTTTGTGCAAAAGAGGTTCTTGGAAATAAGAAAAAGCTGACCTGGTGGCAGGACGAGTTCTGGAAACACATGGTAGAAAAATATCCAGATCTGGAACGTGGAGAAGCCGCCACCATGACCGGACGTGAACATATTCCACCACGACTTTTTAAAGAAGCAGCGCATCTTACCCGGCAGGCTAAGCAAATCACTGATCTGTTGGAAAGTACAAATATTTTTAATGCTGGTAAAAATACAGATAAAGCTGTGGAACTATTGCAGAAATTTTTTCCTGCAATAGAGAACTTTCAGACGCAGGTTCGGAAATATGATAAGACGATTAGTTCCTTAAAGTCAGATAATGTATCATTAAAAAGGCAGACACAGGATTTAAGCAGACAGGTAAAAGAAGCAACGTC
>ERZ772879.2509-NODE-2509-length-10912-cov-2.972184_pt1 | contig 10912 bp, 9 predicted proteins | sample MGYA00580582_ERZ772879 | MGnify/ENA primary metagenome ERZ772879 (study PRJEB29015, sample SAMEA2737682) | human gut metagenome | biome: human gut; feature: human-associated habitat; material: faeces | place: China | collected 2012 ... | reverse complement strand
CGGACGCTAGAATAGTTGGAAACACATCTGTCCGCTTTCCAAAGCTCCGGATGAAGTGTTGTCGATTTCTGTTTGCGGCTGCTCCGCGCATTTTGAATCCGTAAAAGGGCAGGATAACGGGTATCTGCCGCCCTGCATCAAGAGAAGCGCCTCTATGATCTTCGGCGGCGGGCAGCCCACCCGCGCCGCAAATCCGAGAATCCGTGTGCATTGACCGGGTGTTAAATAATATCTCTGCGGCACGCTGTCCTGTAAAATCTGCCACAACAAAGACTCTTTCCCGACGGGCCAATCGGGGCTGCGCCCAATACTGCGCGTCCATGACACGCCATGCCAGATCACACCGTCGCCCTCGCACCACTCCGGCATCTGCCCAGTGTCCAGAATCAGGCATTGAAACCTTGGCGCCCGCAAAGGATTTGAGTACGGCAAGATAGTCGCGTTTATCGCTTGATAGCATAGCTCCAACGACGTTTTCCCAGACAGCGATAGCTGGATATAACCCTCCACTGGCATCCCTCATTTCTTCAATAATACGAATTGCCTGATAGAACAGGCTGGATTTTGCACCCGACAAGCCATCTCGCGGGCCGATTGATGACAAATTTTGACAGGGCGAGCCAAAGGTAATAACGTGGACGGCGGGTATTTTCCCGCCGTCCAGCTTTGTTATATCGCCCAGATGCACCATCGCCGGGAAGTGGCGCTTTGTGATGGAAATAGCGTCCGGCACGATCTCACTCGCCCAGATCGGCGTGATACCGCATTTGCTTGCCGCCAGCGGGAACACGCCGATACCGTCAAACAGACTTCCAAGCGTGATCGTCATACTAAATTTTCTCCCGGTGTTGTCGTCATCAATTTATACAGTTCAGTGTCCCTCGGAATGGTATTGACGAATGGCACGATGGAGCCGCCCATGCGCAGCAGGCCGTGACCGGCTTCGGCGTTGGTGATGTAACTGAGCTGCGTATCGGAGATATGCAGGAGTTTGGAAAGTTCTGCCCGATCCGTCGCGGCCTGATTGAACAGCAGCAGAAATTCGGAGTTGGCAAACATCAGCCGCGCGGTTTCGGATTTCAGACATTCTTCTACGTTCTGGCTTGCGGCGGTTAAGGCTGCGCCGTATTTGCGGAATCTTTTCCACGCGCGATACAAAATCTCGCCAGAATACTTATACTTGAAATACAAATACACTTCGTCGAGGAACACCCAGGTATATTTTCCACGCTTGCGGTTTTCCATGACGCGGTTCTGAATGGCTTCGAGCGCCACAACAAGGGCGGTCGGACGGAGCTGCTCTCCCATTTCGTACAAATCCAAAACGACAATGCGATTGTTAATGTCCACGTTCGTCGGATGCGCGAATACGTTCAAGCTGCCCTCCGTGATAAGCTCGGCGGCAAGGGCGATTTCCCGTGCTTCGGGGTCTGGCTGTTGCAGCACCTCCGCGCGCCAGTCGGACAGGAGCGGCATAGGCAGCGCACCTTTTGCATGGAAATAGTTCTGGTAGACGCTGGCTGTGCATCGGTCGATGATAGATTTTTGGCTGCCGGACAATAACCCCGCGCCCATTTGCTGCTCCAAGATACTGGTTATGAGTTCGGATTTCATCGCAATGGGATTTTCGCCGTCCTCGTACCCGTCTTGTAGATCGAGCGGATTGATATGGTGTTGGCTGTTTGGAGAGATTTCAATGACCTCGCCGCCCAACGCCCGTGCGATGGGCGCGTATTCGCGTTCCGCGTCGATGATGATAATGTCATCGTTGGTGGACAGCGCGACGTTTGCGATGGTATTTTTCATTGCCACGGATTTGCCCGAACCGGACACGCCGAGATAGAACGCATGGGGTGAAATGAGCCGCTTGCGGTCACAAATCAAGAGATTTTTGGAAATGGCGTTGACGCCGTAATACAAGCCGCCGGGGTCTTGGATCTCCTGCGCCCGGAACGGCATGAGAACGGCACAGCTTTCCGTGGTCAGCGTCCGCAAAGCGTGGATGCGACGCAGGCCATACGGCAAAACAGTATTCAAGCCGTCCTCCTGCTGGTAGCGGAGAACGGAGAAACCGCAGAGCTTTTCCTGTGCAATGGATTGCAGCGTTTGCGTGTCCGCGTCAAGCTGCTCCAAGCTGTCCGCGATATGAACGAGCGTCACACAGGCGAACATGAGCCGCTGGTCACGGGCGGTCAGATCTTCCAACAGGTCTTTCGATTCAGTACGCATTTGCTCCAAGTCATACGGTACGGTCGCCGTAAAATTGTTCTGCCGGTTCTGCCTTTGCTGCCAGCGCGTAATATCCGTTTCCACGCCGAGGATTCGGCTTTGCACCTCACGCACAGCTTCTTCGGTGGGAATCGGAAGAATGTCAATGGACAGCAGCAGGTTTCTGGAGAAGTCAGACAGGTCCTTTATCATTTCGTCGCTGATAAAAGATGCGTAGTCGCGCATAAAAAGCACCCGTCCAAATTTGCCACCCATTTCAAAATACCCGGCGCGGAATTGCAGCCCGTCCGGGCAGATCAGGTCGCGGAAGTCGATGCCGCGCTTGATATTTGCCGACAAATCGAACCGGAACGACGCTTCTTCGCCCGGCCGGAAAAAGTCATGCAGGAGCCGCAGCCGGTCAGCGCAGGAAATGGCATAGGCCCCGGAATCCAGCCGCCCAAAGCTGGCAGACAGGTTGGTATCGACGCGGCGGAAATAGGCGCGGGTCTGCTCGATCTTCCGTAAGCCGATTGACAGTGTGATGTACTTTTCCTGCACCAGATTGTTGCTTTCGGCAGCCTTGTCCAGAATGATCTGGTTGTACTCGCCGCGATAGTAGTCCAAACCGTCGCTGCACTCCGGCATGAGCATCGTGCGCTGGAAGTCAACCGGATTTAATCTTCGGTTAATGATCGTGATTTTCGCGGTCGCATCGGTCGGCAAAGAATTGAGAACAGCACCATACGAACGGAAGATACTGCGTCGGTCGTCTAACGACGATGCGGCGTAATTTATATCCGAAAAGCGCCACGTTTTACTGTACTTCTGCCCGACCTGCCAGATACCGTCCGTATAGATGCGTCGGATGGGAATGGATTGCTGGACACTGTGGGGAATCCGAAAAGAATCTTTTTCGCTGCGGTTGGCAGCCAACAGGGATTTCATCATTCTTGCAATCCCTCCAAATCTGAAAACAGTTCTTCATGGAGATTGACAGAATCAAACCGTCGCGGGCCTGCGCAGAGAATTTCGGATTTGATAAACGCCCATAAGAATTGTTCAAGCGTCATGCCGTTGTAGTGGAAAAATCCTGCGATAGCGACTGGCGCCGCCGCCAGCAGGCAAAGCCAGCTTGCAGCTTCTTTTCCGATGATGCCGCCCAAACCGAGATAGATACCGGCCGCCAGACCGACAGCCAGCACCGCACAAATAAACTGCCGCGCAGACAGACCGAAAAAAATAGTTTCCCGGTGCGCACGGATTTCTTTTGGAATTTTGACTTCTATAAAAATCGCCTCCGATTTGTTGAAAATTTGACAGAAAATTCAGAATATGAGATAATATTTATAGGTAAAAACTTGACAAAAAGGAGAAAATGCTATGAACTCTACACTCATTTTATTCAAGGAAATAAGTCGCCAGCTCTTGATCGTTGGTCTGGTACTGGGGAGCCTGCCAATGGCAATCCGTATCCTCTGGAAACTGCGGCTTCTGCCGCTCGGTTGCTACTTTGTGGCAACGAAACTCTTCTGGCCGCGCTGGGCAGCCGCACACCGAACAGCCTGCATTTTGATCTTCATTGCCTGCGTGCTGTTTTTCGTCTTATGCTGGACAATCCGCTACATTCGCCAGAAGCGCGAGGAACAGATCATGGCAGAGCTGATACACCACTACACAAAGGACCTGAAGCCAGGCGAATCCAGGACACTGGAATTTCTCTGAACAGTCAGAAAGAATTGCGTCCCGACTTGGGACGCAATTCTTTTATGCACCGAGCATTTCATGCACCAGCCGGTCAGAGCCTTTGACAAGACCGGTCAACACCAGCATATTGAACATAAGCTGCCCGATGTACTGCCAGACCATTGTGACGGCTGGCAGTGATTCATCCAGCGCCGTACTGCCGCCAGACAGGAACGCTGAGTAGATCACACAGGACAGGACGATAACCGCGCCCTCCATACACACGCCGACGTAGCTTTTTAGGAACGTCTGACCAGTTCTGGACGTAACTTCTCCGGCGAACGATGCTAACGGAAGCGGCGCAATGGCAGTGTAGAGTAGGGTAAGCGCCCAGCGCCTTGCCGCATTACTGCGGTAGGTTTCCAAACGCTCCCCTCCAAACCGGACGTACACCTCTCGATGTATCCGGCTTTCCAGGTATCAGTCTAATTTTCCGTTGTGCAGCTTTACATGGCATGAATGGCACAGTGCCATTGTCTTGCGTTTACGTGCAATCATGTGGCGTTCCCATTCTGCCTTACCACTTAAATCTTTGAGTTTTCGGACATGATGAATCTCAATGTCCTTTGTTTCGGTTTTGCACCATTCGCAGGTATTACCTTTTAGGCGGTCAATCAGACTTGTATAGCGGCAGTTTTCATTCGTCCTGCTGATTATGTCAGGGTTTTTCGTCACTACAATCTTGTCGTCATAACGCATCCCCTGATTGTAGAATACGGTAGATTTTGTGCCTTTCTTCGTTGGATATGACACGATAAAATCCCCATCACGGCTGTACTTGCGAATGATTTTGCGCATGCTCGTCCGATATTTTCCGGCAAACGTTTTGTACATGCTGAATTTCATCACGTATAGAAATGAGTTCAACACCGATACATTGTGTGCTAACCGATAGTAGTTGTACAATCCTCGCACTTCTGCGTTGTACTGATTCAGAATTTCAATGTCGTCCAGTCGCATCAGTCCCGGTCTGCGTGTGGGTTCCCAAACTTCCTTTCCTTCCACCAAATTGATCTTTAACGCACCGCAGGTAAGCAAGCGGTTGAGCCACTTCTCTTTTGGTACATACAATTTGATTCGTCCGGTATAGGAACGTTTTGTATATCCTGTTTTCATACGGGTACTGTTTTGCTCCGAACTGGTGGTGATTTCATAGCCGAGAAAATGAGCAAAATCATTGCCATGTGTAATGAGTGTTTTTTCTGATGACATCTCCAAATGGAGCTCATTGCTGATAAACATTCCCACATCAGCCTTGACTTGTTTTGCGTCCGCTTTACTGCCGATAACACCGATAAGAAAGTCGTCGGCATAGCGAACATAGACAATGCGCCTATACTCATTATCCATCGGGTCGCCATAAGGAATCGTTCGGAGATACTGGCTGATTTCCTGAATTTGCGCTGTTACCTCACGCCGCTTTTCCTCGCTGATTTTGTTTTCATTGCGTTTTAGCCATTCCTGTTTTCCACGTCTTACATCAAGCGGCTTTTTGTATGCCGGATTGATTTGACGCTTTGCACCACGGTGAAAGGCTTGGGCATAACTTACCATGAATACATCCAATTCGTTGAGGTAGATGTTCGCCAGTATCGGACTAATTAGCGATCCTTGCGGCGTGCCGGAATAGGTGTTGTGATATACCCAATTTTCCATATAGCCCGCTTTTAGGAACTTCCAGATTAGGCCGATGAAGTGTTCATCTGTAATGCGTCTGCGAAGTATTTGCACCAAAACATGGTGGTCAATGTTGTCAAAGCACCCTTTGATGTCGCCCTCGACAAACCACTTCACCCCGGTATAATTCCGCTTAATGTGTTGCAAGGCTGTATGGCAACTCCGCTTCGGGCGAAATCCGTGTGAAGTGTTGCAGAAAGTAGGCTCGTAAATACTTTCCAGTATCAGGTGCACGACTTCCTGAACAAGTTTATCGTCAAAGGACGGAATACCTAATGGGCGCATTTTGCCGTTTGCTTTCGGGATGTACGTTCTCCGGGCGGGTTTCGGCTGGTAACTGTAATCTCTCAGTTTTTCAATAAGATTTTCAATCCGCTTCATACCCATGCCGTCAATTGTTTTCCCGTCTGTCCCGGCCGTCATGTTACCCTGTTTTGCCTGTATGCGCTGATACGCCAGCAAGTAAAATTCAGGATTGTACAGATTGCGATAGAGTCTTTGATAGTGGTAGTTTGCATTTGTTGCTTTGGATTTTAGACTTTCCAAAACATTTTGAGGACTTCTCATAGTGCCTCACGCACCTTTCCTTTCAATATTTTGGTTGACACCCTGCCGCCCTTCGCCATGTAGTTGGTTTTCCCAACCTCGGACTACTACGGAGGCTCCGTTGCCATACCGAATTTTCAGCGTCATCTTTCTTTAGGCGTAGCCCTTGAAATTTATCACCATATGGCATTACGCATAGCCAGGATTTCCCGGCGTTTCGGGTTAGGCAATCCCCGGTTAGATAACTGGAAATAGCTTGTTGTGATGTCGGAGTGGGTTTTCGTCCGTTTCCGCTTACTGCGGTTGACTGTCATGGGTATTACGCAACCAGCGTCTACATGTCCCCGGTTGCCATGACATACAACGAATACAACTATCCTACGCTGTCGGCTCAAGTATGCCGTCTTGGACTGCCCTTCAGGCAGTTTAGCCTTATTCCTCATTCACAACCTTTCATCTCACCGTTCAGCAATGGCTTGATAGTTAGCCAGCTCGCGGCTTTCCTGACATGCTACACTCCCCATTGGGTTTCCCCGCCGGATAAGTCAGGTGATGATAGGTGAGAATTCACCTCCTTCCGTTGATACCTTTTCCTACCGCCTTGCCAGAGGCGGAATTTCCAATTACCCACGGACTGCATTGGCTTACGCCGCAGCCCTTCCGGGCGCACTAAAGATTTTGAAAAAACGGCCATAGACGGTCAGAATCAGCACAAAGGACAGAACCGTAATCAGCAGACTGCCTAACAGCGATACCAGCCAGAGCGGAATGGATTCCAGAAAACTCACGTCCTCAATGGCCTCCACGATTTTGTTCGGCAAAGTGGCCGTTGTAGAGATCGACGCGCCGATGCCGCCCATGACGGTACTGACCACGCCGCCACAGATTTTGTAGATGCCGTTTATCAGTTCCAGTGATGAGCCGACTGCCACTTTCGCCAGCAGAAATCGAATAAAATGCCGCAGGGCAAATTCCGGCCTTTGCAGTTCGCGGAAGCTGGCTGCCGAGCGAAACACACCCATTGCAAAAAACAGCACCAACAGACCATAGCCAAGGCCTACCAGAGCGTTGTGGATACTGACAATGACCGTCCATATCTCGCCGCCGCGAAAACTTTCCGGTGTCTGTGAAACAAGCGACCAGATTTCAGCCAAATGGTCATTCCAGTTGGAAAGCGCGTTTTCAAGGGTCGATACGACCCAGTTATCACTCACATGATTTCATCTCCATTTCTACGCATATTTTATAATGAAACGACTATACTTCATAATGCTAGGGCGAGTAAACGTAATTTTGCTGTCCGTTCTCTGGTTGACAGATACAAAATCTTGCGTTATACTTACCGTAGTGATCGAGTTGCAGATGCTCGCGGGGCCTGCAACCGGGGGAGTCCCTGCGGGGGCTCCCTTTTTCACACCTGAGAGGATGGTGTAAATGCCGAAACCGTTTCTGACATATCCCCAGCAGCTTCAAAAGCTGAAAGATAAGAACCTGACGATTGAGGATGATGCCGCAGCAATCATCACACTGCACCATTATGGGTATTTTGCACTGATTTCCGGCTACAAGGATCTGTTCAAAAATCCCACGACAAAAGATTACCGCGACGGAACGACGCTGGATGATATTGTTGCGCTCTATCGTTTCGATGAACAGCTTCGGGAACTCACGCTGCGCTATTTGCTGCAAGTGGAGCGACACATCCGCTCTTCGTATTCGTATGCGTTTTGCAGTCAGTTTGGAGAGAGTCAGAACAGTTATCTGGACGCAAATAACTATAATCTCATGGGGCGTATAAACCCGCGCGAGGTTCAAAAGTTGATTACGCGGCATTTACAACCGTTTCTTTCGCATACGACAGACTATCCGTATATTGAGCATCATAAACAGGTACATGGAAATGTGCCGTTATGGGTACTGATCAATGCGCTGACGTTTGGAACACTATCCAAGATGTACGCCCTTTCTCAGTCTAAAATCCAAGCTGCAATCAGCAAGGAATTTGTGGGCGTTCGGGAAAAGCAGTTAGGCTCCATGCTGGAGGTGCTAACTAAATTCCGCAATGTCTGCGCACACAATGAACGCCTTTTCTCCTACAACACAAAGAATGACATTTCGGACTTGCCGCTCCATAAAAAGATGCAGATTCCGCAGAATGGTCAACAGTACATATATGGAAAACATGATTATTTTGCGTTGGTACTGTCTTTTCGCTACTTGCTGCCAAACAAAGACTTCCTGACATATAAGGCACAGTTAGCCAAGCTGATTGATAAGGCGGATCGTGAAAATCGTCAGTTAGCCGGTACGGATCTGCTTCGGCTTATGGGATTTCCGGAAAACTGGAAGAAAATTACTGCATATAAGAAAGTATAGTCTAGCTGAAATGCGTCCCAAGTCGGGGCGCATTTCTTTTACTTACACCACACCGATAGCCGTCAGAATTTCCTTTGCAAAGGCAATCAGCAAACCACCGAACAGACAGAGGACGCCCTGCGTGCGCTGCGTGGCATCGTGAGACTGCACCGACATACCGAGCTGCACCACGCCCCAGCCGAGGATGATAATTCCAATGGCCTTGATGCAGGAAAAAATGAAGTCGGACAGGTTATTTACGATGGTCAGCGGATCGCTGTCAGCAGCGAACGCCGAGGTCGTAAACAGTGCCGTTGTCAGCACAAGGCTTGTCCAGACGGCCATAATGCGGCGCTCCTTGCGCCGCGGGGTTAATTCATGTTTCATGTAAATTCCTCCAAAATTACAATATCGTCAATGTTTTCAATGGGGAATGAGAGATCGTCCGCCGCGAACGCGCGCAGCGGCGTGTGGAGATACGGCGGCGCGCCGCCGTCCTCCGCGCGGTGGATATTCGGGTGCTTCAGAATGTCGTACTTTTCATCAATGACCGGTTTCTCGCCGCGGATCAGGACGATTGCGTTCTTGTTGTCAAGCCGCCGCACCTCGTCCGGCGTCATAAGCTCGCGCCCAGTCTGTTGGAAATTCTGACTGAACGAACCGTTCCTGCCCTTACTCTGGCTGGATGTCCGGGTATCAATCGTTTCTTTTCCAAGCAGCTCTGAAATATATTTGTTTGTCGATTGTTCGTTGCCGCCTAAGTACACAAAGCTGTCCGCGTTGCCGATGATGCCCTCCCAATCGTCCTTGAACAGCGCCTTGAGCTGCGAAATATTTTGCAGAATGATGGTTGACATAATGTTTCTGGATCGCATAGTCGCCTGCAATCGGGCGTAGCCATCCGGTAAGGCCACGTTTGCGAACTCATCGAACATCAATCTCACTGGCACGGGCAGCGCTCCTTGATGCACTTTGTCTGCCTGATAGTAAAGCTCCTGAAACGCTTGCGTATAGAGCATACCGACGAGGAAATTGAGCGATGCGTCGTTAGAATCCGGGATGATGCAAAAGATGGCCTGCTTGCGTTCGCCCAGCTTGCCAAGTTCCATATCGTCGCTGGCGGTGATGCGTTGAATTTCAGGCAAGGTGAACGATGCAAGGCGGACAGCGGCGCTTACTAAAATCGATTTTGCAGTTTTGCCGGCCGCTTGCTTGAAAATATGGTATTGCCGCACGGCAATGTGGTCAGGCTGTTCTTCCTCCAAGGCTTCAAAGAGCAGGTCGAGCGGAGATTGATAATCGTCATCTTCTTCCTTTGCACCGCCGTTTTCGATCATGTAGAGAATGGTTTCCATGTTCTGATCTTCAACCGGCGCTTCATGCAGAAGATAGAGCATGAGCGCGGCGTCCAGCGCAGTTTCGGATTTCTCCCAGAACGGATCGTTTGCTTTCGCGCCCTTTGGAGTGGTGTTCTTGATGAAATTGTCAATCAGCTTGAACACGTCCGCGTCCTTGCGTATGTAGCAAAACGGGTTGTAGCAGTCTGATTTTGACGGGTCGATCAGGTCGAACACACGCAGCACATAGCCCTCCTCCAAGAACAGGTTTCCAACAGCGCGGAGCATTTCGCCCTTTGGATCGGTCACAATGAAGCTGGCATTTGCAAGCATGAGGTTCGGTTTTGCGAGGAATCGCGTCTTGCCCGAACCGGAGCCGCCGACGATGATCTGCAACAGGTTTCTGCGGTGCAGTTTGCCGTTCATACTCATTTGCAGGTGTTGGGTCAGTATGACGTTTTTGCCTGCATCCTTGTCGCGGTACTTCTTGTCCAGTTCCCGGACACTGCCCCACGACGCAGAGCCATGTTCCTCGCCGGGGCGCGTATTCTTTTGCCCCGTGTAATAAAACAGAATCGCGCCGCCGTAGAGCAGCAGGAAAATACCGATAAACTTCATCGTGTACGGCGTCCAGTGCAGAGAAAACGGATTCTTTGTCGCGGCTGAAAAGGCATCCATCAGCGTGAAAATTGTCATGCCAGGTTCATAGCATCCTGCCATGAGAACCGCAAGCCAGATGATGGGGACGACAAGCGCCGCCCACACTGGGGCGGCGCTGCGAAATGACTTCTTTTGATTCCTCACAGGTCAATATCCATGCAGGCAAGACCGCTTCGCTCGGCGTGGCGCTTGCAGAAAATGAGCGTACCAGCGGCCAGCAGCAGCAGGACCGACGGAATGATAAAAAGTAGTTTTTTCATAGACGTTCAATACCTCCATTTTCCATAAAATAAATCTCACGGTGAGACGCATTTCCGGTCGGGCGCGCGTCTCCCCATAATCGAGAAGCCCGCGCAAGCGGGCTTCTCTGGTTTGCTCCCCTT
>ERZ772879.2508-NODE-2508-length-10916-cov-4.325476_pt1 | contig 10916 bp, 4 predicted proteins | sample MGYA00580582_ERZ772879 | MGnify/ENA primary metagenome ERZ772879 (study PRJEB29015, sample SAMEA2737682) | human gut metagenome | biome: human gut; feature: human-associated habitat; material: faeces | place: China | collected 2012 ... | reverse complement strand
AGAAACAGGAAACATTGTTGTGGCATTCTCTGGAGATGGCGCAACCAACGAAGGTTCATTCCATGAGTCAGTCAATATGGCAGCTACTTGGAAATTACCTGTTATCTTCTTTATCATCAATAACCGTTATGGTATCTCAATGGATATCCATAAAGCTACAAATACACCTCACCTTTATACACGTGCGGAAGCTTATGGTATTCCTGGTTTCTACTGTGAAGATGGTAACGATGTTTTGGCAGTCTATGAAACAATGGGCAAGGCTGTTGAGCATGTCCGTGGTGGCAACGGTCCTGCTATCGTTGAGGTAGAATCTTACCGTTGGTTCGGTCACTCAACTGCCGATGCAGGTGTTTACCGTACTAAGGAAGAAGTTGACGAGTGGAAGAACAATAACGACCCAATTATTAAATACCGTGACTATCTCGTTGCTGAAAATATCGCAAGCGCTGAAGAGTTAGATGCTATCCAAAGCCAAGTTAAGGCAGAGGTTGATGCAGCTTATGAGTTCGCCCAAAATAGCCCAGATCCAGAACTTTCAGTTGCCTTTGAAGATGTATGGGTAGACTAAAGAGAAAGGTTGAGGAATACAAGTATGAGTGAAACAAAATTGATGGCCTTGCGTGAGGCAGTAAACCTTGCTATGAGCGAGGAAATGCGTAAAGACGAAAATATCTTCCTTATGGGTGAAGATGTTGGTATCTATGGTGGTGACTTCGGTACATCAGTTGGTATGTTGGCAGAGTTTGGTGAAAAACGTGTTAAAGATACACCAATTTCAGAAGCAGCAATTGCTGGTGCTGCAGTGGGTTCTGCTATTACAGGTCTTCGTCCAATCGTTGACTTGACTTTCATGGACTTCATCACGATTGCCCTTGACGCTATCGTTAATAATGGTGCAAAAAACAACTACATGTTTGGTGGTGGTTTGAAGACTCCTGTAACCTTCCGTGTAGCCTCTGGTTCAGGGATTGGTTCTGCTGCACAGCACTCACAATCTCTTGAGTCATGGTTGACTCACATTCCAGGGATTAAAGTGGTTGCTCCAGGTAATGCTAACGACGCTAAAGGTCTTTTGAAATCTGCTATTCAAGACAATAACATTGTTATTTTCATGGAACCAAAAGCACTTTACGGTAAAAAAGAGGAAGTGACACAAGACCCTGATTTCTACATTCCACTTGGAAAAGGTGAAATCAAGCGTGAAGGAACTGACCTTACTATTGTCACATATGGTCGTATGTTGGAACGTGCTCTTAAGGCTGCTGAAGAAGTGGCTGAACAAGGTATTAATGTTGAGGTTGTTGACCCACGCACGCTTATCCCACTTGATAAGGAATTGATTTTCGAGTCAGTTAAGAAGACTGGTAAACTTATGTTGGTCAATGATGCTTATAAGACTGGTGGATTCATCGGTGAGATTGCTGCTATGGTTACAGAAAGTGAAGCATTTGATTACCTTGACCACCCAATTGTACGTTTGGCAAGTGAAGATGTGCCTGTACCTTATGCGCGTGTCTTGGAACAAGCGGTTCTTCCAGATGTTGAAAAGATTAAGGCTGCTATTATCAAGATGGCCAATAAAGGAAACTAACTTTCTAGCGATGGTTAAGTGATATTTCTCGCTAGTAAAATGTGTTTCTTGTTTTAACTGTGGGAGTATCGGAAATTATAATTTAAAGTAGAAAGGAGAGGGCGTTAAAGCGTTTGAGTCGATTTGAACTCGAACGAAATGCTTCGGAATTTATATAGTTTTACTTGTGTGCAAGCACACTAACGTAAAACTCCTAAAATTCTGTCGCATTTTAGCGTTCTTAGTATCATAAAATATGGCTTTTGAGATTATTATGCCTAAGCTTGGTGTTGATATGCAGGAAGGCGAAATCATCGAGTGGAAAAAACAAGAGGGTGATGTGGTTAATGAGGGAGATATCCTTCTTGAAATCATGTCAGATAAGACGAACATGGAACTTGAAGCAGAAGATTCTGGTGTTCTTTTGAAGATTACGCGTCAGGCTGGTGAAACTGTACCAGTTACTGAAGTTATCGGTTATATTGGAGCAGAAGGTGAAGTTGTGGCCTATAATGTTGCGAGCGCACCAGCTGCAGAAGCTGCGCCGCAAGTTGAAGAAGTTGCTAAGGTGGATGCACCTGTAGTCGCACCACAACCACAGGTCGCTGTGGTTCATGAAGGTGGCAAAGTACGTGCAACACCTAAAGCACGTAAAGTAGCGCGTGAGTTGGGGATTGACCTCGCTCAAGTTCCAGGAACTGGAGCAAAAGGTCGTGTTCATGCTGATGACGTTGAAAACTTTAAGGGTGCTCAACCTAAGGCGACTCCATTGGCACGTAAGATTGCAGCGGACCTTGGTATTGACTTAGCTAGCGTATCTGGAACAGGCTTTGGTGGCAAGATTACTAAGGAAGATATCCTTGCAATCAGTGCTCCAGCGCAAGTTAAAGAAGCGGCGGCTGCACCTGTAGTTGAAGCTAAACCTGAAAAAGTCTTGCCAGAAGGTGTAGAAGTCATCCCAATGTCTGCTATGCGTAAGGCTATTTCTAAGGGAATGACGCACTCATACTTGACTGCACCAACCTTCACCCTTAACTATGATGTTGACATGACTAACCTTATGGCTCTTCGTAAGCAAGTCCTTGATCCAATCATGAATAAGACTGGTATGAAGGTAACCTTCACGGATTTGATTGGTTTGGCAGTTGTGCGTACCCTTATGAAAGAGGAACACCGTTACCTCAATGCGTCATTGATTGATGATGCACAAAATATCGAATTACATAAATTTGTTAATCTCGGTATTGCCGTTGGTCTCGATGATGGCTTGATTGTACCTGTCGTTCACGGTGCAGATAAGATGAGTTTGTCTGACTTTGTTGTGGCGTCTAAGGATGTCATCAAAAAAGCTCAGGCTGGTAAATTGAAGGCTGCTGAAATGTCAGGTTCAACCTTCTCTATTACTAACTTGGGAATGTTTGGAACCAAATCATTTAACCCAATCATCAACCAACCAAACTCAGCTATCCTTGGTGTTTCAGCAACGATTCAAACTCCAGTTGTTGTTGATGGGGAAGTTGTCGTACGTCCAATCATGGGTCTATGCTTGACAATTGACCACCGTATTGTAGATGGTATGAATGGTGCCAAATTCATGGTTGATTTGAAACATTTGATTGAAAATCCTATGGAATTGTTGATTTAAGAAAAAAATATCTGAAAACTGAAGTTTTAATAGAAAGGAGAGGGCGAACCAGAGGGTATAACTGAACCCGAGCGGAAAGCTTGGAAAATAGACCGTCTGTCTACGTCAGCAGGCTGACATGTCAGACGCCTAATTTTCAGTCGCTTTCTGGTCGCTCTTGGTATCTTATAAATGGCTTTTGAGATTATTATGCCTAAGCTTGGTGTGGACATGCAGGAAGGCGAAATCATCGAGTGGAAAAAACAAGAGGGTGATGTGGTTAATGAGGGAGATATCCTTCTTGAAATCATGTCAGATAAGACGAACATGGAACTTGAAGCAGAAGATTCTGGTGTTCTTTTGAAGATTACGCGTCAGGCTGGTGAAACTGTACCAGTTACTGAGGTTATTGGTTATATTGGAGCAGAAGGTGAAGTTGTGGCTGATAACGCAGCTAGCGTACCTGTTGCAGAAGCAACTGCTCAGTTGGAATCAGCTGGTCTTGAAGTTCCTAAAGCTCCTGCCCAAGCTGCTCCAGCAGCTACTGCAGAAAAAGCACCGCTTGTTGACAATGAGTACGATATTATCGTTGTCGGTGGTGGTCCTGCTGGTTACTATTCTGCCATTCGTGGTGCACAACTTGGTGGTAAGGTTGCTATCGTTGAAAAATCTGAATTTGGTGGAACATGTTTGAATAAAGGATGTATCCCAACTAAGACCTACCTTAAAAATGCAGAAATCCTTGATGGACTTAAGATTGCTGCAGGTCGTGGTATCAACCTAGCGTCAACAAACTACACTATCGATATGGATAAGACAGTTGACTTTAAGAACTCTGTTGTTAAGACTCTTACTGGTGGTGTTCAAGGTCTTTTGAAGGCTAACAAGGTCACTATTTTCAACGGTCTTGGTCAAGTTAACCCAGATAAGACAGTTACTATTGGTTCAGAAACAATCAAGGGACGTAATATTATCCTTGCGACTGGATCAAAAGTTTCACGTATCAATATCCCTGGAATTGAGTCACAACTTGTGATGACATCAGATGATATCCTTGACTTGCGTGAATTGCCTAAATCACTTGCTGTTATGGGTGGTGGTGTCGTTGGTATCGAGCTTGGTCTTGTTTATGCCTCATACGGTGTAGAAGTGACTGTTGTTGAGATGGCTGACCGCATTATTCCTGCTATGGATAAGGAAGTATCTCTTGAACTTCAAAAAATCCTTGCTAAGAAGGGTATGAAGATCATGACATCTGTTGGGGTTTCTGAGATTGTAGAAGCTAACAACCAATTGACCCTTAAACTTAATAATGGTGAAGAGATTGTAGCGGATCGTGCCCTTCTTTCAATCGGTCGTGTCCCTCAATTGGATGGTCTTGAAAATCTTAACCTTGAACTTGACCGTGGTCGTATCAAAGTTAATGCTTATCAAGAAACATCAATCCCAGGAATCTACGCACCAGGTGATGTTAACGGAACTAAGATGCTTGCTCACGCGGCTTACCGTATGGGTGAAGTTGCGGCTGAGAATGCTATGCGTGGCAATGTCCGTAAGGCTCACCTTGACTACACACCTGCAGCTGTCTACACTCACCCAGAAGTAGCAATGTGTGGTCTTACTGAAGAAGATGCACGCGCTAAATACGGTGATGTCCTCGTTGGTAAATCAAGCTTTGCTGGTAACGGACGTGCCATTGCTTCAAATGAAGCTCAAGGTTTTGTTAAAGTCGTTGCAGATGCGAAGTACCATGAAATCCTTGGTGTTCACATTATTGGTCCAGCCGCAGCTGAATTGATTAACGAAGCGTCAACAATTATGGAAAATGAATTGACTGTAGATGAACTCTTGCAATCTATCCACGGTCACCCAACCTTCTCTGAAAACATGTATGAAGCCTTTGCTGACGTACTTGGAGAAGCTATCCATAACCCACCAAAACGTAAATAAAGCTGATAAAATTCTCGGACGGAAGTTCGGGGATTTTTTCTTTTGTCACACATTTTCATCTTTATCTATATCTTGTAAATATCTTTGCATTTTTAGTGTTAAATACGAATAGGTAGTTAAAGGGTTTTCATATTGAACGAATAGTAAGTTTATAAGTTTTTAGAGTTTTATAATCTTTCTATTTTGTTTAGAAAACTTTAAGTAATGACCTTTCCATGAGAGTTTTTCTATGGTAAAATGGTTGACGTATTAAAAATGCAAAAGGAAAGTTAAATGCGAACGAAAGATTTTATCTACTATGCTAGTGCGGCTGTTCTTTTGGCTGTCACAACTCAGGTTGCTCAAGCTGATGAAGTGGCGACACAAACGCCTTCTGTTACTGAAGGAAATCAGTATCAACCTGCGACAGCGGCTGAGATTTTTGGTGGAGAAGCAGCCTTGCCTGCAACTCCTAGTTCAACTGTTTCAGCACCCGTAGCTACGAGTGAGGTGGCAAAACCTAGTGCTCCTGCGGTATCTACGTCACTTGCATCACAAAGTTCAGAGGCTGTAACAACTGCGGCATCAACTTCAGTAGCTAACTCTACTGTTGCTGTAGCGTCAACTTCAGTAACATCTTCAGTTGTTAGTTCAGAAAGTGCAACAGCTTCTACAAGTGCGACAAATTCTGAAACGTCAAACAGCGCTGTAGTAACACCTGCTAAATTGACGAATTCAACGGATGTTCCTTCGCCAACGCAAAAGGTACAACCAAAGACTTTTATCGATGTCAGCAGCCATAATGGTGATATCAGTGTAGATGACTATCGTGCTCTTGCACGCCAAGGTGTTGGTGGGGTCGTAGTCAAGTTGACTGAGGATACTTGGTACAACAACCCTAAAGCACCATCACAAGTTCGCAATGCTCAAATTGCTGGTCTTCAAGTATCAACCTATCATTTTTCTCGATACACAACTGAGGAAGAAGCACGTGCAGAAGCTCGTTTCTACATCCAAGCTGCACAAAAACTCAACCTTCCAAAGAGTACTGTTATGGTTAATGATTTCGAAGACTCTAAGATGCTTCCAAATATCAACCGTAACACTCAAGCTTGGGTTAACGAAATGCGTAAGCATGGATACAACAACTTGATGTTCTATACAAGTGCTAGCTGGTTGGATGAGAATAATCTAGGCTACCGTGGACCTGTCTCAACCTCTCAATTTGGGATTGAAAATTTCTGGGTTGCCCAGTACCCATCATCAACTCTTACAGCAACAAGCGCTAAAAACATGCGCTATAATGCCAAAACTGGTGCATGGCAGTTTTCAGCTACGGCTAATCTCTTGCCAGGTAAACATGTCTTTGACCATAGCGTGGACTATACAGGACGTTTCACAGCTAATGCCAGTGCTGAGGTTGATGCCACTCAAGGCGATTTGAGTGGAACCATTTCTATTGTCAATAACAATCCAACTCTTGGTAGCTTCGATGTTGTCATCTCTAATGTTAAGGCACCAAACGGTGTTGAAACTGTCTCTGTTCCAATTTGGTCAGAAATTAATGGCCAAGATGACATTATCTGGTATACGGCTAACCGTCAAAATAATGGAACTTATACAGTAAACGTTAAGGCTTCAGCTCATAAAAACTCAACCGGTCTTTATAATGTTCACCTTTATTATGTTCAAAAAGATGGTCAATTGACGGGTGTTGGTGGAACAACTACGCAAGTCTTCATTGGTAAGACACCTGAGCAGTTGAAACCTAAAGCAAGTTTTGCTATTGAAAACAATAATGCTAAGGCTGGAACTTTTGACGCCGTTATCACTAATATCTCAGCACCACTAGGTGTTAAAGAAGTTTTGGTGCCATCATGGAGTCTTGAAAATGGTCAAGACGACCTTATTTGGCATAAGGCTACTAAGCAAAATGATGGTAGCTATCGTGTAACCATTAAGGCAAGTGAGCATAAGGGCAATAAAGGGAATTACCGTGCTGATGCCTACATCGTGGACAACGCTAACAATCGCAATTATATTGCTGAAAAAGTAGTGTCTGTTGATTATGCTCGACCAAGTGGTGTCCTTACGATTGAAAACAACAATACTGCAGCAGGTACTTTTGATGCCGTTGTTCGTAATATTGTTGCACCTACAGGTTTGAAAGAGGTTCTTGTTCCATCATGGAGTTTGGCTGGTGGTCAGGATGATCTCATCTGGCACAAGGCCACTCGTCAAGCTGATGGTTCTTACCGAGTGACTATCAAGGCAACGGATCATAAGAATTCAACAGGTAAATACCGTGCTGATGCCTACATCGTAGATGACTCTAACAAACGTTTCTATCTCACTGAAAAAGTGGTAGAAGTTACTCAAACTCGCCCTAGTGCAAGCCTATTTATTGAAAATAATAATGCTGATTTAGGTACTTTTGATGCTGTTATCCGCAATATCGTAGCACCAAATGGGGTTAAGGAAGTTTTAGTTCCTTCATGGAGTCTCGTTAATGGTCAGGACGATCTTGTTTGGCATAAAGCAACTCGACAATCAGATGGTAGCTATCGTGTAACAATCAAGTCTAGCGAACACAAGAATTCACTAGGAAATTACCGTGCTGACGTTTACATCGTAGATAATGCCAACCAACGTCATTATGTCACTGAAACCATTGTAGACGTAAAACATAATAAACCAGTAGGTACTATTTCAGTTGTTAATAACAATAATGATACTGGTACTTTTGATGTCATTATTAGTGATGTCTATAGTCCTAAAGGTGTTCGTACTGTTCAAGTACCTATTTGGTCTGAAAAAGATGGACAAGATGACATTCGTTGGTATGAAGCGACACGCCAAGCAAATGGCACTTATACAGTAAATGTTCAAGCTACTAACCATAAAAACTCAACAGGCTTGTACAATATTCATTTGTACTACATTTTAAATGATGGGTCACAAGTTGGTGTTGGTGGCACAACGACTACTCTTGAATTCCGTAATGCTAAGACTAAAACGCAAACCTATATCACTAATGTTAATTCAGAAGCTGGTAGTTTTACAGTAGTAGTTGATCAAGCACCGCAAGGTCGTCAGATTAAGAATATCCGTGTGGCTGTATGGTCAGAAAGCAACCAAGGCAACCTTTCTTGGTACAATACGGCTCCAACTGGCTCACACACTGAAGTCAATGTTTCGACTGTCAATCATAAGAATCTTATCGGTAACTATACGACTCATGTTTATGTAGATTATGTAGATAATACTGAACAAGGTTTCAACCTTGGTGAGACAGCTCTTGCTCCACGTAATCGTCGTGTTGAGCCTCAGACGACTTATTATTCTCAACGTGATCCTCGTTGGGCTTCTAAGTGGTATGGTGTCAGCAATATGGACCAGTCAGGCTGTGTTCCAACATCACTTGCCATGACCTTTACAGATATCTTGGGAACTGTAATTGCACCAACGACAGTTGCGGATTATTTGTACTACAATACAAATTCATTCAATAAAACATCAGTTGCTGGTACAGACGCGGATGGTATTGTATTAGCAAGTAAAAATTGGGGTCTCAATAGCAACGTGCTTTCAAGCATTGCTAACATTGCTTCAGCTTTGATGTCAGGTCAACATGTTCTGGCGGCAGTAGGAGCAAGCCAATTTATCAATTATCCTTACACGCATGAAATCGTGCTTCATGGCTATGATAATGGTAAAACTTATGTTCGTGATCCATTTAACGCCAATAACAATGGTTGGTATTCATTGGACTACATTCATGGTGTTCAGAGTCGAGATGCAATGGATACTAAGCTTGGTGCACCATTCTTCTCAATTTTTGCTTAATCTATTAATGAAAGGTCTTTGGAAGGTAACTTCTAAGGGCTTTTTTTGTGTTCATTTTTGATATTAATATTTTGTAGTTATCTATTTTCAGAATATTATATACATGTTTGAAATCTCATATTTATGGGCTTTTAGGTTCTTTATTTGGATGACATTGATGCTTTCAGCATAGAAATTACTTATTTTTTTATCATTTTTATAGTTTTTTTAGAGAATTATCACTTTTGCTCTATTCGTAAGACATTTTCTATGGTAAAATGGGTGACGTATTAAAAAGTGTCAAAGGAAAGTTAAATGCGAACAAAAGATTTTATCTACTATGCCAGTGCAGCTGTTCTCATGGTGGTGACTACTCAGGTAGCCAGTGCTGATGAGGTAGCTACGCAAATGCCTACGGTTACTGAAGGGAACCAGTATCAACCTGCGACAGCAGCAGAAATTTTTGGTGGTGGGGCAGTTCTTGCACAAGAGTCACCATCAGCAAGACCAAGTTCAACTGTTGCGGAAACACCTACAGCCACAAGTGAAGTAGCAAACTCAAGTGCTCCACAAGTTAGTCAAGCAAGCTCAACAACGATTGTAGCATCTGAATCAAGAGTCGTTGCCTCTGAATCTGTAGTTCAGGCGAACACAGTAGCGAGTTCAGAAAATGCGACGGTACCGACTGCTTCTGAGGTTTCAAGCAATATCGTGGCTGAACCTGCTAAGTTGACTCATGCCTCAGGTTCATCTCATGATACTGATGTTCTAAAACCTAAGGCTAGCTTCTCAATTGAGAACAACAACAAGGTCACTGGTACCTTTGATGCTGTGGTTCGAGATATTGTGGCACCCTTGGGTGTTAAAGAGGTTCTTGTCCCATCTTGGAGTCTAGCCAATGGTCAAGATGACTTGATTTGGCATAAGGCAGCCAAGCAAATGGTTGGCTCTTATCGTGTAACCATTAAGGTGGTAGATCACAAGGGGGAGGCTGGCAATTACCGTGCAGATGCCTATGTTGTTGATCGAACAAATAAGAGACATTATATTTCTGAGAAAGTAGTATCTGTTAATTACGCTCGTCCAAGTGCAAGCCTAACGATTGAAAATAATGATGCAACTACAGGTACTTTTGATGCTGTGGTTCGCAATATTGTTGCACCAAATGGCTTGAAGGAAATCTTGATCCCATCATGGAGTCTTGTTAATGGTCAAGATGATTTGGTTTGGCATAAGGCAAGTAAGCAAGCAGACGGAAGCTATCGTGTGACGATTAAGGCTTCAGATCATAAACATTCAACTGGTAAATACAGAGCAGATGTTTATCTCGTCGATAAGGATGACAATCGTCAGTATTTGACTGAGACTGTGGTTGATGTCAATGAAACTAAGCCAAGTGGTAGTATTTCTATCTTAAATAACAATGGTGCTGGCACTTTTGATGTGGTCATCAGCGATGTTTATAGCCCTAAGGGTGTCCGAACGGTTCAAGTCCCAGTCTGGTCTGAGGCTGATGGTCAAGATGATATTCGTTGGTATGAAGCGACCCGTCAAACTGATGGCAATTACAAGGTTACTGTTCAAGTAGCCAACCACAAAAACGTAACTGGTCTTTACAATGTTCATCTTTACTATATCCAAAATGATGGCTCACGAATTGGTGTAGGGGGCACACAAACAAAAGTTACTTTGTCAGATCCCAAAGCCGACCTTGCTATCACTGGTCTCAACAATGCTACGGGTAGCTATGATCTTGTCATTTCAAAATTAGTTGCGCCACGAGGTTTCAAAGAAGTCTTGGTTCCAACCTGGTCAGAAAAGAACGGTCAAGATGATATTATCTGGTACAAGGCAGCTAAGCAAGCTAATGGAGACTATAAGGTAACCGTTCGTTCAAGCAACCATAAGGCTGATAGCGGTCTGTATAATTCCCATGTCTATTTGGTTGACAATGATGGTAAATAC
>ERZ772879.2497-NODE-2497-length-10981-cov-4.468515_pt1 | contig 10981 bp, 8 predicted proteins | sample MGYA00580582_ERZ772879 | MGnify/ENA primary metagenome ERZ772879 (study PRJEB29015, sample SAMEA2737682) | human gut metagenome | biome: human gut; feature: human-associated habitat; material: faeces | place: China | collected 2012 ... | reverse complement strand
ATTGTCTTTCGGCTTCTCGGTACGTAAAGGGCTTGGACGGGGTTTCTCCGTAGAAACGGGCTTGACGTATACGTACCTCGCTTCGGATGTGAAATTTGCCGGAAGCTCGGAAACGGTCAGCCAGAAATTGCATTACTTGGGTATTCCTTTGCGTGCCAACTGGAACTTTGTAGATAAGAAGTCCTTTATCATGTATGTTTCTGCCGGCGGCGCCATGGAAAAATGCGTTTACGGGAAAATAGGAAGTAAAAACGAAACCGTGAAACCGCTGCAATTCTCTGTAATGGGAGCTGTGGGTGCACAGTATAATATAAGTAGCAGAGTCGGTATTTATGTAGAACCGGGAGTGTCGTACTTCTTTGACGATGGCTCGGACATTGAGACTATACGAAAAGAAAATCCCTGCAACTTTACCTTGCAGGGTGGAGTACGGTTGACTTACTGATTAAATTGAGAGTTGAGAATCAATTCTCAATTTACCACTACTGTGGGAAAGTACTCCTTAAAGAGTTTTTCGGCTCGTTCCAGTTGTGCGGGGGTATTCTCTACTACTTCTTTTAACTGATAATCCCAGCCCATAGCTTCGTATTTATGCACTCCTAAGCGGTGGTAGGGAAGTATTTCCACCCGTTGTATGCTTTGGTATTTGCCGAACTGTTCGCCCATGCTGCGTATGTCTTCTTCAAAATCACTATATCCCGGTACCAGGACATAGCGCAGCCAAAACGGATGTCCCTGTTGTTCCAGCCAGGCAGCGGTACGCAGGGTTTGTTCGTTGCTGCGTCCGGTCAGGGTACGGTGGCGTTCGGGATTGAATTCTTTGATATCGAGCAATACCAAGTCCGTCAGACTTAACAATTCCTCAACTTTATCGTTCCAGATTCCGCCGTTGGTGTCAAGACAGATGTGGATGCCGTTTGCTTTCAAGTCTTTGAACAGTGGTATCAATGCCTCTGCCTGTAAGGTCGGTTCGCCGCCGGAGAAAGTAATTCCCCCTTTTTTCCCGAAGAAAGCTTTTTGGCTGACAGCCATTTGCAGGATTTCACCGGCAGGAGTAGGAGTACCGCCCTTTACATCTATCGTATCGGGGTTGGCACAATACAGGCAACGGAAAGGACAGCCCTGGAGGAATACGACAAGCCGCAGCCCCGGACCGTCGAAAGTGCCCATCGATTCGTATGAATGAACATTAATCATAATAGTGTATTATAAGCAAAGAATGTAATAAAAAAGAAAGCACGGACTACAGGGGTGTTACTCCGGATTTTTGCTTAATCCGTGAAATCCGTGTAATCCGTGCCCTAAAAGGTTATGTATCCGGTTTACCGATTACATTCTTTCGTGGAAACTGCGGCTGATAACTTCCAGCTGGTGTTCGCGGCTCAGTTTCACGAAGTTTACGGCATAACCGGAAACACGGATGGTGAGTTGCGGATATTTCTCCGGATGTTCCATGGCGTCTTCCAGCATTTCACGGTTCAGCACGTTCACGTTGAGGTGGTGTGCACCTTTGGTGAAGTAACCGTCCATCATGGTAACCAGATTTTCTACACGTTCCTCGGCAGTGGGACCCAATGATTTCGGAACGATGGAGAATGTGTTGCTGATACCGTCCTGTGAGTCGCGGTAACGTAATTTCGCTACGGAACTCAAAGAGGCGATGGCACCGTTCTTGTCACGTCCGTGCATAGGGTTGGCTCCCGGAGCAAAAGCGACACCTTTGGCGCGTCCGTCGGGAGTAGCACCTGTTTTCTTGCCATACATCACGTTGGAAGTGATGGTGAGCAAAGATAAAGTAGGACGGGCATTTTTGTAAACCGGAAGTTTCTTCAATTCTTCGCTGAAGAAATAGACCAGGTCAACACCCAGGTGGTCTACCTTGTCGTTGTCATTACCGAAGCAAGGGAATTCGCCTTGAATATCGAAACCTTCTGTCAGACCGATGTCGTTGCGGCGTGCGGTTACTTTGGCATATTTGATGGCCGACAGTGAATCGAGGGCGATAGAAAGTCCGGCTACACCATAAGCAAGGTTGATGCGTGGGTTGGTATCTACAAGAGCCATTTGGGCTTTTTCGTAGTAATACTTATCATGCATATAATGGATGATGTTCATCGCTTCGTTGTAAACACGGGCGATTTCTGTCAATACCTTCTTGTAGTTGCTCATTACTTCTTCGAAGTTCAGTGTGTCGCTGGTTAGTACGGGGATATTTTTCACCATTACCGTACCGGTGTTTTCGCAACGTCCGCCGTTGATGGCAAGCAGCAGGGCTTTTGCCAGGTTGCAACGTGCGCCGAAGAATTGGATTTGTTTTCCGATTTCCTGATAAGATACGCAGCATGCGATTCCGTAGTCGTCAGACTGGCGCACTTCACGCATCAGGTCGTCGTTTTCATATTGGATGGAAGAAGTGTCGATAGATACTTTTGCGCAGAATTCTTTGAATCCTTCCGGAAGTTCCGGGCTCCACAATACAGTCAGGTTCGGTTCCGGAGAAGGTCCCATGTTTTCCAGGGTGTGCAGGAAACGGTAGTCTGTCTTTGTTACCATAGAACGTCCGTCCTGTCCCATTCCGCCGACTTCCAGTGTAGCCCAAACCGGGTCACCAGAGAAGAGCTGGTTGTAAGATGGGATACGTGCGAACTTAACCATACGGAATTTCATTGTCATATGGTCAACTAATTCCTGAGCTTCTTCTTCGGTAAGGATTCCTGCTTCCATATCTCTCTTGATGTAGATATCAAGGAAGGTAGATACACGTCCGACGCTCATGGCAGCTCCGTTCTGAGTCTTGATTGCTGCAAGGTATCCGAAGTACAGCCACTGGAATGCTTCTTTTGCATTTTTTGCCGGCTCGGAAATGTCGAATCCGTAGATAGCAGCCATTTCTTTCATACCCTTGAGGGCACGGATCTGTTCTGCAAGTTCTTCTCGCTGACGGATGACATTGTCACGCATGGATCCGTATCCGCAGTTTGCGAGATCATCCTGCTTCATAGCGATCAGAAGATCGATGCCGTAAAGAGCAACACGACGGTAGTCACCGACGATACGTCCACGTCCGTAAGTATCCGGAAGCCCTGTAAGGATCTTATTGTGACGTGCTTTTTTCATTTCCGGAGTATAGGCATCAAATACTGCCTGGTTATGTGTTTTATGATAATCTGTAAAGATTTTATGAAATTTCGGGTTTGGTTCATATCCGTAAGTTTTGCATGCTTCCTCAGCCATTTTGATTCCACCGAACGGCATAAATGCACGTTTCAGAGGTTTGTCAGTCTGAAGACCCACAACCTGTTCTTTATCTTTCAGTTCTTCGCAGATATAACCTGGACCGTAAGCGGTAAGAGAAGATACCACTTCTGTTTCCATATCCAGAACGCCGCCTTTTGCACGTTCTTCTTTCTGGAGTTCCTGAAGCTTGCCCCAGAGCTGGTTTGTTGCTTCGGTCGGGTCTGCAAGGAATGAAGAATCTCCCTCGTAAGGTGTGTAGTTGTTCTGGATAAAATCACGAACATTGATTTCTTCTTTCCAGAGTCTTCCTTCAAATCCCTGCCATTGTTCTTTCTGCATCATTTGGTTATTCCTCCTTCTTGTGGGTGAGCCATAGTACCTATGACCTGGTTATTATACACTGTATTGCTGCGGTTTATGCCCGGAAAGTTCTGGCAAATTCCAGACATATGAAAAGGTTCAGCCAGAAGAACCGATGGATGTTTACGCTTTTTATATAGCCCTGATTTATGATAATCTTATAAAAATGCGTAAAAAAAGCCGGCATCTGAGCTGAATCGCCCAGACGGTCGGCTAAATAATCAAATCCTCATATTTCCCTGTGGTTCATTCCACTTCCGTCAGTCATATGAGCAACTTTAATTTAACAAATTGCTATATAAATGTCAATGACAAAATTGTTTTTTTGAAAAAACATAATAATCGCAAAACTATTTTACAAGTGTTTCCGCATAATCCAGTGCACTTACAATGTTTTCATGGAAATTCTTTTTTCCGATCAGTTCATAGAATCCATCTTTTTTCATAACCTTCATCGGCTGTTCATTGACGTGGGAGAAAATCAGATGGATATTCTTTTTCTTTGCACGCTCAGCAAGTTCATGGAGACATTTCATTGCACTGGCATCGATAGCCGGTACACTTCGCATACGGATGACGACTGCTTTGGTACGATGATCGCTGTTGATGCCAAGAAGTTGATCGGCTGCGGCAAAAAACATTGGTCCGCAGATTTCGAATACACTGATGGAATGCGGGATCTCACGTAGTTTTTCTGCTTCCCCCGGGGTAATGTCCGGTGAATCGGTATATTTCCAGGCTTTGATATCAGCTGTTTCTGCCATACGTTTCATGAAAAGCAAGGCGGCGAGGACAACACCGATTTCGATGGCAACAACCAGATCGAAGAATACGGTCAGAAAGAAGGTTGCAACCAGAACGATGATATCACTTTTAGGAGCATTCTTACACAAACGGAAGAAGGAACTCCAGTCGGCCATATTTGCGGCAACCACCAGAAGAACAGCAGCAAGTGTTGTCATTGGGATCAGGGCGGCAAGTGGCATCAGTACCAGAAGAATGATTGTAAGTGTAATACAATGTGCGATTCCGGCAATCGGAGTCCGTCCGCCATTGCGGACATTGGCAGCAGTTCTGGCGATTGCACCGGTCGCAGGAATTCCACCAAAGAAACCGGAGAAAATATTTCCCAGACCCTGTCCGATCAGTTCGGCATTGGATTTGTGGGTATCGCCGATCATTCCATCCGATACAACTGCGGACAGCAGGGATTCAATCGCTGCAAGAACAGCAATGGTAAATGCCGGTGAGATCATCTGCTGTATCAGGTTCATGGTAATAGATGGAACATGGAAAGAAGGAAAAGCAGAATTCAGTTTTCCATACACACTTCCAATGGTGTTGACCGGAAGTTTTGCAAAATAAGCGATTGCAGTGGTAACAACGATGGCAACCAGAGACCCCGGAATTTTATCAGTTACTTTTGTCCAAAGTAGCATGATCGCAACAGCTAAAAGACCGATCAGGGTGGCGGTTAGGTTGATCGTACTGATGTTTTTTGCATAGACAATGACCTTGTCCAGAAATTCAGATGGAACGGAAGCAATATCCATACCGAAGAAATCTTTCAGCTGTCCGATAAACAGGGTGACAGCAATGCCACAGGTAAATCCGGTTGTGATCGTGTAAGGAATGTATTTGATCAGAGAACCGAAACGGCAGATTCCCATGATGACAAGGATAATGCCGGCGAGGATGGTTGCGACGATCAGACCGTCGGTTCCATAACTGGCAACAATTCCGTAAATAATAACAACGAATGCAGCGGTCGGTCCGCCAATCTGTACACGGCTCCCTCCGAAGAAAGAGATAAAGAAACCGGCAATGATCGCGGTGTAAAGTCCCTGCTCTGGTCCGACACCGGAAGCAATTGCGAGTGCGATTGAGAGGGGAAGAGCAATAATGGCAACGATGATACCAGAAATGATATCCTTGATCAGCTGTTTTTTGGTGTAGCTCTTCATGACGTCGAAAAGTTTTGGTCTTAATTCGTTCATGTGAGATAAAATCCTTTCGATAAAATAAGTATAAAAAGTATTAAAAATATATAAACACAAGACAAAATCTTAACATTTATTAAGATGTGTTTCAATAAAGTTAACAGATGTTTCTATTATAGTACACAAGAAAAATGTTAAAAAAATATCAATCAACTATTGAAAAGTGAAAACAAGGGGATTATAATAGAACTATCAGATTTTTGTGAATATAAAAGGAGGATTTTTATCATGGCAAGAAAAGTTGTTTTAGCAGGAGCATGTCGTACAGCAATCGGTGTAATGGGCGGACAGTTTGCAAATACATCGGCTGTAGAACTTGGAACGATCGTAATCAAAGAAGCTCTCAAAAGAGCGGGCGTTTCTCCGGATCAGGTTGACGAAGTGTATATGGGAAATGTTATCCAGGCTGGCAACGGACAGAACCCGGCACGTCAGGCAGCTGTATATGCAGGAATCCCGAATGAAGTACCGGCAACAACTATCAACGTACTTTGTGGATCCGGTCTTCACTGTGTAAACCTTGCAGCGAAGCTGATCGCAGCTGGAGATGCAGATATCATCGTTGCAGGTGGTATGGAAAATATGACAATGGCTCCGTACATGTTGAGAAACGGACGTTATGGATATCGTATGGGAAATGCGACAATCGAAGATGCTATGATCAAGGATGGTCTGACCGATGCATTCCATAATTATCACATGGGAATCACAGCAGAAAATATCTGCGAACAGTGGGGACTTACAAGAGAAGAACTGGATGAATTTGCAGCATGGTCTCAGAACAAATGTGAAAAAGCAATGGCAGAAGGTAAATTTAAAGACGAGATTGTTCCTGTAGAAGTGAAGAAGAAAAAAGAAACGATTCTTGTAGATACAGATGAAGGTCCTCGTAAAGGAATCACAAAAGAAGGTCTTGCAAAACTTCGTCCTGCATTTAAGAAAGACGGTATGGTTACAGCAGGTAACGCATCTGGAATCAATGATGGTGCAGCTGCACTTATCGTTATGAGCGAAGAAAAAGCAAAAGAGCTTGGCGTAACACCTATGGCAACATGGATCGGCGGAGAACTCGCAGGATGTGATCCGGCAATCATGGGAATCGGACCGGTTTATTCAACACGTAAGGTTATGAAGAAGCTGGGAATGGAGATCGGAGATTTTGATCTGATCGAAGCAAACGAAGCATTTGCAGCACAGTCAGTAGCAGTTGGAAAAGATCTTGGATTTGACCTTAGTAAGCTGAATGTCAATGGTGGAGCAATTGCTCTCGGACATCCGGTTGGCTGCTCAGGTGCAAGAATCCTTGTAAGCTTGTTGTATGAGATGCAGAAAGAAGATGTACATACAGGACTTGCAACACTTTGTGTTGGTGGCGGAATGGGATGCTCTGCTGTAGTTAAAAGAGATTAGGGATAGAAAAAAAGGGTGGATGCTTTTTTAGTGTCCGCTCTTTTTTTGAATGATTTAGGTTGTGTTGACAAATTGGGCAAAAGATAATGCGTCTATTCTAGTTGTGCAAACCATTCCGATGAACCCCCTAAAGCGAAAATCGTGTTCAGCAGAGGCTTCCACGATTTTTGGGTTTCATCTCCATTGCACAAAAGACGAATAGACGCATTATCTTTTGCCCAATTTGTCCCTCGAAGCTATTGACATTATTAAATAAAAGCGTAGTAACTAAAAAAGTCTGGCGAGGTGTGCCAGACTTTTTTCTACGATGAGATATATGCGTTTTGCATGTTTTAGGGTTTTGGAAAAAATTAATATACCAGAGGTTTTTCTTCGCCGTTTAATACACGGAGAGCGCCTTGAGCGAGAGCGAGGAGTTCGTCTTCTCCCGGGTAGACGGTGATTGGGGCGATGAATCCGACTTTTTCCTTGATCTCGGATGTTACATAATCGCTGTATGCGATACCGCCGGTGAGAAGGATCTGGTCTACTTTGCCGTTAAGTACGGCTGCCATGGCGCCGACTTCTTTGGCAACCTGGTAAGTGAATGCGTGGAATACACCGGCTGCTTCTTCGTCACCCTTTTCAAAGGCACGTTCTGCAACGTCGCGCATGTTGTTGGTTCCAAGGTATCCGTTGAGACCGCCTTTCCCATTGATCTTTTTGTATACTTCAGCCTGTGTGTACTGACCGGAGAAACACATTTTTACGAGTGCGCCTGCCGGTACACCGCCGGAACGTTCTGGTGAGAAAGGTCCGTCTCCGTCAAGCGTGTTGTTGACATCGACAACTTTGCCATTTTTATGAGCACCGACAGATACACCGCCACCCATATGTACAACGACCAGGTTCAGGGAGTCATAAGATACATTCTGTTCTTTGGCGTAGCGTTTGGCAACTGCTTTCTGGTTCAGTGCGTGGAAGATGCTGATACGCGGAAGTTCCGGGATTCCGGAATATCTTGCAACAGGTTCCATCTCATCGACAACAACCGGGTCAACAATGTAAGAAGGAACTCCGATCTCATCACCGATTTCGCGGGCAAGGATGCCTCCAAGGTTCGATGCATGCTGTCCTTGCACACCTGCTTTTAAGTCAGCAAGAAGTGCGTCAGATACTGGATAGGTTCCACCTGGGATCGGTTTTAAAAGTCCGCCTCGTCCTACTACAACATTCAGAGATTTGATGTCGAAGCTGTTCTTTGCGAGAATATCTACGATCAGTTCTTTACGGAAATCTTTCTGGTCAACGATGGTTGCATATTTTGCAATCTCTTCGGTGGAATGACGGAGTGTTTCTTCGAATAATAAAGTTTCGTCTTCGTACACACCGATCTTGGTAGAAGTAGATCCCGGGTTGATTACTAAAATTTTATAGCTCATAAAAAGATCCTCCTTAGTCTGTGATCGATCCTGCGATTACGGTCGCAAGAGCGATAGAATTCAGTTTTGTCTGGAAATCATCAGAACGTGATGTAAGTACAACCGGAGCGCTTGTTCCGACAAGTACGTTACCGATCTTGACCTTTGCAGTGCGGACAAGAATCTTATATGTGATATTTCCTGCATCGATATTCGGGAAGAGGAGAATATCAGCATGTCCGGCTACTGGATTAGTCACACCTTTGTGAACAGCTGCTTCCGGATCGATCGCAAGATCCATGGAAAGTGGTCCGTAGATCTGGCATCCTTTGAAATCGCCACCCTCGTACATCTTGGTGAGATTATCGGCATCGACTGTTGGCTGCATCTTTGGATTCACTGTCTCAACTGCACACAGAGGAGCAACCTTCGGGCATTCGATGCCACATGCATGTGCGACTTCTACTGCATTGTTGATGATATTGACTTTATCTGCAAGGGTTGGATATGTATTGAAAGCTACGTCTGTGAAGAACAGAAGACGGTTAATGCCTTCAATCTCAAATACACATACATGGGAAAGCATCTTTCCGGTACGAAGTCCGACTTCTTTATTCAATACGCTCTTTAAGAATGTCTTTGTTTCAAGCAATCCTTTTAAAAGGATATCAGCTTTGCCGTTGTGTACAAGCTCAACAGCCTTTAATGCAGCTGCTTCGGTATCAGGCTCATTGATGATCTCGAAATCTGTCAGATCCATATCAATAGAAGCGGCAATCTCGCGGATCTTGGCTTCATCACCGACAAGGATGGCTGTTGCGATATTTTGCTCTTTTGCAGCTTTGACAGCCTGCAGTACCGGCTCATCCTGTGCGTTGGAAACAGAGACTTTCTTTAAGGTTTTTTGATTTGCTTTTGAGATTAATTCTTCAAAACTTTTGCTCATTTTCACACCTTCTCATTCATAATTTAATTATAGTATTCTGGTTGAATAATTTTTAACAATCTTAAGTGTAGCACCATATCTGGGAAAGGTCAATATAAAAGTGGTGTGTTGGAAATGACGAATAATGCAGATGTATTGTGAAAAAATGTTAGTGAAAATGTTAAAAGAAAATTAAATGATAAAAAATGATTGATAAATATTTGACAGAACGGGAAATGGGTAGTATATTAAAAAAAGAGGACAAAAAAGTCCCTTGCGAAAATCTTAAAAACGGAAAGTAAAACAGTATATATTTAATAAGAAGTGATACTTACCATTAAGATGTAAAAGGAGGAAAAAGTGATGGCAAAGAAAATCGTGTTAGCAGGTGCGTGTCGTACAGCAATCGGAAGTATGGGTGGAGCTCTTTCTACAACTCCGGCACCGGAATTAGGATCTATCGTTATCAAAGAAGCTTTAAATAGAGCAGGTGTTGCTCCGGAACAGGTTGATCATGTATATATGGGTTGTGTAATCCAGGCAGGTCTTGGACAGAACGTTGCACGTCAGGCTTCTTTAAAAGCAGGTCTTCCGGTCGAGACACCGGCAGTTACGGTTAACGTTGTTTGCGGATCCGGACTTAACTGTGTGAACATGGCTGCACAGATGATCCAGGCAGGAGATGCTGATATCGTTGTAGCAGGCGGTATGGAAAATATGTCTATGGCTCCATATGCACTGAAAAACGCACGTTATGGATACAGAATGGGTAATGCACCGATGATCGATACAATGGTAAATGACGCACTTTGGGATGCATTCAATGACTATCACATGGGAATCACTGCTGAGAATGTAGCAGAACAGTGGGGACTCACAAGAGAACAGCTTGATGAATTTGCAGCAGCAAGCCAGCAGAAAGCCTGCGCAGCAATCGAAGCAGGAAAATTCAAAGATGAGATTGTTCCTGTAGAAGTGAAGAAGAAAAAAGAAACCATCGTAGTTGATACAGATGAAGGACCGCGTCCGGGAACAACAGCAGAAGGAATCGCAAGACTTCGTCCGGCATTCAAAAAAGATGGTATTGTAACAGCAGCAAATGCTTCCAGCATCAATGACGGAGCAGCAGCAATCGTTGTTATGAGTGAAGAAAAAGCAAAAGAGCTCGGCGTTACACCGATGGCAACATGGGTAGCAGGAGCACTCGGCGGAGTAGATCCATCTATCATGGGTGTTGGACCGGTTGCTTCCACAAAGAAAGTATTTGCTAAGACAGGCTTAACAATTGATGATATGGACTTAGTAGAAGCTAACGAAGCATTCGCAGCACAGTCTGTAGCAGTTGCGCATGACCTTGGCTTCAACAACGATATCTTAAATGTCAACGGCGGAGCAATCGCCCTTGGTCATCCGGTAGGAGCATCCGGCTGCCGTATTCTGGTAACCTTACTTCATGAGATGGAAAAGAGAGATGCAAAGAAAGGTCTTGCTACTCTTTGTGTTGGCGGCGGCATGGGCTGTGCAGCGATCGTAGAGCGCGAGTAAGACAAAAAACTTCGATAACCTTCCAGATGTTTTGGATAGAATTTCATAACAAAATTTCAAAAACGGTTCTGCTGAGCTCTATAGAGTTGGCAGGACCGTTTTTG
>ERZ772879.2494-NODE-2494-length-10988-cov-228.724961_pt1 | contig 10988 bp, 5 predicted proteins | sample MGYA00580582_ERZ772879 | MGnify/ENA primary metagenome ERZ772879 (study PRJEB29015, sample SAMEA2737682) | human gut metagenome | biome: human gut; feature: human-associated habitat; material: faeces | place: China | collected 2012 ... | reverse complement strand
AAAAAGGTGCTTGCTATCGCAACAAAAATCATTTTTGTGTATTTCCTGCATACAAGGTCGATGCGGTTGATACCACAGGTGCCGGGGATGCTTTTGTAGGTGCAATGTTGTGGCAGTTAAAAAACTATAAACCCGATGAGATTGCTGATATGGTGCTTGATGATAAGATACTTTTTGCAAATGCTGCGGGTGGACTGACTGCAACAAGAATAGGTGCAATTCCTGCGTTGCCCACATTAGATGAAATTAAAATATGTCAGAAAGGTTGACAAGTATATGAAAATAGTAAAAATCAGACTCACACAAGTGGATCAGGTCAGAGAATTTGTTGAATTAACTTCCAACTGTAATTATGATGTTGATTTAGTTTCAGACCGTTATACAGTTGATGCAAAATCTTTACTGGGCATTTACAGTCTTGATTTAAGTAATCCATTGCAAGTTGTTATATACGGTGATGACAGCGAAGAATATGAAAAAGCATTGGAAAAATATAAGATTTGATGATCTGCGTTAAATAGTTTATAAGTTAATATATAGCTTTCCTTAAAACAAAAGTCACGTTGCAAATTTGCAGCGTGACTTTTGCTATTATGAACTAAAAAGCAATCACATCAATTTTGACAATTTCAGCAATTCAATAAGAGTACATATTTCTGCATTACGAAAGAAACTGCGTGCGGCGCTCGGCTATGACCCGATTCGCAATCGCATTGGTGAAGGATATGTTATGGAGGAAGAAAAAGAATGAAAAAGCTATCCTTGCAATGGCGCATAACTTTGATGACTGCACTTCTTATCGGAGCTACCTGCATTTTTATGAATGTTCTTATCGGCTATTCCGGCAGCCGTTACATGGATTCCATAGGTTCTTATGTTACAGGTTACGGAGATACGGACAAAGGAGAACCCGAATTTTTCGATCCCGAACACGAAAAGCTTGATCGTGAATTGACTATTGTAATTAACGGAGTACAGGAATCCTTTATCGCTACCAATTGGTATATTACGGCGGCAACATTGTTAGGCGGTGTGCTTGCGTATTTTTTAAGCGGGCATGCGCTGAAGCCTCTGCGTACTTTTACAGCTCGGGTTGAGAAGGTTCAGCCTAACAATTTGACGGATATGAAGATAACCGAAGAGGTTTTGCCTGAAATGAGACAATTTGTCAAGTCATTCAATCTGATGCTTGACCGTCTTGATGAGGGATTCACAGCTCAACGACAGTTCGCCGGAAACGCTGCACACGAGCTGCGTACGCCGCTTTCGCTTATGCAGGCACAGCTTGAACTTTTTTCGGCAGAGCATCCCGAGGTATTGCCGGAAACGGCTGAGTTTCTCCGATTGTTATGTGGGCAGACCGAACGAATGACGCAAATGACAAAAACCTTGTTGGAAATGAGTAAGCTTCGTACAGTATCGTGTGCCGACCGCATAGAGATAGGACCTATGGTAGAAGAAATTTTCACTGACCTTGCCGCCCCTTGCAGAGAAGAACAATATTGCACTTGAAAGCACGGGCGACGCTGTTATGACAGGCAGTGACACGTTGATTTACCGTTTGTTATATAATCTGACCGAAAACGCTGTACGCTACAACCGTTTTGACGGTACAGTGAATATTACCGTAACGCACAAAGACAATCAGCTTGTTATTACGGTTGCGGATACCGGCTACGGCATCCCCGAACAATACAGAGAAAGTATTTTTCAGTCCTTCTTTCGTGTGGATAAATCTCGAAGCAGGGAATACGGTGGCGTAGGCTTGGGACTTTCTTTGGTGTGGGAAATCGTCACATTGCACAATGGTAAAGTCCGTGTGGAAGAAAGTTCGGAAAAGGGTACGGCTATAGCCGTAAAGTTTCCGACCGATACGATAAAATTTTAATATTTTGCAAAATTTTTTTAATAAATTGTTGAAATTACCGTAGTCCTGTGTTATACTATAGTTAATTAATTGATTAGTTATCAAAAGGAAGCGAACATTATGAGAACAACAGAGGAACAACACAACGAGCGTAAGCGGGAAATGATGGAAAAATGCTTTGAATGTTATGCTGAAAACGGGCTGACCGGTACGGGTATCAAGGCTTTGGCGGCAGCGTGTGGGTGTACAACGGGAAATCTGTATTCCTATTTCAATAGTGTGGATGAACTGATTATTGAATCAACTGCATACTGTATGGAAAAGGTTGAGGATGATTTTATGGAAAAAGCCCCCACCGACCCGAATGATGTTGTCCGATTTGTGAGAGAGGTTCCGTATTGGACCGCAAAGAAGCACGGCAAAAAATATCGGCTGATGTATCAGGTCTATACTCATCCGAAATATATTGAGCACGGCAAGAAATTCTTTGAGGGAGTGAATGAGCGCTATACCGAATATGCCAAGCGGTTGGAGCCGAAAATCGGTATTCCGTACACGGTGATTACACCGTTGATTTTTATATTTGTTCGTGCCTGTGTACACTATGCTATGTTTGAGGATGAATATTATTTAAAAACCCAAATGGAGGTCTTAAAACAGGGTGTCGCTCTGTTTGCAGATAAATACCGTTCACAATATTTGAAGGGAGGAAACGGAAAATGAAAAAACGAATACTCTGTACCCTGCTCACCCTATGTATGGTGATGTGTGTTGCTTTTCCTATTATGAGCTATGCCACTCTGGGAGTATCGGCATCCGACTCGAGTGCATACGGCACACTGCTCACCCCCGACACAACCCCACCGGTCGGATGGGCAGAGGATGAAAGCAACCCGTACGGCACAAAAAAGGGTCAGCCCTTTGCCATCACCCCATGGTATGAGCCGATCATTTACAGCTATCGCAACGCAGAGGGGCAGGCGGCGCAGGATCATACCAAGGTATACAGTAAGTGGAATTTCGGTATCAACATTGCCGAATGTACACCGAGTGCCCATCGGGTTTCTGCTGTCGATAATGTTGCATTTGCTGTTGGAACAGCTTACGACCCACTCGGCACGGGCAGAAACGATCATGCTATCTTTGTCGGTCTTTGCGATATGGATAATTCCAAGAACACTGCGAAGATCTGCTACTGGGTACAAAACCTTGTAAACAACAAGCGCTCCGAGCTTCAGAAAATTGCCGACGCTCCGATGTGGGCGTGCAAGAAACCCGGTTACGGCGAGCTGGAATACCAGGAATTCCGCCACTATTTCAATGTCACGGCGGGCGACTATGATGGTGACGGAAAGATGACCGCCGTTATCACCTACGTCGGCAATGATGATTTATGGGGAATCGCCGGCACGGGAATTGCCGGAGAGCAGGGACTTTCAAGAAAATCGTTTGTCAAATCCAAGGGCAGCGGCAATGCCTATTTCGACGGCTGGAACACGACTCTGTATGAGCGCGACCAGATCACGAAGTCGCTTGTCTCGGCGGATATTGACCGTGACGGCTGCGATGAGCTTATCGTGTACGCAGGCATTGCCGAGCCGGATAAGATCGACGGCAGGGACAAGGAGATTTCCGGCGATTCCTTCCGTAAGGCTGTTTCAAAGCTCTCGGTATACAAAGCCGAAAACGGAAACCTCAAAAGAGTGGATCAAAAGTCCCTGATGACCCTGAACCGCGAGGATGAAAAAGCGGACGGCAGCCGTTACTACGATCATATCCGCTACGGAAACCTTGCCGCGGGAGACATCAACGGCGACGGCTGGCAGGAAATCATAATTGCCGGATATTTCCGTGAAGTTAGGGAAGAAAAGAAGAAGGGCTTTATCTGGGACAAGAAAACCGACAACGAAAACATGGGCTTTGCCGTTTATTACGGTCAGAACAAGTCAATAACGAATGTGCAGAAAACCACCATGAGCGGTTATACCGCAAACGGAACAAATGATCTGGGCGTGAAGCCGAAGCCCGCTATGACAAGCGTTGCGATCAACGGCAGAGGTACGCCGGAGCAGGTATGGATCGCAGGCGGACTGTATGAGGTGCAGCAGAACGGCGCGCTTAATCTTCTGCGCGACACCGCGCGCGAAAAGAATTCAAGCGCGAGATGGTGGTGGTATCAGGATGTCATCGCAGGCAATTTTGACCACAACACGGAAGGCCGCGAGCAGGTGATCGCGCTTGCCGCCGAAAGGCAAAAGGGAAGCGGTTCGGCGCGTAAATTCGACCTGTTCACCGATGTTTTCTACGGCGAGGATTTCGGCAGCGGCACGCTGTCGGTCGCCGGCAAGTATACAGTGACAGCCGAGAAGGATGAGTTTTCCAAACTGTGCCACGATGCCGACCTTGCATGGGATATGCCGTATAACTGCATACTGCTTGCGGCTGACGTGAACAAGGACGGTCTGTTTGCTCGCTATGAGGGCAAGGGCTACGGATATTCCGATGCACAGGTGCAGGCGGTGCTCCAGGCGGCTCCGTATTTCTCGGAGCTCGGTGACTATGATCTTGATTTCTCCGACGGCTCAACCACCTACACCTTCTCCTCAGGCTATTCGGACACGAAATCCTCATCGCACAACACCTCCTTCGGTGCGTCCATCGTCGCGCAGGGAGATCTGAAGGTGTGGAGATACGAGGCGACCCTCGGATACACCATGGATTTTACAAAGAGCACCGAGGATACCCTTTCTAAGGAATACAGTGCCTCATTCAATGCCGGCGGCAACGATTCTGTGGTGCTGTACCGCGTGCCGGCAACAACCTATTATTACTCGCTTTATGACCCGCAAAAGGGCGATTTTGACCTCAGCGAGCGAAATACCATCGCCCTGATGATCCCCGGGCAGCCGGTTTACACCATGCTCGACCGAGAGTATTACGATGAGTTTGCGGTACTGTATAACGAAACCTACAAGAAAGACATTGCAGCGGGAAAGGCAAAGGCTCTGCCGATACTGAACAGCAATGTTTTGCCGGAAAATTCCGAGGGCGACCCGTTCGCCTATTGGTCGAATATCGGCTCTTCCGATGCTTCGGTTACGCAATTTGAATCGCTGAGCAAGCAGAAATATGAGCTTGGCTTCGGTGCAAGCAGTATCACGAACGACTGGACGACCACATCTGAGCATGCCGAGGGAGTTGAGATGGCTCACGGCTTCTCCGCTTCGATGAAAAGCACATGGGGCGTAGACGCATTCAATATGGGTTTTGTAATCGATTTGAGCTACAGCAAAGCAACAGGTACGGTCTACACCACGACGGAAAGCAGCGGCGCCAGCGGTACGGTAAACAACATCGACCGCCGTTCGCTCCTTGCCTCCTACGGAATCGGCTACGATGTTTCGAGCCAATACGGCTTTACCTGGGATTTCGGTATGCGCACATGGTCGGCAGGAGATCAGAAGATTCCTGTGTTCGGATATGTGCTGACCAATCTTCGTGCCGCACCGCCCGTACCTACACTTACAGGCGTATCCGTAACAGACAATCAAAGTGCAAAAATCACCTGGAAGGCACCGACTGCAGACAGCAGACGCCCCTATACAGGGTATCATATCTGGATGCGTATGGATGACGGCGATTTTGTGCGTGTGACTGATGCTCCGCTGTCAGACACGACCTTTGAATATACATACGATACTCTGGAAGAGGATACCACCTACACCTTTGCGGTTTCCTCTGTCGGCAATAACGGAACGGTATCGGCATTATCCAATACCAAAACCTTCTCAACCTTTACGGGATCGGACGGCAGAGAAATAGAATTACGCAGTGACGGCAGCAGTATCCAGTGGAGATATGAGGGTGAAAGTGATGACGCTTACCGTGTTCTTGTATCACTTTCCGAGTTAAAGGGAAATGACGGCGCAGATGGAAAGCAAATTGAACTGAATGTATATAATGGATTCATACAGTGGAAGTACAGCGATGATTCTGTCTGGAATAATTTGATTGCCTTGTCGGAGCTGGCGGGCGACAAAGGCGACAAGGGCGATAAAGGCGACAAGGGTGACACGGGAGAGACAGGTGCGCCCGGTCAGGACGGAAAAGACGGTGCAACGCCTAAGCTAAAAATAGGTGATGATAACTTCTGGTATATCTCCTATGACGACGGACAGACATGGGTATCCCTCGGTGTGAAAGCCACCGGAGAAAAGGGTGATACCGGTGAAACCGGACAACAAGGCGACAAGGGAGAAACAGGTGCACCTGGTCAGGACGGAAAAGACGGTGTAACGCCGAAGCTTAAAATAGGTGATGATAACTTCTGGTATATCTCCTACGACGACGGACAGACATGGGTATCCCTCGGTGTGAAAGCCACCGGAGAGAAGGGTGATACCGGTGAAACCGGACAACAAGGCGACAAGGGAGAAACAGGTGCACCTGGTCAGGACGGAAAAGACGGTGTAACGCCGAAGCTTAAAATAGGTGATGATAACTTCTGGTATATCTCCTACGACGACGGACAGACATGGGTATCCCTCGGTGTGAAAGCCACCGGAGAAAAGGGCGATACCGGTGAAACCGGACAACAGGGCGAAAAGGGCGATACCGGTGAAGCCGGACGACAAGGCGAAAAGGGCGATACCGGTAAAGCCGGACAACAAGGCAAAAAGGGCGACACCGGAGAGACAGGTGCATCGGGACAGAACGGCAAGGACGGAACAAATGGAACAAACGGTGCAAACGGCTCTGACGGCAAAGACGGTAAGGACGGCATCGGAATAGCCAAAGCGGAGATCAACGCAGACGGCGAGCTTGTTATCACCTATACCGACGGCGATGTAGTCAATCTTGGTAAAGTTGTCGGTGCGGACGGCAAGGACGGTCTTACCCCATTTATCGGTGAAAACGGCAACTGGTGGATTGGTGAGAAAGACACCGGTGTGAAAGCGGTGGCAGATGTAGCCGTTCCCGCAGGCTTCGGAAACATATCCGAACCCTCATCTTCACCTGCTTTGATTGTTATCGGTTCTGTTGCGGGACTTGCACTGCTTGGTAACCTCGGTTTAATCTTATACATTGTACTGAAAAAGAAAAAGAGTCTTGTTTGAGGCTGCGAAACGGAGGTAACAGAATATGAAAAAACGAATACTTAGTATCTTGCTGACTTTATGCATGACGCTCTGTCTTACGCCGATAAGCGTGTTTGCCGAGGAGGTTGGGGCAGAGGGCTCTGCTGCGATACAGCTTGGCACAGGCGCACTAAGTAAAAATGTAAACACAGCGACCGCACCGACCGTGTATTTCGGGCAAAACCATGAAAATGATTCCGGTGCATGGCGAGTTATCGGCTATGACGGAAGCGGTGTTACAAGCGCACAAGGGGATATTACCCTGCTTGCGGCAGGCGCTATGGGAGTTATACCATTTGCCGATATCATATTATACAACGATTACGCACCGAGTAATTTGAAAACCGCGATAGACGCGCTTGCGGAAAAGCTGACGACAGAAGAAAATGCTGCCGTAAAGAAACGGACGCTTACAAGTGGAAGTTACAACGGAGAAAATACCGACTGTGTAGCGGGAGGGCAGGTGGATAACGCTGTATTCTGGCCGCTTTCCACAAAAGAGGCTATTGCGGTAAACAACGATCTGCGTGCCTTGGATCCTGCGCATCCGAATTGGGTGACAAGCAGTTGGTACCTGCGCTCTCCCGGCTCCAAGACTTTTTATGTCGCCATCGTGAGTAGTGATGGTTCTGTCCAATACTCTGGGGCCTCTATCCGCAAGCAAAATAATCATCTGACTGTTCGTGCCGCTTTTAACTTAAATCTGAACTCTGTCCTCTTCACATCCGCCGCTGTGGGCGGAAAGCCTGACGGAGGATTGACCGAAGTCCCCGAATACAGCGGAAACGAGTGGAAATTGACACTTTTAGATAGCAGCCGCAATTTTGCTGTAACGGAAAAAGCTGTCTGCGCCGACCCCAACGATACCATTACGCTGAATTACAGCGGAGCGACCACAGGGGCAAATGAATATATCTCCGCCATCATTGCGGATAACAACGGCGCACAGTATTATGGCAGAGTAGCACAGCCTACTGCCGAAAGCGGAACGGTTGAAATCAAAATCCCGTCTGATATTGCACCCGGCAACTATACCTTAAAAGTTTTCAGCGAGCAGTACAACGGCGATTATAAAACCGACTACGCAAGCAATTTCACAGACATTGCGCTGACGGTGGAAAAGCAGGTGGAAGAGCAGTTTTCCCTCACCCCCGGTGGCAGATATTACTTTGACCTATCAGCGATGAATATTCCCGGAACGGCAAACGGCGATCTGCCGGACACGACGCTGCACTATGTTCCCTTTACCTATGCGGGAACAATAGAAGCCTACAAGCTCACGTCTGCGATGGCGACCACCGAGGAATATGCACAGCAGAACAAATACGCCCACAGCCTGTTTGTGGCGGACTATGCCGTAACGCATACGGTAAGCTGGGATGACTTAAATACGAAAGGTCTGATTTTCGGCAAAAATTATGCCAGCGGCGGCGTGGACTACACCATGCGGGCGCCGTCGGCAGGGAGTCAGTCTAATAATAATAATGGCAAAGACGATAGTAGTACGCGAGGCATCCCGAAAAGCAACGAATGGGATGCGATTTTAGATAAGGCAAATCAAGACTGGAAGGATAATACATCTGGGTATATCAAAAACTGGTCACGTAAGTATTCCTTTGGACAGGACAACCATGCTGATGCGTCGATCCGTGCGGTTCGCGGGCACGGTTCGGCCCGCTACTGGCGCAGCTACTATGCTTCGTACTCCCTCCTGTTCGTCGGTTTCCGCCCCGTGCTTGAAATCCTGAACGCTGACACACTGGATTCTGACGGACTGAAGGTCGTTACCCTTGACCTGAACGGCGGCAAGCTGGGCGGCAGCTCCGATGCTATTCACATCATCGTGAAAAACGGCAGCAAGTTTACCGCGCCTGCATCCAACGGCCTGACCCGTCCGGCCGGAAATACAGGCAGCTACTTCATGTGGCTTGGCAGCAACGGTAAATTCTACGCCCCCGGCGACAGTGTTCCGGCGGACGTTACCAAGCTCACGGCGCAGTTTGCTTTATCAGAACAGTTTTCCCTCAAACCCGGCGACACCTATTACTTTGACCTTTCGGCGATGAATATTCCCGGAACGGCAAACGGCGGAAACTCAGATGGTGCGGTTTCTTTGCCGGATACGTCGCTGCACTATGTTCCCTTTACCTATGTGGGAACGATAGAAGCCTACAAACTCACGTCTGCGACGGCAACCACCGAGGAGTATGCACAGCAGAACAAATATCCCCACAGCCTGTTTGTGGCGGACTATGCCGTAACGCATACGATTAGCTGGGGTGGCCTAAATGACGAAGGTCTGATTTTCGGCAAAAATTATGCCAGCGGCGGCGTGGACTATACCCTGCGCGCACCGTCTGTGGGAAGTATCTCTACAGGTTCGGGCGATTCCCAACGCGGCGTGCCCCAAAGCAACGAATGGGACACGATGCTGAACAAGAACAGCGGATATATCCAAAACTGGAATAAAATGTATTCGTGGGGACAGGATACTTCTTCTGCCGCCGAGTCGTTCCGGGCGTACCGTGGGTACAACTCGGCCCGCTTCTGGTATTACACCTCGTCCTCGTTTCGGAACGTCTACCTCGGTTTCCGCCCCGTCCTTGAAGTCCTGAACCCTGGCACACTGGGTTCTGACGGACTGAAGGTCGTTACCCTTGACCTTGGCGGCGGCAAGCTGGGTAATAGCTCCGAGGATATTCAAATCATTGTGAAAACCGGCAGCGAGTTTACCGCGCCTGCGTCCGACGGTCTGACCCGCCCGGACGGAAATACAGGCAGCTACTTCATGTGGCTCGGAAGCAACGGTAAGCTCTACGCGCCCGGTGCCAGTGTTCCTGCTGATGTGACGGAACTGACGGTGCAGTGGACAGCCCCGACCTATGCCGTAACCTTGAATACGAACGGCGGCACGATCAACAACGGCAATGTCACCGAATACACCTACGGCGTGGGTGCAACACTCCCGACAGATGTGACGCGCACCGGGTACACCTTCAAGGGCTGGTATTACAACGAAAATCTGACCGGCTCTCCTGTTACGGCAATCGGCGACACCGAAACGGGCAACAAGGAATATTGGGCGAAGTGGGAAATCAATCAATATACCGTCACAGTCAAGCCCGAAAACGGCGAAGCGGATATTACCATAACGCAGGATTACGGCACACCAATTACCGCTCCTGCCGACCCGATAAGAGAGGGCTACACCTTTATCGGCTGGGACAGAGATATTCCCAAAACAATGCCCGCCGAGAATATTACTGTCACGGCACAGTGGGAAATCAATCAGTACACAATAACCTTTGATACCAACGGCGGAAGTGAGATTGCACCCATTACTCAGGACTACGGTACGGAAATTACCGCCCCTGACAACCCAACAAGAAAAGGTTATACCTTTAAGGGCTGGGATAAGGAAATCCCCGAAACCATGCCTGCGGAGAATATTACTGTCACGGCACAGTGGGAAATCAATCGGTACACAATCACCTTTGACACCGCAGGCGGCAGCGAGATTGCTCCGATTACGCAGGACTACGGCACGAATATTACCGCTCCCGCCAACCCGACAAGAAAAGGTTATACCTTTAAGGGATGGGATAAGGAAATCCCCGAAACCATGCCGGCGGAGAATATAACGGTTAAAGCACAATGGGAAATCAATCGGTACACAATCACCTTTGACACCGCAGGCGGCAGCGAGATTGCTCCGATTACGCAGGACTACGGCACGAATATTACCGCTCCCGCCAACCCGACAAGAAAAGGTTATACCTTTAAGGGATGGGATAAGGAAATCCCCGAAACCATGCCGGCGGAGAATATAACGGTTAAAGCACAATGGGAAATCAATCAGTATACAATAGCCTTTGTTACCAACGGCGGAAGTGAGATTGCACCCATCACGCAGGACTATGGCACGAAAATTACCGCCCCTGCCGACCCGACAAGAGAGGGCTACACCTTTATCGGCTGGGATA